>VAPK011076988.1_pt1 | contig 10979 bp, 9 predicted proteins | sample 3395031 | NCBI WGS metagenome assembly VAPK01 (sample SAMN08290443, study PRJNA428436) | hydrothermal vent metagenome | isolation source: Deep-sea hydrothermal vent chimney 1 | place: Pacific Ocean: Juan De Fuca Ridge
TTACAATATAAAACGGATTCACTCGACGCTTGATTATTATACTCCAAAAGAATATCTGGAAAGATATTATGCGGGATTAAAAAAATGTGCTTAACTGTTTGTAGACAAAAAGCTTGCAAGTCCATGTCTTAAGGTTTGGGGTCAGAATACGTATAGACGATTTACTTTGCGCTTATAATAGAATTATGATATGCTCCAGGATTATTGTCTTTCCTGCACCATTACCTCCCGCAGCAATAGCAGGCTTAGGATTCCCATTATCGTAAAACGGCATATCTTGTTCGAGATTTTCAATCGGGCGGATATTTTTTAGCGCAATTTTTTGTAAATACGCATTGTATCTTGATGGTTAACATAGTTTATTATACTGTTTCTAGTTTTTCTCTCAAACCAACCTGTTTCTCTATTTTGATAAGAACTATTTGGTTACCATAAATATAACAAAATAGATTGCCAAGAAAAAACTGAAAATTTTCTTGACTTACTGTAAAAGAACAATTACGGTATTGTTATTCTGGACAGTAATTAGGAAGGAGTGATGGCAAATTTTAGTGAAATGTCAAAAAAACACGAAAACGATTCAGTAGTTCAGAAATCAGCAAGTGAAATTTTTTCTGAACGACTTGAAATACAGCCAAAAGACGATGTTCTGGATTTGGACTGTGGTACAGGTCACATATCAAGATTAATCAGTAATAAAACAAGCGAGAAGATTGTGGGAGCTGATTCATCCAATGAAATGATTGGAAAAGTGCAAGAAAAATTTTCAAAGCAGGATATTTCCCTTCGTATTTGTTTAGCCAAGCAGCTTGATTATCAAGAAGGATTTGATATAATTTTCTGCAATTCAGCCCTTCTGTGGTTTGTTGGTCATGCTAAGATTCTGGATGGGGACAATAGAAATATAAAAATGCATGAAGTTTTTATATAATTATATGAGCGAAGATCGTTCTTTTTCAAAACATTTTAAAAGCGTATGTTGAGTGTTGGAATTGTATAATGAACTATGTTAAATCGTTACACGAAATAAGATATTTATTTATATACAAAAGTTTAATAAAAATAGCATTCATTGTTTTAATTGTTGTTTCAGTCTTTTTATTAATGGGTTGCAGAAAACAGAATAATAGCTCTAAAAATATTGTTAACTTACAGAAACTTTCAACGTTGCCTCAATATAGATTCTCTAATATAAAATCATTTAAATTGGTAGTAGCCGCTATTATGTCACCTGTTGATAACATTGAATCATACAGACCTCTGGTTAAATATCTTCAAAATGCACTTGATCGACATGTGATATTGCTACAAAGACGTACATACCAAGAGGCCAATTATTTGTTGATTAAAAAGAACGTAGACTTGGCCTTTATTTGCACAGGTGCCTATATTTATGGCCACTTGCGGCATAAGGTGACAGTTGTTGCGGTTCCTGAAATTAATGGCAGAATTACATATAATGCTTATATTATTGTTCACAAACCTTCTCATATAAAGTCTTTAAAAGATCTTAAAGGACATATTTTTGCTTTTACAGACCCGCTTTCTAATACTGGGTATATGTTTCCGATCGATTTTTTTAGGCAGAAAGGGATAAATTATAATAAGTTTTTTAGAAAAGTAATATTTACATACAATCATACGGATTCGATACTTGCTGTTGCAGATAATATAGCAAATGGTGCTTCCGTGGATGCAGTAGTGTATAATTACATGAAGAAAATATCAAAGAAGGTTAGAGAACATACAAAAATTCTTTTAGAATCTCCACCTTTTCCTATGCCCCCAGTTGTTATGCCTTTGGGTATCAATACATCTGTTGTAAAAAAAGTTCAGAATGTGTTATTAAATATGAATAAAAATAATAGGGGACGAATGATTCTTAAAATTTTGGGTGTGCAAAAGTTTATAAAACCTCCCAAAGGTTTATATAACAGTATTTACTACACCAAAAAATGATATGGAATAATTTTTATAAATCAAAAGTGAAATTATTGCAGTTTATGTTCAATAGATTATATAATGTATCACTTCGTGTTAAAATGATAGGTCTTGTTATTTTTACGGCAATTTTTATTGGCGTTTTGATGATCTTGGAAATATATTTTATTTTTCCTGAATTTAACACTATTCAGCTCAGGGAACTGAGTACTTCTATGAGTAAAGAACTGTCTCTGCAGTCTGTTAATTACATACTTGACGATAATATGTTTCAACTTACTAAGTTGCTTAAGGATGCTGTAATTAGCAATCCGGACCTTATATATGCATTTATTGAAAATAATAAAGGGAGAGTTATTGCATCTAATTTTTCTGATGGTTTTCCATTGGTGTTGTTAAAAATCAATAATAAGCATTTTCAATCACAATCCGTCCTCAATATTAAAACGACAAATGCGAACGTTTGGGATACAAAAATGCCGATATTAAAAGGGGAATTGGGTATTGTTAGGGTAGGTATTTCTGCAAAGAGATCCGGTAGTATAATTACATCATTGATAGGATCTGTTGCGTTTGCTGTTGTTATTGCTATAATTGTAGGCGTAATCATATCAAGTATCATAGCATGGTTTATAATGATGCCTATAGCGGATTTATCTAAAGCTGCAAAGGCCATAGGAAATGGCAAATATATTAAGGTCCAACCATCGAGTAGTGATGAGTTGGGGGAATTAATAAGTACATTTAATGAGATGAGTAACAGTTTGAGGATGTTAGAGTCTGAGAGAAATGAAAAAGAGTCAATGAGAAGAGAATTTGTGTCTAAAGTGATTAATGCTCAAGAAGAGGAAAGAAAGCGTATCGCAAGAGATTTGCATGACCAATTAGGACAATTTTTGACGTACACGAAGATAAAATTTAAAATCCTTGAGGATTTGAATGATGTATTTGAGATACATAAAAATGTTATAGCTTTAAGAGATGATTTGACTAAAGAAGTTGGAGCTATACATGATATGGCTGAAGATTTAAGGCCAAGTACTCTTGATGTGATGGGGCTTGAGAATACGGTTAGCATGTATGTGGATGATTTTGTAAAAAAGTATGATATCAGTGTAAATTTTTATTCTATAAACTTAAATGATAAAAGATTCAGCAATGTGATAGAGATAAGTATATATAGGGTTGTGCAAGAAGCTTTGCGAAATATTATAAAACATGCCAAGGCCAAAACCGTGAAAGTAATACTTGAATATAATAAGGACCACATTCGCGGTGTTATTGAAGATGATGGCGAAGGTTTTAATTATGAAGAAAATCTTTCAAAGGGTTTGGGTATATATGGAATGAGAGAAAGAGTAGAGTTATTAAAAGGTAGATTAGATATCGAATCCGAAGTAGATCATGGTTCAATGATAGTTTTTGATATACCAGTGCAATAAAATGGGGGATAGAGAGAAAATTTCTATAGTTATAATAGATGATCACCCTATTTTGGTATCCGGTTTAAAAATGTTATTGGATAAGCAAAGTGATTTAGTAGTTATTGGCGAAGCTAATAATGCATCAGATGGTCTTAAGATTGTTAAAAGCACAAGACCTAATATTGTGTTGCTTGATATATCGATGCCTGATATAAATGGCATTGATGTTATACCTGCTCTCAAGAAGATTTCAGAAAAAATCAAGATACTCATACTAACAATGCATGAGGATTATCAATACGTTCAAAAAGCTTTAAACAATGGAGCTTCTGGTTTTTTATTGAAAAAGGCTGTAGACGATGATCTTCTTTATGCAATAAAAACGGTTGCAAGGGGTGATGTGTATATCCATCCATCAATTATTGGCAACTTTATATACAAAGCTGATAATATATTCACCATAAACACTTTAGATAGAGAGCATATGTTGTGGAACACGCTTAGTGCAAGAGAACAAGAAGTTATGGTCAAAGTAGCTAAGGGTTTTACGAATAAAGAAATTGCTTTTGCATTGTTTTTGAGTGAAAAGACAGTGGCCACTTACCGTATGCGTGCTACCTCTAAATTGGGTGTTTCAAATAGATCTGAGCTTTTTGAAATTATTTTGAAACTCAATATGTTTTAAAATAATTGTAAGATTTTATACTACACTTCGTATTTTTTCCCTACAAAGATTTAGCATATTAACTTACATAGAAGTCTATATTTACCCGATTGTATATCTTAATAATTATATAAAAATAATTAGTAGCTACTAATTATTTTTATATAAAGGGAGGTATACATGAAGGATAAAAAAACAGGTAGAAGGGATTTTTTTAAGAAATTCGCTATTGCAACTACTGGTTATCTGACTGTAGGTACTGTAATTGGCAATGGTCAAAAGGTATTAGCTGACGATAACATAAAGCGTGGAAGCCCTAAGAATACTTCAAATAATAATCCAAAACCAAACAGTGGTAAAGTAACGGGTCCGTTAAAAAATCATAGATGGATGGGGTGGACAAATCCATCGTTCAACGTGAATGATGGATGGAATAATTGGAATATGATTCAAAATCCAAACAACTTGCCAATTTGGCATGACAATTTTAGCAAGATAAAAGAAACGCATCCTAAACATCATTGGGGAATGGTTATAGATTTAAGAAAATGTATAGGATGTCAAGCGTGTGTTGTTGCGTGTAAGAGCGAGAATAATGTTCCTTTAGGTGTATTTAGAACTGTAGTGGATGTTTTAGAGACAGGTCATATGGAAAAAGACCCAAATGGTATGGTTGTAACAGAGGAAGGGAATTTTGCTCCAAATGTAAAGAAGTCTATGCTTCCAAGGATATGCAATCATTGTGATGAGCCACCCTGCGTTGAAGTGTGCCCAGTGAAAGCAACCTATAAACGTCAAGACGGAATTGTACTGATAGATTATGATGTGTGTATAGGCTGTGGTACATGTATCCAGGCATGTCCTTATGATATGAGATACTTTAATCCTATTCAGCATACAGCAGATAAATGCACGTTTTGCGTAGATAGGGTTGATAATGGTTTAGAACCTGCATGTGTTACATCGTGTGTTGGCAGAGCAAGGATATTTGGCGATTTCAATGATCCCAATAGCAAAATCTCGAAGCTGATAACTCAGTTTCCAACGTCAAGACTTTTCTTATCACAAGGCACAGATCCACAAGTATTTTATATTGATTTAAATGGAAATTTAACCGGACAAACAGATTTAAAAGATGTTGCCATGATGTTTACATACACTATGGGATTTAATACGACAGCGTATAAACAATTGGGTGGAAAAGTGGAATTGCCAATAATAGAAGAAAAAAGAAACCCTTTTAAAAAATATCATTTTAAAATATGAGGGAGAAGGAGGATTTTTATGTTATTACCTGATCAATTTTTGGAAACTCCTGTATGGGGTTTGCCAATTGTCGTCTATCCATTTTTATCTGGTTTAATGGCGGGTGCTTTTGTTATAGCCTCGTTATCTCATTTATTTGGCTTAAAACAATTTAATCCCATTGCAAAATTGGCGGCTGTTTCCAGTTTTGGATTTGTCATTTTAGCTGCGGTGGCTCCGCTTGTAGATACTCTTCAGCCATCAAGGGCATGGTGGGAATTGTATGCAAGGGATCACTTTCCGTATTCGCCATTGGGTGTTTTCATTATTATTTGGACACTATATGTGATTTTGATGCTCTTTGAAATGTATTTTGATTTTCGTATAGATAATATAGAAAAATCAAAAAAGGGTGGTATTAGAGGTGCTATATCTAAATTTTTATCACTTGGTAGTAAAGATATATCAGAGAAATCAAAAAATAGGGATAAAAAGGCGCTTTTTTACATTGCCGCAATAGGTGTACCGCTTGCTTTCGCATTTCATGGTTATATTGGCTTTGTATTCGGAGCTATAAAAGCGCGTGCTTTATGGACAAGCTCGGTAATGATGGTTATGTTTATTACATCTGCCATAGTTTCCGGCACAGCCACCGTAATGCTTTTTTATATTATAGGTTTTAGTTTTATTTCTAAAAGAAACAAGGTAATTATAGAGACATTGGATAAGCTTGGTCTGTTTTTAATGTACATGATTTTCATTGATCTTTTTGTGGATCTTGTAGATTGGTTATATCATTTCAGGGCTTATGCAAGTGCTGATGTATATAAAGGATGGGTTGGCGTGTATGACTGGGGAGGCCAGTTAGCTATACACTATCATATATGGCAAATACTTTTAGGACTTATTGTTCCCGCATTTCTCTTAGCCTTTAAATCAATCAGGCGTTCAAAATTTATGGCTATTATTTTGGCGCTTTTGGTTAATGTAGGTGTATGGGAAATGCGTTATAACACTGTTATAGGCGGCCAATTACTACCTAAAATTGGACAAGGTTTTACCTTGTTTCATAGTCCATGGACAGGATTTGACGGTATATTGTCAGCTATAGGTATATTTTCTTTGGGTCTTGTTATCATATTTGTTTTGGGATGGCTGTTTGGATGGGAAGATAGACACAGAGAGACCAGTTTAGAATCTGATAAATAATGGAGGAGTTATGGATAGAAGAGACTTTTTAAAGTATGGCATATTCGGTGCTGGTCTTGTAGGTGTTGGCGTAGGCATAAGCCAACAGAATATGGGAAGGTATTTTAGCTATAACGGCCGATATACATATCCTGGGAGAATAGAAACATGGTCTGGAGTTAAGGTGGAATTTTCAACATGCAAACAATGCCATAGCGATTGTGCCCTAATGGCACGTGTGTTTAATGGAACAATAGTAAAATTGGATGGCAATCCTTACGATATTCAAACTACCGAGCCGAATATAAATTATGCTACGCCCGTTAAGGATGCTATAGTTTATACGGGGAGCACATTTAATACGTCAAAACCATATGCCAGTGGTTCTCACTCTCTTTGCCCGAGAGGTCAAGCCGGAAGGCAAACAGTATATGACCCGTATAGAGTTTATATGCCCCTAAAGAGAGTTGGGCCACGCGGATCTAAAAAATTCAAAGTTATATCATATGAGCAATTACTGGATGATGTTGTGAATGGTGGACACCTGTTTAAAGATGTCCCGGGCGAAGAAAATAGGTTTGTTGAAGGTTTTAAACATCTTTGGAATAATGGTCACAATAGATTTGTTCCTGTAAATCCTAAATATCCAGACTTCGGTCCAAAAACAAATCAGTTTGTAGCGTATTGGGGAAGGGCTGAAGGGGGCCAGCATGATCTTCTTGTTAGGTTTGCAAGCGCGCTGGGATCTATAAATGCAATTCCCCATGTTTCCGTGTGTGAGCTTACACACCATGTTGCAACAGATGAGACTTTCCCTGGTACGCACATGTTGAAGCCGGATCAGCCAAATGCAGAACTTGTCTTGTGTTGGGGAACGAATTACTATGAAGCCAATTTTCCTATGCAAACTTTGGCACGTAGATCTGTTGAAGCAACATCAAACGGCCAGAAGGTAATATTTATAGATCCGCGTGGAGGAAATCAGATAGCCCATGCAGAATATGTGCCTATAAAACCTGGTGGTGACGGTGCTTTAGCAATGGGAATGATTAAATGGATAATAGAAAATAAGAGATACAATGAAAAATATTTAGAAATACCGAATTATAATTCAGCTATTAAACAGGTTGAGCCAAATTATTCTAATTCAAGCTATCTGATTGTTGCAGATAAAAACAGACCAGATTATGGATTATTTCTGAAATCAGGTAAAGAACCGTATGTTATAGACAAAGCATCAGGTAACTTTATGGGAGCTAACATTTCTTTAAAAGCTAAGATTTGGCCTACAGGATTTTTATCTATGGGGACTGTCAATGTTAATGGTGTTAACTGCTTGACAGGTATGCAATATCTTTGGAGAGAGGTTTCTTCACATTCAATGGAAGATTATGAGAAAGAATCCGGTATATCAAAGGATACTATAATTAGATTGGCAAAAGAATTTACTTCGCATGGGAGAAAAGCTGTTTCTGATTTATACAGGGGAGCGGCTATGCATTCAAATGGATATTATAATGCAAGAGCAGTGTTGCTATTAAATGCTTTAATTGGCAATATAGATTATAAAGGTGGGTATATAAATGGTGGCGGTCATGCAGATGACATGAATGGTAGATATGATCTTAAAAAATGGCCTAATTTTGTTTCTCCAAAGGGTGTTAGAATATCTCGAGAACGTAGTGCTTATGAGGATACGCTGGAGTATAAGGAAAAACTTGCAAAGGGTGAATCTCCATTTCCCGCTCAGAGGCCATGGTTTCCATTTGGGTTTGGTATGTGGCAGGAAATATGGGGTGGCATATACTTTGAATACCCCTATCCTATCAAGATACTTTTTCAACATATGGCAAATCCCGCATGGGCACAACCGGGAATGGGTGGTGCAGATGATAAATCTCTGATGTGGATGAGAATGATAAAGGATTTAAATAAGGTGCCCTTGTTTATAACTACGGATATAGCGGTTGCAGAGAGTTCAGCATATGCAGATTATATAATTCCTGATGCAACGTATTTAGAGGGGTGGGGTATGCTTGGTAATTTGCCCACATATCCAACATCACGCATGAGCATAAGACAGCCTATTATTGAACCTGTTGTAGAGAAAACCAAAGAAGGCAAGCCTGTCACAATGGAAAATTTTTTGATTGATGTGGCAATTAAACTAAACTTACCGGGATTTGGTAAAAATGCATTTATAGAAGGTGGTGATTTAAATGTTCAAGAAGACTACTATCTAAAAATGGTAGCCAATATTGCTTATGATAATAAACACCTTTTAAGGAAAGTAGATAATAAATTCGTAGTACAGGGTCCTGTGCCTGAAGCGACAGCGAAAGAGGAGATGGAAAGTGTTAGAAAATATATAGAAAAATATCCTAATGCATTAAAATCAAAAGAATGGAAAAGAGCTGCTTATGTGCTTGCAAGAGGCGGGCGGTTTGAGGATTACAATGTTGGATATTTACCTAAAGGTGATCCGGAATGGGTGACACATAGATGGGGTCAGAAAAAGCACGCTGTTCAAATATATTCCGAGCATGTGGCAAAATATCACAATGCTATAACAGGTGAGAACTTTGACGGTTCAGTAAAATTCGAGCCACCCGTAAATATGAAAGGTAAACCGATATATGATATTTATTCAAAAAAAGAATACCCATTTATGTTATCCACATATAAGGTACCAATACACTCAAAATCGAGAACTATGTCAGATCCATGGTTACTTGAACTATTACCAGGCAATTTTATTGAAATCAGTGAAGTTGATGCGAAAAGATTAGGGCTGAAAGATGGAGATTATGTGAAATTAAGTTCACCTGCCTATACAAAAGGCTTAATACATAGGATTAGAATACGTTTTGCGCTTAGACCGGGTGTTATAACATATTCTCAGGCATTTGCCAGGTGGCTATATGGCTCTGGAACATGGTACATAGATGGTAAAACATATGAGGGTGATCCTGCACGAAATACAGGAGTGCACCCAAATCATTTAATGCTGCTTGATCATTCAATAGCGGCAAAAGACGGATGGACAACCGTTTTAACGGATGAAATTGGTGGTGGTATGGTTTATTATGATACACCTGTAGCAGTTAAAAAAGTATCTGTTTAAGTTGGGTAAATCACATTACTTGTCTTCTGAGAGAAGGTTTATGTATGACCTTTTCTCAGAGGTTTTTGCTGGAAAACCGAATAAGGAATTTCTAAAGAAATTCCACACAGAAGGATTACTTGATTTTTTAAATGAATTTTTTGATTGTAAAAATGCAATAGATTCTCTTTTTATAGTTGTCAATGAATGCTTAAGCGACGATCCTAAAATTAAGATTCTATCCACAGATTATGAAAACCTGTTTCTCGTTCCTGTAGCCCAAACATATATACCTCCAATTGCTTCAGCATTTATAGGAATGGAAAATATTAACAGAAATCTTTTTTATACAGTTTCAGAAGAAATTTCCTCTTTTTTTAATGGATATGGAATCATATTTACAAATAATAATACCTCTGTTTTTCAACCGGATCATCTTTCTGCCATTTTTGCTTTTATGTCCTTTTTGGTAAATTTGGAAGAAAAGAATAAATATGACGTAGAAATGTTAAAACAGGTAAATAAAGATGAAATATTATTTTTTCAACATTATATTAATAGCTGGATTCATGTGTTTTTTTCAGAGGTACTATCAAGATCGCAATCTAATTTTTACAACTCTATTATTTTATTATCCCGCGAGTTTATTAAACAAGAGGTGGTGTATCTTAAAATAGAACTTAATAAAAAACGGTGATTCTTTTATTTAAGATATGAGAAATCTTGTTGTCGCGATAGGTACTTTGTTTATAATGTTATTAATTTCTAATGAATTGTTGGCAGATGGTATAGGTAAGGGTTTAAATACATATAATCATATATGTATTTATTGTCATGGTAAAGATGCAAAAGGTGATGTGGCTCCAAATATAGTTGGTGCAGGTAGTAGTAAAATTGAATATGCCATCAATAATATTGACGTTATGAAATTTATTAAAAATCGTCTTTCTAAGAAAAATATTGTGAATGTCGCAGCTTATTTACTATCTATAGATAAAAATAAGCTTACTTCCAAATCTGCAACTACCAAACTATTTCTTGGCAAACCAGCTAATACAAGATTTATGGGCTGTAATTAAAAAAGCTCTTTATGTTTAAACCTAAATTCCCGTGTTATTAGGCGGAGTGACACCCAATTTGGTATAGAGATTCATCTGCCGTTTTGTTATCTCCCGACTTCGCCCAAACACTACAGCAATTCAGATAAAAGTGCCGTAAATAAAGGGCAACTCATTTAGCCCCTCCCCTCCGCACTAAACTTCAGTAACTTCATATAAACCTCAAAGATCTCATATATACCCTATATACAATCCATTTCTTGACTATGCTATCTCTTATATACTTATAATAAGAGAGGCAGTATCTTGTCATTTAAAAAGTGCAATCAATCATTCTATATATGGCAGTAGCAGAA
>VAPK010480943.1_pt1 | contig 10973 bp, 10 predicted proteins | sample 3395031 | NCBI WGS metagenome assembly VAPK01 (sample SAMN08290443, study PRJNA428436) | hydrothermal vent metagenome | isolation source: Deep-sea hydrothermal vent chimney 1 | place: Pacific Ocean: Juan De Fuca Ridge
CTAGATATAAATTGACTGAAAAGGTGAAACAGGCAACCATACTGCCACATTTTAAGAAGTAGTATGATCACCTGTTTTGGAATTATTACTTTTTCAGGGTTCTTAGATAATTAATAATGCCCCAAATGTTTTCCTGATCAGGAATTTTTTTGCTGTAACTTTTCATTTCGCCCCTGCCCACGGTAATGATATAAAATAACTCACCATCTGTATAAGACTGGAATTGAGCCGTGCTAAAGTTTCCGGGAAAGGTCTTAAGCCCCGCAGCCCTTGAGCCGTTGCCTAATCCTTTTGATCCATGACAAGATTTACAGAATTTGTCATAGAACATTTTTCCCATTCTTGTATCCATCTTATTTCCCACGTATGGGTTTTTCATGGTCTGATACTTGGCAGGGAAATTCCATTTAGTCATCTTCTTTTGATTTTGAGGCAGTGTAAAAGCAGTCAAAATCGCTGCAAATGCAATGAGCGTAAAAATACCCATCACATTTCCCAAACTTACTTTTTTCATAAAATAATCCTCCTTTTGTTATAAATAATCCTCTTCTTCTTTTCAGAAGTTTTTAAAAGTTCCACAACCTGGTGATGGTGAACCCCAACATAAAATCACCTTTTGTCCAGTCGTTATGGTTGTTCATATAGATATCCTGTGGCAGAATTCCACTGGCCGTTGTGAAATACATCTGGAACGAGTGGCCTGCGGTTTCAACCTGATACCCAAATCCAAAATTCGGTTTTGCAGAGTTGGCACCCGTGAAACTGGTTTGCTCTGAAATACTCTGGATTTTCAGCGGTACGTCATATTGGAAAATGATGGAAGATTGGGGTGAGAATTTAATTTGCCCGGCTACTCCAACACCAATATTATCGTGGTTGCCACCAACTGGAACCATATTGTAATGAGTAAAATTACCAGTAGCTTCCAAGGAAAAATAATCACAGAATTTTCTGGATACGATCAATTGTCCAAAATACGAATACCTGTTTCCAAACTTGTAAGCCAAACCGAAATCACTATTAGAACGGCCATCAACAGCAAAATCGCCGTATAATGCAACTGCCACGGGAATACTGTTCGAGCGTGTTTGCTGAAAAACGATGTATTTTGCTGAAAAATCGCTGTACATATTGGTTTTGGTAAGGCCATAACCAAGTGTCAGGTGTTTGATAATCGTATAGCTGATCCCAAGGCGCACATTGGCGCCGGGGGCATAGATACCATAAAGATCATGGATCTTGTTGGTGTTAACCAATCCAAACCGGTGTTGAATAAATACTTCAAGAGTTTTTGCCGGCGAATCAAGTGTAGTCTGATTGTCGATGAGCACCTCGCTATCCCAAGGTGAAAAGACAGGTTTATTGGATTTTTTGACTTTTGTGGAGTCCTGGGCAAAACTAATGCCAACAACCATGAAAGCCAATATAAAACTTAATATTAATTTTTTCATCCGTTGTATTTTTTAGGTCATGTAAAAAGATATTGTAATCTTTTCATATTCGTTTTAATCTTTATTTAATTATTCTTAGCACCCTGCTGAATCCATAGCAACACTAACTGAGCTTGTGTAGCCGTGTATTTTTTCCAAGCATGGTGTGCAGTATTATCCTTATTGGGATACCAATAGATCACGCTGGATTCTGGTGTTGTTGAATTTACCAGGTTCATATTCATAATGCTTTGGTAAGCATTTCCAGTGGTAAGATCAGGAGCCTGTGCACCTGCTTTATGACAAGCTGTACAATTATTGCCATTGTTGAAAATGGGCTCAATTTGTGTAGTAAAACTAACAGGTACAGTAGGATTAGGCGCAGGGGAGGCAACAGGGTTGTCGTACTGGCATGAACTGAACGCTGCTATGAATAACAGAGAAATAAAAATTAAAAAATAATTATAATGTTTTTTCATTCTTTTATTTTTTTAAGCATTAAAACAAGAAAAAAATAAAGTGACGAGCTGGATTGTTATTTAATAATTAAAGTAGCATTAAAATCTATTGTAGCAAATCAGCTTTTTTAGTCAGAATGTATTTTTTTCAAAACAGTTTTTTGTGAAAAAGCCGCGCAGGCCGCATCATCTATTGATGGCTCCTGCACGGCTTAATTCATAGAAACCTTATTTACTTAAAGCACTGATGCTGTTATGAAGAAGTGCTCGTACGTAATCAGCGTTGTGAACGCCTTCACTACGGTCTGCTTCAACCAATTCGTAGTTCCAAACGGCACCGGCTACTACTACAGGATACTTGCCAAGCACCAGGCTTCCGGAGGAGGTCATAGCGCCTTTGTTAATCAAGAGTTGTTTAAGTTGATCCAGCTGGCCAAGTACATAAGTCTGGGTAGAATTGATCTTTGCAGTAAAAGATGCTGTTCCAGCATCGGAATGGCAGGAAACACAACCAGCAGTGTTAAATTTTTCATGACCATGATACAGATAAGTCATGCCCATTTGGTGTCCGCCAGCCTGTACTCCATAAGCTTTTGCCATGTGACAGGTAACACAACCATTGGTAACTTGAGTTGTATGCTCTGAACTGGGGTAAGATACTCCAGCTATTTCATAACCACCTGCGCCGCCTAAAACGTTGGCCTGCGGGCCATCGTGCGGGCCCCAGTAGGGATAAGTAATGCTAACTGAATCAGCACCTGCCGGTATGGCGTCGTCGGGACGGGCCTGGTGACAGTTGGCGCAAAGGTTACCTTTACCAAAGTTAACAGTTTTATTGCCATGCCATAAAACAACGGGTGACGTGGTTGTGTTTGTCCAGTCAGCGGCCGTATAGGTAGTGTGAATGTTGTGGCAAGTGTAGCAGTTTTGAGGAGCAGGGTTATTAATGGTCCCTGTAGTCGTTGTGTCGGGTCTCATCCCACCATCAGGCGTTGTAGCAACGGTTTCCAAAAATCCTTGGCTGGTGTGGCAAACAGCACAATTATTGGAGTTCCTAACTTCAAGGCCTCCAGTAGCGTGTACAGAAGCTGACCATTGTGCAATCTTCACCTCAATGGTTTGTGAATTTGTATGGCATTGGATACAACCAGCTGTTCCATCTGTTCCGTTGGTACCATTGGTACCATTTGTTCCTGCAGGACCCGCAGGGCCTACTTTTGTACATGACGTGACTATACCCATTACAAAAAGGCTTGCCAGCATGAGATACTTTGTAATTTTCCTATTCATGGCTAATTTTTTAGGTTGTTAATTCTTTAACTTAAGTTGTTAAACTTATAACGCAAAGCTAAATCATCCCGGTTTTTTAACGATAATTACATGGGTGATGTTTTTACTCAATTAAATGTGTATTTTTGGAATTCAAAATGATATAGATCAATTAATCCATACTATTTATACTTTTATTAAGAGAAAGGAGCTCTTGATTTCTTCGTTTTTGAAAACAATTTATGCATACAACACCTGAATACTAAGAATATGGATTCAAACATACCTGAAACAGTTGGAGGCATTAAATCTTGCGAACCCGTCCCGTCTATCTTTGACACGCTAAGTGCTGAGCAGTTAGAGCTGGTAAATACAAATCGTTTTGAGGTTTTTTTTAGTGCTGGGGAAACGATATTTAAACAGGGTAGTGCCCTAACGCATATCGTTTATTTTAAAACAGGTAAAGCGAAAATAGTATTGGAAGATATAAATAACCAAACCATCCTTCTGAAGATCGTTAAGCAACCTGATATTACCGGGGGTCCTGGTTTTTATACCGATTATCGTAATTATTTTTCCCTGATTGCTATAGAGGATACAAAGGCATGCTTTGTTGATGTGGAGATTTTCAAAAATCTTGTTGAATCGAACTCAAAATTTGCATCGTCATTTATTGCTTTTTTGAATAGGGGATTTATTAAGCTTTACGATCAACTTAGAAGTTTGACTAATAAGCACATGAATGGCCGGTTGGCCGAAACATTGCTTTACCTTTCCGATGAAATTTATGTTAGTCCCGAATTTACCACTACATTGAGCCGAATGGACTTGGCTAATATGTCTTCAATGACTAAAGAAAGTATCATTCGAACATTAAAAATTTTTAAAGAAGACGGGATTATTGATTTTAAAAATGACTCGTTCAAAATTCTCAAGAGGGACATTTTGTTAGACATCAGTAAAAAGGGGTAAGGCTTTTTAGACCGGACTTATAGATGCTATAAATAGACCACTAAACCCAGAGAAGCATTAACCAAACCAATTTGTTTGTTTTCCACTTTCAAACTTCCGTCAGAAGAAATGAAACCAAAGTACATATTACGGCTTATATATTCTGCATTTAGTTGAAGCCCTACTGACGAATTAAAGCGGTATTGCAGACCCAGGCCCGGCTCTACAAAATATCCATGATCTTTTGATGATGTGATCTCATAATAATCGGGTCCTGCACCATAAAAGCTGGGCTTAAATAATTGGTATGGTGTCGTGGCCCAAAGCATTCCCCCCAGTACCTTTGCGGTTACCGATAAGTTATGATAGATTTCCCATCGGGTATAGATGCCCAAACCACCGTGGATAACCTGAAAAGCTTCAGCACGGATGGTGAGATTGGTCAGAAAAGGGTCGGATTTTACGGTGGCGGTGGCCAATGCTGACGCGTTGATGGGATTTAATTCCATTCCCATTTCAGCGCCTGCACCGAAGTGTTCTTCAAAATACCATGCTCCTTCGGCACTCACATAAATTCCGGGGGTTGTAAAGCTTCCCTTGTTAATGTCAAACGACTTAAAATTTCCAATCGGAACTGCGAACCCTGTATTTATAGAAAAAAAACTGTTCTTTTCCTGGGAAAATCCCTTTAAGCTCAGGAAAATTAACATCAGAAGGAGAAATCTGTTTTTCATGACCATGCGTATCTAATCAGGTATAATGTCGTTTTTCAACTATGGATGCTTCTTTAGCAAGTTTATGTGCGGAAGCAAAATTATCAAATAAACAATCCGGCGCTTCCAGATTAACTAATTTTAGATAACTGGAGCGCCGGAATTGAGGATTATAAAACAAAAGTTGGGAGGATTTACACGATTAAGTATCAAATAATGTTTTTCAACTAATGCCAGCCATTGACCATACTTCTGAAATTGCTAGTACAGGTACCGCCAATCGTACAGAAATACAGATGAATTATCCAGAAAACGGTGATTGCATAACCCATTACCTGATGCAGCAAATCAGTCAGCCAGAGACCACTGAGGCCAAATATTTTGGGAATAGTGATTTCGGGAAACAACATCCCGATACCGCTGATGATAATTAACGGAATAATTACATATAAGGCAATAATATAGCTGAACTGTTGCAGCGGATTAAATTTTCTGTCTTTGTTGACTGGAAAAGGTTTGTCTTCCTTTTTGAAAATTCCCCAGGAATAATAAACCATCTGTTTCCAAAGATCCCGGAAATAACCTTTTGAAGAAATTTTATAATATTTTCCGTTCCACGTAAAACGATTGGCAAACATAAAAAACAAAAAGTTGCCTATTAGAATTATTCCACAAATATTGTGAATTTCAACAGATAGATTAAATGGGATCAAATAGGAATGAACACTTGCATAATGCATGCTAAGTCCCGTGAACAGTAATGACACAAACAATAAAGCGTTTAACCAATGCCAGACTCTGACCCAAACGGGATATAAATAAATTTTTTCTTCCATCTTATTTAGATATTATACGCAGAATTGTATGAATGATAATAATTAATAATATAAGCCCGAAAATAATCAGGCTGGCTTTATTTAAAATAGTATTCCTGTTGGCACTGATAACATAAGAGTTATTCAGGATGGTTGCATTCAGGAAACCATTCTCCGAACGGTTTTTCTTCGACTGAAATTTATAAAGCGAAGCCATCAGGATTGTATTTTTTGAATGACATTTAACACAGTTATGTACAGCGGATGCCTTCGGTAAGATTTGATGGTCAACCATCGAATCATTTTGGACTTTTGCGTGACAATCCAGACATCTGACATTTTGGAAATGAATAATCTGGTTAGGAAGCCAATCGTGTGCGACAGTGATATTTTTGGGCGCTGAATCCGATAACACCTTATAATTGACTATATCTGAGTGACAGCTTAAACACATTTCATTGTCATAGATAACAATTTTTTTGATGTTTTTATCTCTCCGCGCCGTCACAAGGTATTTATGGGGATCGTGGCACATGGAACACTGGAAATTACTATACATTTTTTTATGTACACTGGCGTCAAATTCCTTTTTGATCTCATTAAAATGAAACTTTGCTGTTACGTCGTCCCCGTCATGACAATCAAGGCAGGTGGGCATGGGTTGCATTTGTAACTGGCCGTTATGCGGAAATTTTAAATAACCGCCGTCATGGCAGTCTGTGCACTCCAGGACGCGATGATTGCTGCGGTAAAATTCTGACGAGTCAATAACATAATAAGGGTTCATTCTTTTAATGACTTTTTGCTCGGTCACATCATTAAAAAATGAAAAGAATTTGTGCCCATGGCATTTAAAACACCTGTGATTGTCCGTAGCATTGGGGAACGTTTTCTGCTTCTGAGCTTCCTGCGCTTTAACCGTCTGAGAAACCGCGAACAAACCAAAGATCATCAGAATAGAAAATGCGATGTTCATTTGGATAGATTTCATCTTTACAATTGTATGCATGGTTAATACATCTTTAATAAGGTATGAGTTAAAATTTAAGAACCACCTGCCCGCCGAATTCCTTCTCAAAATTCCCCTTATTCTGAACTCTTGTTACCGAGGATCTCAAAAATCTTTTCATCAATGTTAAAGTTTTTGGGTAGGCTATTTCGATTAATCAGGTTAATAATTCATCGTTAAATTGTTCACAAAAGTAATACTTTTTGTTAAGTAGTTCACAGATGAGCGAAATTTTAGAAAATAAATCATAATATTAAAGTAAACCCCGTTTGTTATTTTTAAACAGTTAATCGTAGCGCATAACCATCCCCCTTCAATACTATTTTTATAGTATTTGTGTGCAAAAATTGGCAATACCTTTATTTAGAAACAATCAATGAACGGTTAGAAATATTTGAAATAGCGTAATTTATAAAACCTATTACAACTTTGGTTTAGGTAAGTCGGCACTTTGGGTTTGTAATTCAATATCTTATTACAGTATATTTGTGAATTAATTAACTGCAAACTAATTCATTGAAAATAAATTACTAATTTTTAAAAGAAATATCATTAATCCGGACCGAATTATTTCCCTAAAAGATTCCTCAATGATTTTAAAAGTGCTTGCTTCTATTTTTAAAAAAACAGTGCTGATAATGGCCGGCCTTTTCCTACTTGCCGGTAGTTTAGCGGCCCAGTCTAACGACGACTGTTTGATGTGTCATGGAGACCCCAGTTTAACCACAACAATACATGGAAAGAAAGTTTCTTTGTACATCACGGGTAAAACGTTGGGAAAATCAGTTCATAAAGGGCTGAAATGTATTGCCTGTCATACCGATGCCAATGTGTCGGATTTCCCTCATCCTATTTTAAAACCAGTGCAATGCGGACGTTGTCATAAAACCGAATTGGTAAATTATGACAGGGGAGTACACGGTCAGGCACTTAAGCTGGGATCGTTGTATGCGCCTACTTGTAAAGAGTGCCACGGAACCCATAATGTATTTCCTTCCAGCAGTCCAGATTCAAAGACTTTCAAAATGAAGATTCCCTTTTTATGTGGGAAATGTCACCGGGAGGGCGCTCCGGTTGCTAGGGTTTATAACATCGACGAGCACAATATTTTACAAAACTATAGTCAGAGCATTCACGGCAACGGATTGTTCAAACAGGGCTTGATCGTTACGGCCACCTGTAACAACTGCCACGGCAACCATCTGATCCTTCCCCATACAAGTCCGAACTCCAGTGTTGCTCCACAAAATATTGCTAAAACCTGTATGAAATGCCATGCCCGTATTGAACAGGTGCATGTCAAGATCATTAAAGGTGAATTATGGGAACAGAAACCAGGTGTCATTCCTGCCTGCACGGATTGTCATCTTCCCCATAAAGTGAATATTGAGAATGTTGTGGCCACCATTTCGGATCGGTCTTGCTTAAAATGCCACGATAAGAAAAACTTTCACAAAACTGTCGGTGACTCTACCGTTTCGTTGTATGTTACCAAGGGAATGCTGAACAATTCGGTACATAAAAACATTCCTTGTGTTAAGTGTCATACGGACATATCACCGCAAATGAAACGGCCTTGCATTACTGCTAAAAGAGTGGACTGCTCAAACTGTCATGCCGAAATTGCAAACCAATACTTTGCCAGTGGCCACGGGCAGGCATATATGAAAAAGGACAAAGATGCACCGTATTGTACAACTTGTCATGGTACGCACCAGATTAAATCCCGATTTGATGATACTGCGCCGGATTACAGGGCGAATATTCCCAACCTTTGTGGAAATTGTCACCGGAAGAAAGGGAAAGCCAACATTGATACAAAGCTCAACGAAGTCAATGCTTTACATGATTATTCAACGAGTGTCCATGGTCAGGCTTTAAAAAATAAAGGGTTGATAATCAGTGCTGTTTGTACCGATTGTCATTCTACCCATTTAATTTTAGGACCCAATAATCCGCAATCTACTATTTATCCGAGAAATATTCCATCAACCTGTGGTACCTGTCATAAAGGAATTTACAATCAGTATATTACCAGCGATCATGCCATCACCAAAAACGACCGGACTCATACTTATCCTACTTGTGTAACCTGCCATTCTGCACACCAGATTTCTAATGTGAAACAGGATAAATTCATGGATGAGGTAACGATCCAGTGTGGAAGCTGCCATAAACAACTGGCCAAATCTTATCTGGAAACTTATCATGGAAAAGCCCATGAACTGGGGAACATGAAAACGGCTAAATGTTCAGATTGTCATGGCGCACACCATATTCTAAATGTGGACAATCCTAATTCATCGGTGAGTCCTAATAATATAGTCTCAACTTGTAAGAAATGCCATTCGGATGCAAATAAAAGGTTTACAGGTTATTTAACCCATGCCACCCATCACGATAAGAAAAAATATGCCATTTTGTATTACACTTTCTGGGCAATGACCTTCTTGCTGGTCAGCGTATTCGGATTCTTTGGAATACATCTGCTCTTGTGGCTGCCCCGCTCTATAATTGGATTGAAGGATAAGAAACAGAAAAAAGTATCTGGTGAAAGCAGTAAATATTATATCCGTCGATTCACCAAGAGCCAGCGGTTTACCCACTTGTTCGTGATCCTGAGCTTCCTGATGCTGGCGCTGACAGGAATGATCCTCAAGTTTGCAGATATGCCCTGGGCCAGCTTCATTTCCCGCTATATTGGTGGTGTAACAGGGGCAGGAATTATCCATCGTTTTGCAGCAGTCATTACATTCGGATATTTTAGTTTCCACCTGTATTCGTTGATTCGTACTAAAATAAAACAGCACATTCCGCTGAAGACCTTTCTGTTTGGAAAGAACTCACTCATGTTTAACAAACAAGATGTAAAAGACTTCTGGCACACGCTGAAATGGTTTGTCGGACTCGGTTCACGCCCCAGTTATGGCCGCTGGACTTACTGGGAAAAATTCGATTATTTTGCCGTATTCTGGGGAGTCGCAATCATTGGCCTCTCGGGTTTGATACAATGGTTCCCCGAATTTTTCACACTGATCTTCCCTGGATGGCTGATCAATGTAGCACAGATCATCCACAGCGATGAAGCTTTGCTGGCCGTTGGATTCATTTTCACAATCCACTTCTTCAACACGCATCTGCGCCCTGAGGCATTCCCCATGGATACAGTAATTTTTACAGGAATGGTTCCATATGAAGATTATAAACAGGAACGCCCCAGAGAATTGGAAGAATTGAAAAAATCAGGTAAACTGAAGAAAGTGCTCATTAAGAGGGAAATTCCTAGTAAATGGATGCGATGGATCAAAGGCTTTGGATTCTTCTTCCTGGCATTTGGCCTGACACTGGTTATTTTGATCATCTATTCCATGTTGTTTGGATATAAATAAAAATCTGAAGAAAGTAATGAAATGAGGATTTGATGAACGGAAAAAACGAAATATGAAATGAAAAAAGCATTAAATTGTACCTGTATTGTGACTGATAAATAAAAGTTTATATAAAAATTGAACAATTTATTTTCATGAACTAAATAATTAAATTTGAATTAACTTAAAAAGAAAGGAGTAACAGTATGTCGATTAAAAAATTAATGATGTTAGTGTGCCTGAGCCTTTTAACATTCCCCGTGCTCAAGGCCCAAGATTTTGAGTATGTTGGGGTGATGAAATGTAAAATCTGCCACAACTCTACTACAAAAGGAGCTCAGTACAAAAAATGGGAAGCATCAAAGCATGCCCATGCCATGGAAGCGTTGAAAGGGAATGATGCAAAGAATCCCAAATGTTTAAAATGCCATTCTACTTTTTACAGCGTAAGTCCTGATTTAAGAGCCGGTATTAAAGCCAAAGAAGGAGTTTCCTGCGAATCATGCCACGGACCGGGCAGCAAGTACAAAAGTTTAGGCGTTATGAAAAATCACAAAAAAAGTTTAGCCAATGGCCTGATCATCCCGAATGAACAAACCTGCAAGAAATGTCATAATTCTGAAAGCCCGAATTTCAAAGGCTTCGATTACAAAACATACCTGGCAAAAATTGCTCATCCATTACCTGGAAAATAATTACTATTCCTACTTAAAATGTTTTTGTGACAATGAAATAAACACTTCAGGTTATGAAAATCAGGATGTTAAAAGATCATCCAGGCCATGCCTGGACTTTTACGGGGAAGTTCTGATTTTACCTCTGCGATCAAAAAAGTGTCTGTTCACGTTGGAAAATAAATTGAACAAACAGATTGCTTGCATTTAAAGTGTAATTGCCACCGTATTTTGAAAAAGGGCTGTGAATAAATTTCACAGCCCTTTTCGATTTTAAGATTTTTTC
>VAPK010005596.1_pt1 | contig 10972 bp, 10 predicted proteins | sample 3395031 | NCBI WGS metagenome assembly VAPK01 (sample SAMN08290443, study PRJNA428436) | hydrothermal vent metagenome | isolation source: Deep-sea hydrothermal vent chimney 1 | place: Pacific Ocean: Juan De Fuca Ridge
AAAGGGCAGGGCGTTGCTTTTATAAGGAGTTAAGGTTCTTTTATGCCAGGGGGTATGTCGTTTGACTGGTTAGACAAATAAAATTTCCCCCCGCATTCCGCTTTGCGGTTATTACAATTAAGGTTGAGCTAAAAACATGACTGTAAGTAAAAATAAAAAGATTAATGTGGCAGTGGCCGGAGCTACCGGAGCGGTTGGAGGTGCTATGCTTCAGACTCTGGCCCGTCGTAATTTTCCTGTTGCTGAATTGCGGCTGTTGGCCTCTTCCCGGTCGGCTGGCAGGAAATTATCCTTTATGGGCCGGGAATATACCGTGCGGGAGATGACGTCCGATTCCTTTGCCGGAATTGATATCGCCCTGTTTTCGGCCGGTGCCTCCCGCTCCCTGGAGTTCGCCCCGGCGGCGGCGGCAGCCGGGGCGGTGGTGGTGGATAACTCCAGCGCCTTCCGCATGGATCCGGAGATTCCTCTCGTGGTGCCGGAGGTTAATTCGCATGCCATAGCCCAGTATAAAAAACGGGGAATTATCGCCAATCCTAATTGCTCGACAATTCAGATGATGGTGGCCTTGAAACCCATTTATGACAAGGTCGGGATTAAGCGTATCGTCGTTTCAACCTATCAGGCGGTTTCCGGCTCCGGGGCTCTGGCCATTGCCGAGCTGGAGAGTCAGGTGCGGGACTGGGCCGCCGGCAAGGAAATGACCCATAGCGTTTATCCCCATCAGATTGCCTTTAATTGTCTGCCTCATATTGATTCCTTTCTAAAGAATGGTTATACCAAAGAAGAAATGAAGATGGTCAACGAGACCCATAAGATATTTGAGGATGATAATATTGCCGTCAGTCCCACGGCTGTGCGGGTGCCGGTGGTGTATGGTCATTCGGAATCGATTAATATCGAGACGAGAGAGAAGATAAGTGCCGCCGAGGTTAAAGAGCTTATTCGTCAGGCTCCTGGTGCCATGCTGGTGGATGAGCCTGAAAATATGGTCTACCCCCTTGCCGTGGACTGTGCCGGTGAATTCGAGACCATGGTGGGCCGGATCAGAGAGGACAATTCCATTGCCAACGGCATTAATATGTGGGTAGTGGCCGATAATATTCTTAAAGGCGCGGCCCTGAACGCGGTACAGATTGCCGAGGTTGTGGCTGCCGATTACCTGTAAGGTGCGGATTATAGCTGGGAGCAACAGGGGGACGAGGCTTTGGGGGCCGGGACGTAAAGGGGGCCTGAAACTGCGGCCCACCAGCGACCGGGCCCGGGAGGCCCTCTTTAATATTCTAAGGCCGGAGATCCTGCGCGGGGCCTTGGTTCTTGACCTCTTTGCCGGAACCGGGGCTCTGGGGCTGGAGGCTTTGAGCCGGGGGGCGCAATGGGCTGTGTTTGTCGATGGCAGTTCCCTGGCTCTGGGTCTGATCAAGAAAAATATCGCCCAATGCGGTTTTTCAGAGAGGACGCGGGTCTTACGGCGTGATCTTCTGAAGGGCCGTTTTTTTTTGCCATCATCCGAGCTTGGCGGTCCCTTTAATCTGTTGCTTATGGACCCCCCTTACCGACAGCAAATATGCCATCGCTGGCTGCCAGAATTGTCGGCGGCCGGTTTAATCGCCCCGGCTGGTCTCGTGGTTTGTGAAGAATCCCAGGAGGAAGATCTGCCTGAGGAGGTGCCTGGACTGCGCCTCTTTGACCAGCGTCGTTACGGGGATACCGGTTTTTGGTTTTATCGGCAGGTCTGAGAGGCGGGCGTAATGGTGGTAATTGGGCGTATGGCATGGCCCCTATGCGGGCAGCCTGGGGCATATTTAAGGTGAATCATATATGCCTCTGTATGTCTGTTTCTGCTTACGTATCTATAATTCGTAAATTGTTGTGAAAAGGTACGCTCTGGGGTTATTGTTACTTTTAGGCACTATACTGAATAGTTACGTGAAAAGATTATGACTTATGAACCATTCATTGCCGAGGAAACCGCGGATACCGTGGCGGTGTATCCCGGAACCTTTGACCCCATTACCATGGGGCATCTCGATATTATCCGCCGGGCTCTGGAAATATTCGACCGGATAATTGTTGCCGTGGCCCGTAATCCCGCCAAGACGCCGCTCTTCACTCTGGAGGAACGCCTACAGATGATTAGAGATTCCTTTACTTCTGAAGAAGGCGGCCGGATTAAGATTGAGGCCGTAGAGGGCCTGCTGGTGGATTTTGCCTATCGGAAAGGGGCCAAGGCCATTGTCAGAGGTCTGCGGGCGGTATCTGATTTTGATTATGAATTTCAGATGGCTCTGATGAACCGCCGTCTGGAAAGAGAGGTGGAAACGGTATTCCTGATGACCGCCTTTCGCTGGATATATATCAGTTCCAGCATTATAAAGGACGCGGCCCGGTATGGCGGAGATATCAGCGGTCTGGTGCCGGATCATGTCTGTGAACGATTGCGGAAAAAATTTTTACGCTAAATTATGGTTTTAAATCGCCGCAGATTTTTAAAACTTGGTCTGACTGCCGCCGCCCTCTGGCCGACGGCGGCAATGGCCGATTCCACACCATTTAAGGCCCTGTCGGCATTGAGTAGCGCCGGAGCTGGACGCTTGGTGAGGAGGCATTCTGTTTGTGGTATGTGCCGGGCCGACTGTCTCATAGATGTTGTTATTGAGGCCGGGCGTTTGCTGCGGGTGGAAGGAAACGCCGCTGATCTTACCACGAGCGGCAGACTCTGTGCCCGGGGGCTGGCCGCTCCAGCTCTGGTTCATGATCCTGATCTTCTGCGATACCCCCTGCGGCGGGTGGGTGAGCGGGGCGAGGGACGCTGGCGGCGGATAAGCTGGGGGGAGGCCATTGACACTATCAGCGGCAAGATAAATCAGGAACTGCGGGCTGGCGGTGCTGAGCGTCTGGCCCTTCTCGCCGGCGGTTCTTCAGCTTCATTCATTAAGGAATTATTTACTGATTTTGGCTGTCAGCAGATAAACGATGCCTCCTGGGAGTATTGCCAGGCCAACCAGAATCTGGCCTCTGATCTCAGCTTTGGCCGTGGCGGTCGTCTGGAGATGAGTTTTGAACAGGCCTCTTGTCTGATATTCCTGGGCTCACATCTTGGGGAGAATGTCGAGGTGCCGGTGATGCAGCAGTTCAGCCGGGCCATGGCCCGGGGAGCGGATCTTATTGTTGCTGATCCCCGTTTCTCCACCGTTGCCTCTAAGGCCCGTTATCATCTGATGCTGCGTCCCGGCAGTGATAATGCTCTGCTCCTGGCCTGGCTTAAATATATTATTGAAAATGATCTCTATAACCGGGAGCTGGAGTCATCATTTGATCTTGAGGGTCTGCGGGCAAGACTGGCAAACTATGATCTTGAAGAATTAAGCGCGGCCTGTGACCTGAAGACGGCGGATATCAGGGCCAGCGCTGAGCTTATGAGCAGCGCCGCTCCGGCGGTGTTTGTCTACCCCGGCCGTCATAATTCCTGGTATGGCAATGATGTCCAGCGGTTGCGTCTGAAGGCCATTCTTAATGTCGTACTGGGGGCGGAGTCTAAGGTCGTAAATGATCTCCGGCCGCCCAGGGTGCCGGAGGCGGCTCGTCTGTACAGTACGATTATCAGCCGGCTCCAGCAGGGCAGGATTGGTTGTCTCGGCATTTGGGGCCAGAATCCTCTGCAGGCCCACACTAATACCTATCATACCATTAATGCTCTGCGGCAGGCTGATTTTGTTTTCTGCTGTGATATCTATCCCGGTGAGGCAGCTCTTTACGCCGATATTATTCTGCCCGAGGCCGGTTTTTTAGAACGTTCAGAGGTTATTGTCAGCCCCGGCAGACGGCGCGCGGCCCTGCGCCAGGCAGTGCTGCAGCCACGCTTTGAGGCCCGGGAGCCATATTGGATTGTTAAACAGATGTCCTCCCGTCTGGGGCGGGGACAGCGTTTTGGCTTTGATTCGGTCAAGGAACGTCTGACTGATGATCTGCGGCAGATGGGGTTAAGCTGGGATAAACTGCAGGAACGGGGCTTCGCGGTTCCTCTCATTGCGGCCGCTCCATTACCAGCCTCTGCGGCTTCCGCGGTCAGGATTAGATTGAAGGATGAACTGCCACATGGAACTGTTGAGCAACTGCTGGAATTTAGCGCGGTTTCTCCGCCCCCTAAGGGTTTCGCCCGCTTGCTCTCCGGCCGCTCGCCGGTCGATTCCAGGGGCCTGGTAAATAATCGCTGGCTGCGGCATGAACTGGAAGAAAATGAATTATGGCTTAACGACCGTTTGGCCCGGCGGCTCGGCATTGTTCAGGGCCAGGAGTTGTTCCTGGAGAACCAGGATGGTCTGCGCAGTATGCGGCCGGTGCGGATAAAGGTTACCCCCGGCATTCGGTCGGATTGCCTTTATATGGCCCACGGCTTTGGCTGCCAGTCGCCATTTCTGACCGCCGCCTATGGTCACGGAGTGGCGGACAGTCCCCTTATGGTTAGAAGTATTCCTGATCCACTCTCCGGGGTGCGGGGCGGGCGGGTTAATTTTGTCCGCTTTATTAAAAATGGTGTTCCCCTGCCCATACCCAGCTCGGCTCAGACCCTGGCAGCCTATGGCGCCTTTGCCGCAGTGGATGGGGAAAATGGATAAGAATATTAAACATAAAAGCCCAGATCCAGATCTGAATCGGCGGCGGTTGCTGAGTGGCGGTGGCAAGGGGGTATGGTATCTTGCCCTTCTCGGGCTTTTTTACCCCCTTTTGCGTTTTGTGAATTTCGCCATTCCCAGAAAACCGCGCAAGGTTCGGGTGGAAATGGATATTCCGCCGGGTGGATTTTATATCGGTGCTGATTTTGTTGTTTTTGCCAATGCTAAAAAGGTCTGGGCCGTGTCCCGCACCTGTACCCATCTTGGCTGCAAGCTGGCCTATAACGAGACTAAGAAAGAATTAATTTGTCCCTGTCATCACAGTATCTTTTCTAAGGCTGGTAAAAGACTGGCCGGTCCGGCCAGGCGTAATCTGCCCCGTTACAAGGTCAGCAAAACTGCTAATAAACCAGGCTATATGGTGATTATTTAGGGCTTATGCGGGAATTATTAGATATAAAATGGGGGGCCAGGAGCATAGCGGCCCTCTATGTCTCGCTGTTCTCCGGTATGGTGCTGGCCCTGCAGTACGATCCGTCTCATCCCTATTATTCGGTCTCGGTGATAGATACCCTGGTGCCCTTTGGCACGTTCTGGCGTTCCCTGCATTTTTATTCCAGCCAGATTTTTTTTCTGTTACTGGTCTTTCATTTTCTGGCAATGTATTTGAAGAATCCGCCTTCGATTTCCCTGCTGAGCTGGTCCCGCATGGTGTTTGCCATGCTGGTGGTTGTTCTGCTGCTGTTCAGCGGTTATATTCTGCGGGCCGATGCCACCGGCTCTTCGGCCGGGCATATCGCTGAAAATATTATTTTATCAATCCCTGTTCTGGGGCATACTCTTAACGCCTTTCTCTTTGATATCTCCGCCGATGGTATGCGGAGAGTTTATGCCGATCATCTCATCGGTCTGGGCCTGGTTTTCGTCATTCTTACCTGGTCCCATATCAGGCGTTATGTGGTGGGCTGGCGTCAGTTCCCCTGGCTTATTCTTGGGCTTGCCGTCTGGGCGGCGCTTATCCCCGCGCCAATGGACGCGGCCAGACTCGGGGTGTTTCATATCACCGGCCCCTGGTTCTTTGTCGGTCTGCAGGAGATGCTGCGCCATATACCGCCCCTGCCGGCGGGGGTAATCTGGCCGGCGCTGTTGATGGTTTTACTTCTTTTGCTACGCCCAGGGGCTCGTTACCGGCGCCTGGCAGCTATTTTGGCCCTGATATGGTTAGCGGCTTATTTACTGCTAACGATCATTGGCTGGCGGTAGGGCTGGGCCCGCGGACGCGCGGCCTTGGCACTCGCAGGGGCGTATTGTTACTTTTAAATTTTAAGCCAATGCGGAATATGTCACATTCAAGAGGGTAGAGGCATTTCGATGCTGAAGGTTGATCCTTGGCCCGGTTTGGCGCTCACCGTTATCCGGCCGCCATGGCCCTCAATAATCTGCTGGACGATGGCCAGTCCCAGTCCGGTTCCGGCTTCCCTCGTGGTGAAGAAGGGGGTGAAAATCTGCTTTCTTGTACTCTCTTCCATGCCGCATCCAGTATCGCTCACCATGATTTCGGTCACAGTCTTTCCATCTTTGCCCTCGGTCTCGGCGGCCCGGATGGTGATGATTCCCTCCTCCTTGTCAAGGGCTAGACAGGCGTTGTGAATGAGGTTAATCAGTACCTGGCGGAATTGATGCGGATCAGCCCAGCATTCCAGATTGGCGGGGATCTCGGTTTCCAGGTGGCAGGTGGTCGGTAAACGGCCGCCCCGTTCTAAAATTTCCTGGCTTTCGGCTATCTCGCCGCTCAAAGACAACCATTGCGGCTCCGGCCGCGCCGGTTTGGAGAATTGCAGAAAATTACTGATCTTGCTCTCTAAGCGCTGGCTTTCGCGGAGGACTATTTTGAGGAGAGTCCGGTTGCCGGGTTCGGTATCGGCATCCTGTTCCAGAACCTGGGCCGCGCCGGAAATAGCGGCAAGGGGATTGCGGAATTCATGGGCAATGCCCGCCGCGATTTCACCGATGGCCGCCATCTTCTCACTCTGCTTGATCTTGCTTTCCATCTCCCTGATACGGCTCAGATCCTGTAAGGTATATACCCGGCAGTCATCACAGCCCTCCGGCATATTGAGCCTGGCCCAGGAATAGCCCACCGGAATTTTTTGTTTGTCATGGCGCATAATATCAATTACCGGTCTTTCCTCGTGGCCGCTGGTGAGGGGAAAATCAGCCAGCCGGCTGATGGGGCGGCCAATGATTTCCATGGGCTGGTAGCCGGTTATCTGGGCGGCAGCCGGGTTAAAGGAGGTGATTATGCCCCGATTATCCACTGTAATGATTCCCGAAGATATATCGGCAAATATCTGTTTGTAGAGCAGGGTGATGCGGTCAAAATTCTGGGAGGTCTGTTTGAGGATATCCTCCGTATGGCGCTGCCTTTGGGCCAGAAATGAGCTGAGGATGGCGACGATATAGAAGGAGAGACCATAGATGGTAATGTTTTGCCAGAATAAATCAGGCAGACGGCTGAACATATGGAGGCTGTGGGGCAGAACCTTACCTGGGCCGGAATATTCAGCGCTGAGAACCAGGGCGTAATTTATAAGATTAAAGGTGGCGATGAGCAGGCCGCCGCTCTTAAAAAGCAGCATTCCAGCGCTGATAACCGGGAAAAAATAGAGGAAGGTGAATATGGAGTGACTGCCGCCGGAAAAATATACTATTGTCCCGATCATAATCGAGTCCATGGTAATCTGAAAGAGGGCGAACAGGCGGTAGTCCCGGCAATGTTTAAGAATCAGGCTGGAGATGATGCTGAAGATGTAGACCGTCGAGATAAAGATCAGGATATGAGGCAGAGGGGCGATAACCAGATTGGTGAGACTGATTTGCAGCAGGGCGATGACCCCGAGCAGCAGACTCAGGGTAGTGACCCGCAGCAGGAGAAGCCATTTTATCTGGCGGCGCAGGAGGGCGGCGGCTGGGGACAAATTAGCGGGTATTGTCATTATTGATGCCGTATTTCTTTATTTTATAACGCAGAGAGCGGAAGCTGATTTTCAAGAGTTCGGCGGCCTTCATTTTGGAGCCGCCGGCTTGGGCCAGGGCTTTGAGCAGCAGGCGTCTCTCCAGGTTTTCAACCGCTTGCTCCAGGCCCAGGGCGAAGTCATCGTCGGCAGATGCCGCCCCCTGCTGATTTTGCAGCGTCTGCCGGTGGCTGGCGATGGACAGGCTTTCCGGTAGAATTATATTGGAGCTTTCCATGGCTACCCCCCGTTCAATGATATTCTCCAATTCCCGGACGTTACCGGGGAAGTCATAATTCATCAGAACTTCCATGGAATAGGAGGAGAGGGCGGATATCTCTTTAGCAAAAAGCCGCGAATATTTTTTCAGGAAATAGTCAACCAGCAGGGGCACATCCCCCTTCCTTTCCCGCAGAGGCGGGACGCGGATGGGAACCACGGACAGGCGGTAGAAGAGGTCTTCCCGAAAACGTCCGGCAATTACCTCCTGTTCCAGGTCACGGTTCGTGGCGGTTATCACCCGGATATTGACCTTGATGTTTTGTGAGCCGCCCACGGGCTTGAATTCGCGTTCCTGTATTACCCGCAGGAGTTTGGTTTGTACTAAGGGGGTTAACTCACCCACTTCATCCAGGAAGACGCTGCCCTTGTCGGCCTCGGAAAAGAGTCCCTGCTTGTTGCTGACAGCCCCGGTGAAGGAGCCCTTGACATGGCCGAAAACCTCGCTTTCAAAGAGATTTTCCGGGATGGCATTACAGATAATAGGCACAAATGCGTGGCCGGCGGCTTTGCTGAGATTATGGACGGCGTGGGCCACCAGTTCTTTACCGGTACCGGATTCTCCCTGAATAAGAATATTGGCGTGGGTGGGGGAGATGCGCCTGATAAGATCAAATATCTTCAGCATTTCCGGGCTTTGGGCGATGATCCCTTGAAAGGTCTCGCTGGCAGGCTGAGAGGCTGTATTCCGGGCCGTCAATAAGGCGGAATGGATAATTTCCTTGATCTCTGCCACGTTAAAGGGCTTGGTGATATAGTCATAGGCCCCGCCCTTCATGGCTGCCACTGCGTCTTCCGGTGAGGCGTAGGCGGTAATCAGGATCACCGGTATTGTTAACCCGGCACTCCTGATCTGTTCTAAAAACTCAATACCGCTTATCTCCGGCATCTTAATGTCGGAGATAATGAGGTCATAATCCCTCCCCTCTATGGCGGTAAGGGCATCCTGGGCGTTGGCCGCAGTGCCGGCGCCATAGCCCTCCTTTTCCAGCAGGACTTTAAGAAACTCCCGCATGCTTAATTCATCATCTATAATAAGTATATTGGGCATGGCGGTTTATTATCTATCTTGCTCCCCTCGGAGCAGCAGGAGGGGAATATTAATATGGTGTTTCAGGGTATCGGAGACGCTGCCAAAGAGCAGGTCGCCGAAAAAGCCATGGCCGTGGGTAGCCATGGCTGCTAAATCATAATCGCCTGTCGCAATCTCCGCCAGTATTTCTTCCTCCGGTTCACCAATTTTCAGCAGGGTGAAGGCCTCAATCCCCTGAGCCCGCAGATGTTTGAGGTGGGCTCGCAGGCTATCTTCGGCCCGGTGGCGCAGAACGCGTTTCTGATCAAGGCTGTGGGCGTGCAGCACATGAAGTAGATAAACCTCGGCCTGATTTTGGCGGGCGACGAGGGTGATATGGTTGATAATGGCCTCATCGACGCTGGAGCAGTCAATGGCCACTAATATCTTTTTGTATATCCGCATATCATGGGTCTCCGTCAAAAGCTGCTGTAGAGCAGGTAGAGGTTAAGGATAATCACGATGGTAGTAATAATAAGGGCGGTTGTAAACTCCAGACTGCCGCTTCGGAAGTTCCCCATGCGTCGGCGGTTGCGGCAGATAATCAATAATGGAATCAAGGTAAAGGGCAGCTGCAGGCTCAATACCACCTGACTGAAGAGAAGGACACGAAAGGTGTTCAGGTTCAGGGCGATGATTAGAAAGGAGGGAATGGCGGTGATAAAGACTGATACCCGGTAGAGCATGGTACGGGGATCCTCAGGCTGCCCTGAAAATCCGGTAATGACATTGACCTCGGCCATGGACGAGGTAATGGATGAACCAACTCCGGCAAAGACCAGGGCCACGGCAAAGAGCAGAGCGGCGAGGGGGCCGGCCAGTGGCCGCAGGGTGGCGGCCGCCTGCTCAATACTGCTGACCGCGATATTATTGCGGTAGAAGACGGCTGCCGCCACGATAATCATGGCTGAATTAACTATCCAGCCCGCCAGCATGGCAACGGTTGTATCCAACTTTTCAAGGCGTAGCATCCTGGCCTTTTCGACCTCGGAGTCTCCCCAGTCGCGGCTGTGAATGACATTGGAATGGAGGAATATGTTATGGGGCATGACCACCGCCCCGAGGATAGCCATGGCAACGTAGATACTGTCGTGGTTCAGGCGGGGGATAACTAAGGCCGGAGCCAGGGTCTGCCAATCCGGTTTTACTATAAAGATTTCTATAACATAGCAGAGGCTGATAATACCGAGAAAGGCCATAATCATGGACTCTAAGCGGTGGTAACGCTGGCTGATAATCAGAAATATTTCAAGGAATACGGTGACAAGCGCCCCCAGCCACAGGGGAAAGCCAAGGAGGAGATTAAAACCGATGGCGCCGCCGAGGAGTTCCGCTACATCGGTGGCGACACAGGCCAGAACAATGGTGAGCCCTATGAAGGCCGCCACCGGAGCCGGAAAATGCTCCCGGATATTAACGGCCAGTGATTTGCCGGTGGCAATACCAACCTTGGCTGTCATGTGCTGAATTACGATGAGCATCATGGTACTCATCGTAATGACCCAGAGCAGCTGATAGCCGAAGCGGGAGCCGCCCTCAATATTAGTGGCCCAGTTACCGGGATCTATAAAGCCCACGGTGATCAGAAATCCCGGCCCCATAAAACTCAGGATTGTCTTGAGGGGGGCGGCCCGCCTGGCGCTCATGGTCTGCTATTTGACGGTATAGGTGAAATGAAAGACCCTCTTGCGGCCATCGTTCAGCCTGGTACCCACATTGAGTTTGTAGAGACCGGGTTTATTCAGGGTAATATTAGAGGCAAAGGCACCGCTCATGGCCATGAGCATAACAGGGCTGCTGGTTTTGCCGGCTGGATTGGTGATTTTAAGCGCGGCCATGCCGTCTGTAAGCTGTTTACCTGATTTCTGGTCGGTGAACATGACCATAAAATGATTGGTGGCGGTCATACCCATTTTGGCCATGGCCGCCTTGATGTTTTTAAGATGGGCCATGGCGCTGACTCCGTCCACCTCAACCATGGGCAGCATAAT
>VAPK010728596.1_pt1 | contig 10968 bp, 10 predicted proteins | sample 3395031 | NCBI WGS metagenome assembly VAPK01 (sample SAMN08290443, study PRJNA428436) | hydrothermal vent metagenome | isolation source: Deep-sea hydrothermal vent chimney 1 | place: Pacific Ocean: Juan De Fuca Ridge
AACTAAGCTTTCTCGAACTAAGCTTTCTCGAACTAAACTTTCTTGTTTTGTTGACTGCTGGAATATATAAGCTGGTTTGACTTCAGTATTAGCATACTTAGCAATTTTTACATCTATGATTAAAGAATCTGGCTGGCTTGGCATTTGCTCAGTTGTGATATAAGGAAGCACTACAAGTAGGAGTAAGGAGACAGTTAAAATAGCAAAATAGTCGGTTACTTTATTGTATATAAAATCTAACATAACAATTCCAGGGGCAAGTGAAGCCGCGCATATTAGCATACGCTAATAAAGAATTGCAACTCTATCTTATACAAGCCCTTTACACCAATGAATGACTCTCTATTTTTTCTACTTAATTTCACAAATCGGTGAATCGTCGGGCTTTTCAACACTAGATACAATGGTTTCAACAAAATCATTAAACTCATTCATACTAATCACACCTAACATGCGGTTCATCACTTCTGGGTTAATTTGAGCCACTGTTTGCTCACCATTTTTAAGTTGAATATAAATACCCGCTGCATTCGTTGCATCGTCATCTACAAGATTTTCTTCAAGTATTTTCTGATCCTCATTGCCAAGTTCCTCATGATAATCATCCATATCATCCCAAAGTGAATCATCAATATCTTCAGGAGTCTTAATCACAATAGAATCTAGCATTGGATCATCAAACTGAGACCAATCCAGTTTCTTCTCATCTAAAAACTTTGTGAATTTATCAGCAATTTGTTGATTGAAAAATAAATATTCAAGCATAACTAGTCCTTTAACTCCCCACCTGCTACTTTTAATATCAGCTTATCCAATAATTTCGCCGATAAAAAACGCTTCATAAGCCCCATGAAATAGGTAGGAAAAGTAACATAATAACGAGGTTTTGGCTTATTGCTCTCAAGTGCATGAACAACTTTTTTAAGAACAGCTTCAGGAGTTAAAGTATACGGATCAACATTGCCTTCTTTGGCTAAACGAAACAAAGTTCTTTTATAGCGATCACGATGGACGCTTCTTTCCATATCAACATTATCTTTTAAAGCTTGCAATGCATTGGGGCGAAACTTACTTTCAATCGGGCCTGGTTCAATTAAAGAAACGTTCACATTAGTATCAGATAATTCCAAGCGCAAGGTATCAGCAAAGCCTTCAATCGCAAATTTACTGGCATTGTAAGCACCCCGAAAAGGTAAGGCGACAAGACCAAGCACTGAGCTATTGAAAATAATACGCCCTCGATTATTGTGACGCATTAAAACAATTAAACGATTATTTAACTCCATCCAGCCAAATACATTGGAGGCAAATTGTTTCTCCATAGTCTCACGAGTCAAATCTTCAACCGCACCCGGTTGTCCATAAGCGCCATTGTGAAAAACCGCATAAAGATTAGTGCCCACTAAAAGCATCAATTCATTAGCCAAATCTTGAACGCTTTCAGAATCAGCATAATCGAGCTGCAAACACTTAAAGCCCTCAGCGATTAAACGCTTAACATCCTCTTCCTTGCGCGCCGTAGCATAAACATTATAGCCAAGCTCTTTTAAGCCTTTAGCGACATGATAACCAATACCGCTAGAACATCCTGTTATGAGTACTGTCTCCATCAACCTACCTTACAATTTTTAATCATTGGATTATGGCAGTTCTATTATTGATAGTCGAAACACTCTTATATTTTACTGGTTTATATATGAAGAGTTTTTACTCCGTCTGAGTAGCAAAGACATTTTCCTGAATTTTTTATACTTATCGAGTCACTAATTACGCCTTAAGGAGATATATAATGGCACCCCCACCTTTTTTACACAATTAGAATCCTACTCTAGATCTAGTTCACAAGACTCTGTGCTGGCACGTAATCATATCCAAGTTCTTTAGCTACCGCTTCATACGTCACCATTCCGTGACAAACATTTAAACCCCTTAACAAATTAACATCATCCGCTAATGCTCTCTTCCAGCCTTTATTGGCTATGGCTAATAAGTGTGGCAAGGTGGCATTATTTAATGCGTAGGTAGATGTTCTTGGTACTGCGCCAGGCATATTCGCTACACAGTAATGCACAATGTCATCGACTATATAGATTGGGTCAGCATGTGTGGTTGCTTTTGATGTTTCAAAACAGCCTCCTTGGTCAATGGCAACATCCACTAGAACCGCGCCATCTTTCATTTCAACGAGCATGTCTTTACTGATTAACTTTGGTGCAGAAGCCCCAGGCACTAGCACTGCCCCAACAACAAGATCAGCACCTAATACATAGTCTCGTAATATACCTGCATTGGAATGAATGACTTTTGCTTTTATTCCAAAATAATTACTTAAGCTTTCAACGGTTTTAGGACTGGTATCGAGTATTGTCACATCTGCTTGCATACCAACTGCCATTTGCGCTGCATTAAACCCTACAACGCCACCACCCAGTATCACAACATTGGCAGGGGCAACACCCGGAACACCCCCTAAAAGTACACCCAATCCACCATGACTTTTTTCCAACGAATAAGCACCTGCTTGGATAGACAACCTTCCTGCTACCTGACTCATAGGTTTTAACAGTGGCAACGCGCCTTGATCATCGGTAATAGTTTCATAAGCAATACAGATAGCCTTTGAGTTAATTAAGTCAATCGTTTGTTCAGGGTCTGGGGCGAGATGTAAATAGGTGTAGAGAATTTGGTTCTCACGAAGCATCTCTCGCTCGACCGCTTGAGGTTCTTTAACCTTAACAATCATCTCTGCTTTGTTAAAAATATCAGAAGCATTATCCATTACGACTGCTCCTGCATTTTCATAGGCTTCATTATCCACACCGATACCTAAACCTGCACCATCTTGAATAATAACCTCATGACCATGTGCCAAAGCAGAAGCAACGGATTCAGGGGTCATACCTACACGGTATTCATGGTTTTTAATTTCTGTTGGTACACCAATTATCATTAGATTTCTCCTTTTTAAATTTATCGTTTATATGAAATATATTAGTCCTTATTTGTAATCAACTTAGTGCCAAAGATGAACGTTTCTAGTGCCAGTTATTATAGTTTACACAATAAAAAATAAGTAAATTTACCTATGCAAAACGACTATAGTGATATCAAAATACTTTTTATTTTTCAATAATTTGACTTTAAAAAGTTCATGTACTATCTTTACAAAACATTCACACTCCCTATAAAAATCTATCAATGCCAGAAAACTCTAGTGATCCTTTAGTACGATTTGAAAATGTTCAAAAAAGCTATGATGGTGAAATTCTTGTCATCAAAGATTTAAACCTCAACATGGAAAGAGGAGAGTTTCTTACCATGTTAGGTCCATCTGGCTCAGGTAAAACAACGTGTTTAATGATGCTTGCTGGTTTTGAACCAGCAACTCACGGCGAAATTTTTCTCGATAACAAACCCATAAATAGTGTCCCTCCACATAAACGTGGAATCGGCATGGTATTTCAGAATTACGCCCTATTCCCACATATGACCATCGGCGAGAACCTTGCATTTCCACTAGAAGTACGCAAGATGGGAAAGTCTGATCGTGATGCTAAGGTTAAAAAAGCTTTAGATATGGTTCAACTTGGAGATTTTGCAGACAGAAGACCCGCTCAACTTTCAGGCGGTCAACAACAGCGTGTTGCGGTTGCCCGAGCACTTGTATTTGATCCTGAAGTGGTACTCATGGATGAGCCATTAGGTGCACTAGATAAAAACTTACGTGAACAAATGCAATATGAAATCAAACATATTCATGAACGCTTAGGTGTCACTGTTTTATATGTAACTCATGATCAAAGTGAAGCGTTAACTATGTCGAATCGGGTGGCTGTGTTTGATGATGGCATTATCCAGCAATTAGCACCTCCTGCTATTTTATATGAAGAACCTGAAAATGCCTTTGTAGCGGATTTTATTGGTGATAATAACTGCCTTTTAGGCACGGTTGTCAGCGAAGGGAATAATAGCTGTGTTGTTAAAACAGATGATGGCTCTGAAATTACTGCAAATAAGATCAAAACCTCTGGAATCGGCACGCGTTGCACCTTATCTATTCGCCCTGAACGCGTTATTGTAAACCCCGAAGAAGGTCAGGCAGACAATGTATTTGGCGCAAAAGCTGCTGAGTTGATTTATTTGGGTGATCATATTAGAACACGTATGGAAGTCTGCGGCAGTAATGACTTTTTCGTAAAAATTCCAAACTCATCAAACCATGCCAGCCTTAAAGAAGGTGATAACGTAAAAATTGGCTGGAATGCAAAAGACTGTAGAGCTTTAAATGCTTCAGACTAAATATACAAATAGGATATAAAAATCTTAAAACAGGATGTGATAAACACATCCACAATAATATTCATTATCACAAAAGGAGAGAAATAATGAAAACGTTTATTCAATGTAGCCTAGCTACTGCAGTACTTGCTGCCAGTGTTACAACAGCTCAAGCAAAAACCGATATGGTTGTTGTATCATGGGGTGGCGCTTATACAAAGAGTCAGCAGCGTGCTTATCATAAGCCTTATATGGATAATAATCCTGACATCAATATCGTAAATGATGACTCAGCCGCGGAAGGTGCATCAAAGCTACGTGCTCAGGCAGAAGCAGGCAAAGTAACATGGGATTTAGTTGACGTTGTACCATCAACAGCTATCGCACTTTGTGACGAAGGCATTGCCATGGAAATTGACCATGACAAACTATTAGCAAACGCACCAGATGGAACACCAGCATCTAAAGATTTTGGTGATGCGATTATCTCGCCTTGTTTCATTCCACAGATTGTTTATTCAACAACGATTGGTTACCGTAATGATAAATTTAAAGGTGACGCGGGTCCTAAGACAATTGCTGACGTATTCGACCTTAAGAAATTCCCTGGTAAGCGTGCGCTACAAAAGAATCCCGCAGGTAACCTAGAGTGGGCATTAGTTGCTGACGGTGTTGCAGTTGCAGATGTGTACAAAACGTTAAATACAGAAGCAGGCATCAAACGTGCCTTTAAAAAGCTGGATACGATTAAAGACAGTGTTGTTTGGTGGACGAAAGGCGCACAACCGGGTCAACTTCTTGCCGATGGTGAGGTGGTAATGGCTTCTGCATACAACGGTCGTTTATTCTCTGCCATTGTTGAGAACAAGCAGCCCGTTAGCATGATGTGGGATGCTCAAATCTTTGAACTAGACGGTTGGATCGTTCCTAAAGATGCGCCAAATAAAGCTGAAGTACTTAAATACCTTAAGTTTGCTACAGATACTAAGCGTCTTGCAGACCAAGCTAAGTATATCTCTTACGGTCCTGCACGTGCATCATCTGCAGGCCTTGTTGGTAAACATGCTGACTTAGGAATCGAGATGGGTCCTCATATGCCCACAGCTCCTGCTAATGCCAAAAATACTATCTATAAAGATATTAATTTCTGGGCAGATCATAAAGATGAGCTTTCAGAGAAGTTTGAAGCATGGTTAGCTAAGAAGTAAACCATACTTATTAAGCTGGAGCTCTGCTCCAGCTTATTTTTTTGTAAATGTGTTTTTGCTAAAAGTATATTTACCAAAAGATTATTTTTTAGTTTTTTTATATGGAATATAAATAATGGCGCAGAGTAGTACTGCCACAAATTCGGCTCCATTAACAACAGCCGATGGCATATCGTTAAAACAAAGCCTGAAAAAGTCGTTAAGGAAACGTAAACTTACCGCTCTGCTTTTAGTTTTGCCTTTATTTCTATTTATTCTACTCACTTTTTTAATGCCAATCTACGAAATGTTATCTCGTGGCGTAGACAATAATGTAGGTAAAAGCAATGGTAAGACCTATTACATTGCAACAATTCTCCCTACGACTATCCATGAATTAGCTAGATGGGATGCTACATCCAGTGAACTACCCGACGAAGAAGTCTTCAAAGCGTTTATCGAAGATGCTCAAATAGCCGCCAAAAATAAAACAATAACAAGAGTTGGGCGAAGATTAAATTTTGAAAAATCTGGCATGTCCAGTTTGTATAGAAAAACAGGTCGTAAGCTAAAACGCTTTGATGTAAATAAACTTGATACAAGCTACAAAGAAGCTTTAATCAAAGTCGATAAAAAATGGGGGGAAACTTCTACTTGGCAACTGCTTCAACGTGAAAGTGGAAGTAAAACCAAGTCCTATTTCTTAGCAGCGATTGACATGGAAACAAAACCCGATGGAAGTGTCGGTAAGAAGAGCGAAGAAAGCCAAATATATATCGATTTATTTATAAAAACCTTGTGGTTAAGTGGTTTGATAACATTTCTTACGGTGTTACTCGGATACCCAATTGCTTATTTATTAGCCTCACTCAAGACAAAAGCTAGCAACTTACTGATTATTTTAGTATTGCTCCCATTCTGGACATCATTACTGGTTCGTACCAGCGCATGGATAGCACTTTTACAAAAAGAAGGGGTGATTAATGATGTTTTAGTCTGGATCGGTTTAATTGGTGATGATGGTCGACTCGCGATGATTCACAATCAAACAGGCACAGTGATTGCGATGGTGCACATATTATTACCCTTTATGATTTTGCCTCTATTTAGCGTGATGAAAACCATTAATCCAAGCTATGTGCGTGCAGCACGTTCAATGGGAGCCACCTCTTTTACTGCTTTTAGGCGAATCTATTTTCCAAACACTGTCGCGGGCATTGGCGCGGGTGGAATTCTGGTCTTTATTCTCGCCATCGGTTATTACATTACACCCGCTTTGGTCGGTGGAACGGACGGAACATTGATTAGTAATTTCATTGCTTATCACATCTCAGAATCATTGAATTGGGGCTTAGCCGCCGCTTTAGGGACACTGCTACTTATGCTGGTACTCGCTTTATATATGGTCTACAACAAAATTGTAGGCATTGATAATATGAAGCTTGGATAGAATAAAATAGACAGGATAGAAAATTATGGCATTACCTTTACACGCGACCACTGGCGAAAGAGTTTGGCACTACACCTTTCTAACGATTTGTGTGGCGATTTTCCTTTTCTTAATAATTCCTATTTTGGTTATTATTCCATTATCATTTAATGCTCAGCCATATTTTACTTTTACCCCAGAAATGTTGAGTTTTGACCCTGAGGGCTATTCAACCAAATGGTATGAGAAGTTTTTTAATGATCCAGGATGGCAAAAAGCTGTAAAAAATTCACTTAGTATTGCAATTTCATCGACAATTATTTCCACCTTCCTTGGCACGCTTGCTGCTTTGGGTTTAAGCCAAAAAGATTTTCCCTTTAAAGCAACAATTATGGGGATTTTAATTTCACCAATGATCGTACCTCTGATTATTTCAGCAACAGGGATGTATTTCTTCTATGCAAAAATAGGATTATCAGGAACCTATTGGGGAGTTGTATTAGCGCATGCTGCACTCGCCACACCTTTTGTGGTCATAACGGTAACAGCAACATTAACAGGATTTGATCACAGTTTGACACGTGCGGCATCTAATTTAGGCTCAACCCCCACCAATACATTTTTTAAAATAACCGTACCATTAATTACACCCGGTGTTATCTCTGGTGCTTTATTTGCCTTTATTACATCCTTTGATGAAGTTGTGGTGATTCTATTTGTCGGTAGTGTCGGTCAGCGAACTATCCCTTGGGCAATGTTCTCAGGAATACGTGAAGAGATAAGCCCCACAATACTCGCAGTAGCAACACTACTCATCTGTTTCTCTATTCTTTTATTATTTATGGTCGAATTATTACGTCGCCGAAATGAAAGATTACGTGGTATCACGCCACACTAAACCTTAGCAATTTATTTTTTTCATGCAGGCTAATCTATGAATGTACATCACTCATAAAATAATCTTGTAATTGATGTAATGGAAGATGTTTATTTGATTTTCAAGAATGGAAACTAAAAGGCGCCCATGAAGGGCGCCCACCGCTAGGAGGTATCTGCTCAAACTATTTTTAATACCCGTTAAAAACAGTTGTAATAGAACAGATACAATTAGTATATTATAAAATACTAACATTGCAAGCTTTTTATCTAATGCATAACTAGCTACACAATTGTCAAAAAAAGGTGGGGGTGCCATATAATAAAAACAGTAATAGTGTTCATTGTTACATTCTTATATCAAGTAACTACAATAAATTCCCTTTCAATCTACAGTTTTAATATAAAGGCTGGTCTCACTATGGCAAAATAGCCCAACTTTATAGCGGCTAGAATTCAATGTCCGAATATTTACTGATTATCGTTGCCACAGTCTGGGTAAACAATATTGTACTCACCCAGTTTTTGGGCCTGTGCCCATTTATGGGTGTTTCCCGTAAACTAGAAACTGCTATCGGTATGGGCTTGGCAACAACATTTGTATTGACACTTTCTTCAATCACCAGTTATCTAGTGCATGAATTTTTACTCGAACCTTTTGGATTAGAGTATTTACGCACTATCAGTTTTATTCTAGTCATTGCCGCTATCGTTGGTTTCACAGAATTAGTCGTGCATAAAACAAGCCCCTTATTACACAACGTCCTGGGGATTTTTCTCCCTTTAATTACAACAAATTGTGCCGTTCTTGGTGTCGCTTTATTGAATGTGCAGCAAAGCAATAGTTTTATCGAATCAGCTTTATATGGGTTTGGTTCCGCTATCGGCTTTACCCTTGTATTAGTAACATTTGCAGCAATGCGCGAACGACTTGCGGCATCTGATGTTCCAGAAGCCTTTCAAGGAAACGCCATTGGCATGATTACTGCTGGTCTAATGGCATTGGCATTTATGGGCTTTACAGGTTTAGCAAAGATATAATGATTACAGCATTACTTGTTTTAGTTGGATTAGCCACCTTCTTTGGGCTAGTGCTTGGCTATGCTTCTGTACGATTTAAAGTCAAAGGTGATCCAATCGCTAATCAAGTGGATAACTTGCTACCCCAAACACAATGTGGCCAATGTGATTTTGCAGGGTGTCGTCCCTATGCAGAAGCGATAGCAAAAGGTGAAGCGCCAATAAATAAATGTCCTCCTGGTGGTGAGACAACCATGTTGGCATTAGCAGATTTATTGGATGTTGAACCATTAGATTTAGATGAGGAAGCAGAGCAACAACAAGCTGATACACTTGAAGTCGCCATCATTATTGAAAAAGACTGTATCGGCTGTACTTTATGTATTCAAGCCTGTCCTGTCGATGCAATTGTTGGTGCTGCAAAACTAATGCACACGGTGATTGAATCTGAATGTACGGGTTGTGAACTTTGTCTACCACCCTGTCCAGTTGACTGTATCATTATGGAACCTTTAAAAGTAACAACCGATAACTGGAAGTGGCAAGAACCAAAATCTATTGAAAAAAGCTACCCAATTATCCCTATTCTACTTGATTCACCACCATGAATAATGTGAATGAAATAAGTAAAATCAAAACTGCTAGGAAGCTATGGGAGTTTCACGGTGGCGTGCATCCGCCTTTTCATAAAGATGACTCAAACCAATTGCCCATTGGTGAAGTAAGCATTCCTGATACCTTAATACTACCATTACAACAACACAGTGGAAGAGCTGCGAAGCCTGTTGTAAAGGTAGGTAGCAAGGTTTTCAAAGGTCAATTAATAGCACAGATGAGCAATAATGCTTTAGGTGCAAATATACATGCACCAACGTCAGGGACTATTGACCTAATCGAAGAACGACCTGTTCCTCATTCATCTGGATTGTCAGCTTTGTGTATTATTCTAAACACTGATGGCAAGGATGATTGGGGAGAATATAAGCTATCACCTATTTCTGACATAACAAAAGTCGAATCCAGTAATATATTAAAACGAATCCAGCTTGCAGGTATTGTTGGTTTAGGTGGAGCAGCTTTCCCGAGTGCCGTTAAATTAGCGAATAAAGAGCAGTCTTCACAACACCCACAACATCAGATTGATACTTTAATTATTAATGGTGCCGAGTGTGAGCCTTATATCACCTGTGATGATCGCTTAATGCGTGAAAAAAGCGACGAAATTATGATTGGCATCCAGATCATTCAACAACTCATCAAACCAAAAAAATGTTTAATAGGCATCGAAGACAATAAAACTGAAGCCATCAAAGCGATGCAACATGCTTGCCAACAAGCCAAAGACCCGTCAATTGAAGTTGTTAGTATACCGACCATTTATCCAAGTGGTGGCGAAAAACAACTGATAGAAATTCTCACAGGTAAAGAGGTGCCAGCTAACGGTTTACCTCATGATATTGGAATACTAGGGCTAAATGTTGGTACCCTGTTTAGTATATATAATGCCGTTATCAAAGGTATTCCTTTAATTTCTCGAATAGTAACAATTACAGGAAATGGCGTTCAAGCTCCACAAAATTTTGAAGTGTTAATCGGTACTCCTTTTCATCATTTAGCAACACTTGCAGGCGGTCTAACTAAAATGGCAGATCACCTAATAATGGGTGGTCCAATGATGGGCTATGCACTTAAAGATGATCAAATACCTATCGTTAAAGCCACTAACTGTGCTTTATTTATTTCGACCACAGCATTAAATGAAACCAATTCTGCTTTTTCCAATCAAGCTACTTTGCCCTGTATTCGCTGTGGCAAATGCATGCAAGCATGTCCTGTTAAACTTTTACCACAGCAACTGTATTGGCATATACGCGCCAAAGACTTTGAAAAAACCTTGGACCATAATTTATACGATTGTATTGAATGCGGTTGCTGTAGTTATGTTTGTCCAAGTCATATACCACTAGTTGACTATTATCGGTTTGCAAAAGCAGAAATCAAAGAACAGCAAGAAGCAAAAGAAAAAGCGGATTTATCGCGTCAAAGGCACGAGTTCTTAATATTTAGAAAAGAACGTGAGAAACGCGAACGTGATGAGAAACGAGCAGCGCATAAGGCAGCCCTACAAAAGAAAAAAGCAGAAGCCGCTAAAGCTAAAGTAGAAGATGGGGATGAGGA
>VAPK010119250.1_pt1 | contig 10967 bp, 7 predicted proteins | sample 3395031 | NCBI WGS metagenome assembly VAPK01 (sample SAMN08290443, study PRJNA428436) | hydrothermal vent metagenome | isolation source: Deep-sea hydrothermal vent chimney 1 | place: Pacific Ocean: Juan De Fuca Ridge
CGCTGGTTTTCTTTAGATATCAATTATGACTATAAATTATTAGACAGCGATTCTGTATATCTCGACGATTACAATGAGCACCTGATTACCATCAAATTATCCGCCGCCAATCAATGGCAATTATAATCCGCCCCGGCACCGATAAATTGTAATAGTTCACCAGTGCCTTAGATCCGTTTATTTCTGCCTTTGTACTCCCTGTACGTGAGAAGGCTGAAACAAACGGAGATTAGGTACGAGTGAACGCTTACTAATTTACGACACGTCACTACACTCGTAAAAGGAATTTTATGGAACAGCAGCAACGTCAGCAAACCAGGAAGTATATCAGTCTGCTTCTCCGCCGTAAAAAGATAATTATATCGTTCATGCTGCTCAGCCTCTTTGGGGGCCTGGCCTTTTACCTTAAAAGCCCCAAGGTCTATGAGTCCACCGCTCTCCTCATCTATGAACGAGCCAAAATTAATCCCGGCAGCATGACCCCCCATGTCCAAACCCGTACCCGGGAGATGATCGCCACCCTTACCCAGCAGGTGACCAGCCGTTCCAGCTTAGAAGCCATCATCAAGCAGTTCAACCTCTATCACGGGCTGCGTCAGAGGCTGCCAATGGAGGATGTGGTCGACCTCATGCGCAGCAATGATGTCATTATAAAACCAGAGAAGGGCGATGTCTTCGAAGTTACCTTTCAAGGGCAAAAACCCCAGCAGGTAATGCAGGTGGCCAATGCCCTGGCCGCCAAGTTCATTGAAGAGAACCTGCGCTATCGTGAGGAAAGGGCCACTGAGACCTCGGCTTACGCCTCTGACGAGATGAATATTGCCCAGACCACCCTGAGCAAGAAAGAAGCGGCCATGCGGGACTATAAGCTTAAATATTATAACGAGATGCCCCAGCAGTTTCAGAGCAATATGACCCGTCTGAGCGCTCTGCAGGATCAGCTGCAAAAAAGCATAGACAGTATCCAGAATCTGGAGCGCACCAAGGTCATGATTCAAGAGCAGATAACTAAACGCAAAGACGCCCTGAACCAGCTCACCATGCAGGCCCAGCAACTTGGTGGAACCATCAGCCCCAGCGACCAGGCCCTGAATGCGGATTCGCCTTTAGCCTCCGTCATTAATAATATCAACCGCAGCAAAGCGGCTCTCAGCAACCTTCTGCTGCGCTATACGAGCCGCCATCCGGAGGTCAAGCGTTTAAAGAAAAAGCTGGCAGAATTAGAAAAGAAAAAAACGGAATTAGAAAAGAAAATACCGCCTTCCGCGACCGGTAAAAATGGCACGAACCAATCATCGACCGACTCAATACTGTACAGTAGAGACAAACAGCTGTCCCAATTATATCTCCAGCTCACCGAAGCCTCATTTAACATCAAGCTTATGCGCAAAAATGGCAAGGAGATCCAAAAGCAGATAAAACAATACCAGGAATGGATCGCCAAAACCCCGATCCGTGAAGCCGAATGGACGGCCCTGACCAGAGACTACAAGCAGCTCTATGATCATTTCCAGAAATTGTTAGTGCGCAATCTGGAGGCGGAATCGGCCCAAAGCCTGGAACGGCGGCAAAAAGGCAGTCAGTTCAAGATTGTTGACTCCGCCTTTTATCCGGGCAAGCCAACTAAGCCCAATTTCAGGAGAATCATGTTCGCGGCCCTGGCCCTGGGCCTGGCCCTCGGCGGCGGGCTGGCTCTTTTCCTCGAAATGGGTGACACCTCCTTCCGCGATGCCGAAGATCTGGAAAACTTTTTAGACCTGCCAGTTGTCTGCTCTCTGCCCCTGATTATTTCAGCTAAGGAGAAAAAATCAGGCCGCCTAAAGGCAGTTGGCTGGATTCTCCTCTTCTTGATCAGTCTCACCGCTCTGATGGTTGTCATGCTGCATTACTATAACAACGGCCGCATTATTCTCTAATCATCCAGCCCCTTGCTGACCAGGCTATCATGTACACCAAATATTACGGTTTAGCGCACAAACCATTTTCCATAGTCCCTGACCCGGACACCGTATACATGAGCGAAGGACACCAGGAGGCCCTCGCTATCCTGCGCTACGGGGTTATCGATCGCAAGGGCTTTCTCATGCTCACCGGCGGGGTTGGCACCGGCAAGACCACCCTGCTGCAATTATTACTGAAGTCGATGGACAGCAATATCCACGTTTGTCTGCTGGCCAATCCCACCCTGTCGATAGATGATTTTTATTATTACCTTGCGGCCAAATACGGGCTCCGGGAATTTGAGGGCAACAAGGCAAAATTCATGCTTGATTTTGCCGAGTTCCTTAAAAAATGCCGCCGGCGGCAGGAGCGGGTACTGTTAATTGTTGACGAGGCCCATGCCATGCCAGTTGAACTCCTTGAGGAAATAAGACTGCTCTCCAACCAGGAGTACCAGGAGTATGGGATCATGAGTATCTTTCTGGTCGGCCAGCCGGAGTTAAATGAACATCTGACCCATAAACGGCTCCTCCCCCTTCTGCAGCGCATCGGTATCCGTTACCATCTTCAACCCTTTTCCTGGGAAGATACAAGGAAATATATTCTTTTCCGGCTCACCAGATCCGGCTGCCAAAGTGCCGAGATATTTACCAGAAAGGCGATTGAACGGATACATGAACACAGCAAGGGGGTGCCGCGGCTGATTAATATAATTTGCGACCAGGCCCTGCTCTCCGGTTTTGCCGAAGGCTCACCGGTTATTGAGGAGGAGATAATCCAGCAATGTATTATGGATCTTGACCTATACAATTCCAGCAATCCGCCGCCTCCGGTATCGAAAAATGCCGCCTTAAGCCGCTCCTGGCTTGTAGTCAAAAATGTTTTGCTTACAAGTCTATGGTTTTTGATTATCCTTGTTATTGTGATGGCCGCTCTCTTTGTATTCTGGGACATAAATCCCATTGGGATCATCAACAAGGCCGGCAACTGGCTGCTGGACTTTATTTTTAAATTGTTTTAATGGGAGGACAGACGTGGGCAAGGTATTCAAGGCGTTAAACAAGGCAATGTCCAATCCGGAAGAGAGCTCTTCCCCTCCTCCATCCACACCCGAGCCTCCAGTAAAAGCAGAGCGGCAGCCAACACCTCCAAAAGTCGAGGCTCCCTCCGTCAGCGTAACGGAAAGCATGGATAACACCTCCGGTGTAAATAACTGGGATGAAAAATTAGTGGCTTTTTCGGCCCCCTCCTCGATTATTACCGAAAATATACGCCATCTGCGTAACCGGATATTACACCCGCCCTCCGGCAGCCCCGCCCTGCGCCGGGTTATGGTTACCAGTGCCCTGCCTGGCGAGGGTAAAAGTATGCTCTGCTCCAACCTGGCCATCTCTATGGCCCAGGGCCTTGAGCAGCACGCCCTGCTCGTTGACTGTGATCTGCGGCGTTCCAGCCTGGCCCAGATGCTGGCAGTCAACAACAGCATAGGGCTGAGTAATTATCTCCAGCATGACCGTGAGCTTGGGGAGGTAATCCGCCAGACGGGACTACAGAAATTATCCCTCTTACCCAGCGGCCCCAGGCCCATGAACCCCGCCGAACTTTTGGACTCTAAACGGGTTGGCGAGATGTTTGATGAACTGTCTAACCGCTATGATGACCGCTTTATCATTATTGATACCCCGCCCCTGCCAATGGCCGCCGAGACAACAGTCCTGGCCAAGCAGGTGGATGGTATCATCATCGTGGTGCGCTGGGGCAGAGCCGCCCGTGAGCAGGTCAGGCAAATGACGGAAAATCTAAAAAAAGACAAAATCATCGGCGTAGTATTCAACGCCTTTGAAAAGGATATATTAAGCGCCAAACTTACCGGTTACGAGTCCTACGGCCATTACGGAGGCTATTAGAAGAGCAATGCCCTACATTTCAGGTCAATATTACCCAATCCGCCGGATTGTTTTTTTTCTCGGCGAGGGGGCCTTGATTTTCGTGGCCATCTTTTTCATGCATATGTTCTTCATGGGCCAGGAGGCCTTTATGCTCCATGAGAACCAGTGTCTGCTCCGAACCTCGCTCGTTACCATAGTGTTCATGCTCTGCCTCTATTTTTTTGATCTCTATGACTTGGATGTCTATTCATCCATGGCCGATACCGCTACCCGCATGACCCAGGCCTTTGGTTTTGGCTGTATTATACTCGCCGTAATTTATTACCTCTTCCCCTCCAGTATTATTCCCACCCACATCTTCCTGCTGGGCTATTTATTGATTTGCGTATTGCTGGCTCTGTGGCGTTTCTTTTACATCACCGCCTTAAATAAACGATTATTGGCCGAGCCCATTATTATGCTGGGCAGCGGTAAGCTGGCCGCCGACATTGCCAAGGTAATAATGAGCCGTATTGATGCCGGTTACCAGATAGTCGCCATTGTCGGTCATGAGCAACCGCTCTTCCCCACTGATGATATCCCGTTTTATAAGCACGATGAAGAATTAACTGATATCTGCCTGCGGCATAAGTCTGAGATAATCGTAGCAGCCTTGGACGACCGCCGCGGCACAATGCCGGTTCATGATTTAATCAACTGTAAATTAAACGGGGTGCGGATATTAGCCGGAATAAGTTTTTTTGAAAAACTGACCGGTAAAATAATGGTTGAACGGGTTAATCCAGACTGGATTATCTACTCCAGCGGATTCAGCACCGGCCGGCTTTTAAACGCTGTAAAACGAGGCATCGATATCCTGCTGGCCACCTTAGGCCTGACCTTAGCGGCACCCATAATGCTGATAAGCGCCATTATTATCAAGCTTGAATCACCTGGCCCCATTTTTTATCTTCAGACCAGGGTGGGACTGCGAGGTAATAACTTTAAGGTGATAAAATTTCGTTCAATGCGTCAGGACGCTGAAAAAGACGGTGCCGTCTGGGCCATGACCAACGACAGCAGAGTAACCCGCTTCGGCGGCTTCGCCCGCCAGGTACGTATTGATGAACTCCCCCAGCTGTGGAATGTCCTGAAAGGCGAAATGAGCTTCGTGGGGCCGCGGCCGGAGAGGCCTGTCTTTGTCGAGATGTTGAGCCGGAAAATTCCCTATTACTCCCTGCGCCATAACATAAAACCGGGGATTACCGGCTGGGCCCAGATATGTTACCCTTACGGAGCCTCGGAAGAGGATGCCCTGCGCAAGCTGGAGTTTGACCTCTACTATCTCAAAAATATTTCCCTGTCTCTCGACAGCTGGATTATATTTAAAACCATCAAAACGGTATTGTTCCGCAAGGGTGGACGATAACTGCTTACAGGGCACCGGATCTTTCCGCGATTAGCCTGGTTTACGTAGATACGTATGCTGGACGGCATTATCAGCCGCAGATTGGGTGCAGCTAAATAGTTACAGTTCATAGTTTAGGGCAGGTTATCCGCCTTAGCTAAAATAGTTACAACTAAACAAAAGAAGAGGACATAATGTGCGGCATTGTCGGTTATATCGGCTCAAAACGAGTCGTTCCCATAATTATTGAAGGTTTGAAGAGGCTGGCCTATCGGGGCTATGACTCCGCCGGCCTGGTCTATCTTGATAACGGCCATCTGACCAAACACCGGGCCGCCGGCAAGCTCAGCAACCTGGCGGAGATCATGGAGGAAATCAATGCCGACAGCCGCATGGGGCTGGGCCACACCCGCTGGGCCACCCACGGCTCACCCACCAAGGACAACGCCCATCCCCACAGCGACTGTAAGGGTGAACTGGCCATCGTCCATAACGGTATCATCGAAAACTACAACTCCCTGCGCCGTGAGCTAATTAAGAGAGGCCATAAATTTACCTCTGAGACCGATACCGAGGTGCTGGCCCATCTTATTGAGGAGAACCTTGACGGTGACTTGGCCGCCGCCGTTCGTCTCGCGGTCAAGCAGGTGGAGGGCTCATTCGCCCTGGGGGTCATCTGGGCCGCTCAACCTGACCGGCTGGTGGCAGTGCGGCACCAGAGTCCTCTCGTTCTCGGAGTTAAAGAGGGCAGCGGCCATTTTATGGCCTCCGATATCCCCGCCCTCCTGCCCTATACCAGACAGGTTATCTTTTTAGAGGATGGTGACCTCGCCGTCCTCCAGCGGGATTCATGCCACATAAGCCGCTTGACGGACGGAAGCTCCGTGGAACGCCCCTGGCAGGAGATTTCCTGGAATACCAATATGGCCGAGAAGGGGGGCTACAAGCACTTCATGCTCAAGGAGATATTTGAGCAGCCCCAGGCCGTTTTAAACACCTTCCGCGGCCGTTTTGAGCCGGAAACTGGTACCGTTGATCTCCCAGAGATAGGGCTTTCAGGTGCGGAGATAAAGGCCATAAAACGGATATCTCTCGTGGCCTGCGGCACCTCCTGGCATGCGGCTCTCGTGGCCAAATACTGGCTGGAGAAATGGGCCGCCATTCCCGTTGATGTCGATATTGCCTCGGAATTTCGCTACCGCCGTCTGCTGCTTGATGAAAGCTCACTTGTCATCCCCATTTCGCAGTCCGGTGAAACCGCCGACACCCTGGCCGGCATGCGCCTGGCCCGTACTCTCGGAGCCAAAATAATCGCCATCTGTAATGTGGTGGGCACCACCGTCACGAGAGAGGCGGACGGCACCATTTACACCCACGCCGGGCCTGAGATCGGCGTGGCCTCCACCAAGGCCTTTACCTGCCAGTTAACGGCCCTTTTTCTCCTGACCCTCTATCTTGGTCAGGTCAGAGGCACAATCTCCCAGGAAGAATCCCGCTCTCTCGGCAATGTCCTGCTGGAGCTTCCCGCCATTCTCGAAGCGGAGATGCCGCGTCTGCAAAGAGATATTGAGCCCATTGTGGCAAAGTTCATAAACTGCCGGGACTTCCTCTATCTGGGCCGGGGGGTGAATTTCCCCATCGCCTTGGAGGGGGCGCTGAAGCTCAAGGAAATCTCCTATATTCACGCCGAGGGCTATGCCGCCGGCGAGTTAAAACACGGCCCCATCGCCCTCATTGACCAGGAAATGCCGGTGCTGGCCTTAGCACCGAGGGACGGGGTATATGCCAAGGTAATCTCCAATGTTGAAGAGGTGAAGGCCCGCAACGGCCGCCTGATCCTGGTGGGCAGCGCCGGAGATGATAATCTGGCCCGCATCGCGGAGCATGTTATCCAGCTGCCGGAAATTCACGAAGACCTTAACCCCATCCTCTACACCATTCCCCTGCAGCTCTTAGCCTACGGTATTGCCAACGCCAGGGGATGCGATGTTGACCAACCAAGGAACCTGGCCAAGAGTGTCACGGTTGAATAATCGTGGTAAGACTAATACCCTTATGACCTTCATATAAAACAGCCATGCGATGGTCATGGACAATTTAAGGAAGAGCTATGCGTAAAATTCTCATCACCGGAGCCGCTGGTTTTATTGGTAATTTTTTAAGCCAGCGTCTCCTATCCCAGGGCTGGGAGGTAACCGGCATTGATAATTTAAATGATTATTATGATCCAGCCTTAAAACGCGGCCGCCTGGCCCGGATACCGCCAACCGCGCCCTTCACCTTTATTCAGGGTGATATCGCTGACCGGCCATTGATGGCCGAATTATTTACCAAGCATAAATTTGACGTTGTCGTCAACCTGGCCGCCCAGGCGGGAGTGCGTTATTCCTTAGAGAATCCCAACTCCTATGTGGATGCCAATGTGGTAGGCTTTGTTAATCTTCTCGAAGGCTGCCGCCACTCCGGAGTAGGGCATTTTGTCTTCGCCTCTTCAAGCTCTGTGTACGGCGGCAATGTCCGCACCCCATTTTCAGTACACGACAATGTTGATCATCCGGTCTCCCTGTATGCCGCCACCAAAAAGGCCAACGAGCTCATGGCCCACAGTTACAGCCATCTATACGGCCTGCCAGCTACCGGCTTACGCTTCTTCACAGTTTACGGCCCCTGGGGGCGGCCTGACATGGCTTATTTTCTCTTTACCAAAGCCATATTAAGCGGTAAACCCATCAAGATTTTTAATAATGGTAAAATGAAGCGTGATTTTACCTATATTGATGATATAATAGAGGGAGTAGTCAGAGTCATTGACCAACCGCCACGGCCAAATCCGGAGTGGGACAGAATGAATCCTGATCCGGCATCCAGCTGGTGCCCTTATCATATTTATAATATCGGCAATAACCAGCAGGAAGACTTGATGCGTTATATAGAGGTGTTAGAGGACTGCCTGGGCCAGAAGGCGGTCAAGGAATTCCTGCCCATGCAGAATGGCGACGTCAAGGAGACTTTCGCCGACGTGGACGATCTGGTACGCGCCATTGATTTTAAACCGCGCACCCCCATCGAGGAAGGCCTGCGGCGCTTTGTGGACTGGTATAAAGTTTATTATCTTTAAATAGCCAAAAATAAAATGAATATAACTATGATTGGTACCGGCTATGTGGGGCTGGTAACAGGCTCCTGCCTGGCTGAATTCGGCCATCAGGTGACCTGCATGGACAAAGCGGCGGAAAAGATCCAGGCCTTAAACGAGGGGAATATCCCCATTTATGAACCAGGCCTGGAACAATTAGTCGCCAGTAACGTCAAAGAGGAACGTCTGCGTTTCACCACTGACATGAAAGAGGCGGTTGAATCGGCTCAGGCGGTATTCATCGCCGTTGGCACCCCAGCTTCGAGACGTGGTGACGGCTACGCTGATCTAACTTACATCTACGCCGCGGCCCGGGAGCTGGCTCATTATCTCCGTGATTACACGGTGGTAATTGACAAGAGTACAGTACCAGTAGGTACCGCCAGTCAGGTGGCGCGAGTTATCAGGGAAGAAAATCCAACGGCGGATTTTGATATTATCTCCAACCCGGAATTTTTGCGGGAGGGGGCGGCTATTAACGATTTTATGCGGCCCGACCGGGTGGTAATCGGCACCGAATCAGCCAGAGCAACCGATGTCATGCGCGAGATTTACAACCCCTTATATCTTATCTCAACCCCCATCGTGGCCACTAATCTTGAGACGGCGGAGCTCATCAAATATGCCGCCAACGCCTTCCTGGCCATTAAAATTTCCTTTATCAACGAAATTGCCGGTATATGTGAAGAGGTGGGCGCCGATGTAGTTGATCTGGCCAAGGCGGTGGGCTTAGACGGCCGCATTGGCAGTAAATTTCTTCATCCCGGGCCCGGATACGGCGGTTCATGCTTCCCCAAAGATACCATAGCCCTTTTGCGTATTGCCCAGGAAAACGGGGTTGCCGCTCGTCTCGTGGAGGCCGGGGTAGAGGTTAATGCCGCCCAGAAAGCCCGCATGGTGAAAAAAATTATCAATGCCCTGGGCGGCTCAGTGGCCGGTAAAACCATTGCCGCCCTGGGGTTAACCTTCAAGCCGGAGACCGATGACCTGCGGGAGTCCCCGGCCATGACCATCCTGCCCCCACTGCTGGAGAGAGGCGGCCGAATTCAGGCTCACGACCCCCAGGCCATGCCGGAGGCCGCCCGGCTGCTGCCAGATTTTCATTATACCAACTCGGCCTATGAAGCCTGTGAAAATGCCGATGCCGTGGTACTCTTCACCGAGTGGAATCAATACCGGGCCCTCGACCTTGAACGGCTCAAAAAGGTAATGAAACAACCGGTTTTTATTGATTTACGTAATGTCTATGAACCAGAGGCCATGCTGGCCGCGGGTTTTATCTACAGCAGTATAGGCCGCAGACCGCGGACATTGTACACATGACAACCACGTCCACAAATAAAAATAACAACGAGGAGCTGCATCAGTCCAGAGCCGAAGTCAAGCGGTTAGTCAAGAACTGGCGTTCACTGCTTGATATAATGCCGATTATGGTTTTGTGCATCCGCAATGACAAGGTTATTGAATACCTTAATCAGAGTGCCCAAAAAACCTTCGGCAATGTCCGCGGCCAGACATGCGCCAAGGCCCTCTGCGGTAATAACTGCCAGAATCAATGCCCAATGAATATGCCCGCCCACAGCCGTTATACCATTGAGGCAAAAATAGTGGACATGCACGTTGAATGTACCACCGTCCCCTTCGCGGGCTATAGTGGTGATAACCTGACCATGGTTTTGCTGCGGGACATCTCAAAACGTAAACAGCAGGAGAATGAACTTAAATCCTTCAACGAAAATATTGATCATATCCTGCGCCTGAAAATTGATGAATTAAAGGAAAGCGAGAACCTGCGTAACAAACTGGCGAGGGAGGTCAATCTTTTAAAGCAAAAGGTTGAGATCAAACAGAATAACGGCGGGATCATTGGCAGCAGCCGCAAGATGCGGGAACTGTTAGACACAATCCAGCAGGTAGCAAATACAGATGCCATTGTCTTAATTACCGGCGAATCAGGTACTGGCAAAGAGCTGGTAGCCGATCTTGTGCGCCGCAACAGCCAGCGGCAAGACAAGATATTTTTAAAGGTAAATTGCAGCGCCATTAATGAGAATCTTCTGGAAAGCGATCTCTTCGGCTATGAAAAAGGAGCCTTTACCGGGGCCGCCATGCGCACCAAGGGTAAATTCGAAATCGCCGACGGCGGCACCATCTTCCTTGATGAAATTGGTGATATTTCGCCCCGCATGCAGAGCGCCCTCCTCAGAATATTACAGAGCGGCGAACTTATCCGGGTGGGAGGAACCACCCCCATAAAGGTCGATGTCCGGATCATCGCCGCCACCAATGTTGATCTCACCAAGGCCGTGGAGAACGGCGCCTTTCGTCTCGATCTTTATTACCGCCTTAATATCATCCGCATCTCTCTGCCGCCTCTCCGGGAGCGAAAAGAAGATATTATGGAGTTAACCACCCATTTTGTCAAAAAATATCGCCAGGTATTTAATAAACAAATAGATTTTCTTCCCCACCGGATTATTGATCTCCTTCTTCAACATGACTGGCCCGGCAACGTCCGGGAACTGGATAATGTTATCCAGCGCACCGTATTGATGTCAAAGAGTAACATGATAACCGAAGATGACATTATCTTTGAAAATGTCACGGATACCGC
>VAPK010117489.1_pt1 | contig 10966 bp, 3 predicted proteins | sample 3395031 | NCBI WGS metagenome assembly VAPK01 (sample SAMN08290443, study PRJNA428436) | hydrothermal vent metagenome | isolation source: Deep-sea hydrothermal vent chimney 1 | place: Pacific Ocean: Juan De Fuca Ridge
CCAGGTGCTTTCGGTTAAACCGTATTTTCCACCAACTACCCAACCTTTCGCATCCGTTCCACCGAGATGAAAATCAGAGTCGGTAAAAGCATCCAGTACCGCATCCCGTTCAATATAACGCCAACCAAGAAAAGCCTGCCAGTCACCAAACTTACTAACTATAGGCCAACCCAATGTAAATTTAGCTCGGTATGCCGTAGTTTGTTCATCAATTTCACCGCCATTCAAATTGCTCACTTCTTGCTTGTCGAAACCCAGGTTTTTGGCATAGTCAGCGGTCACAATCAAATGAATAGGTGCAAAACCGGCATAATCATATTCTCCCGTGAGATTTAAAATATTGAAATCCGAGGCCAGACCCACCAGTCGTGTTTCCGCCGCTGTTTCACCCAGGTCATTACTAATTCGTGCAACCGTGTTGCCTTTTTGCATAAATTCAGGTGCCGACCAGTCATTCTCGACACTGCCAAGCGTATTCGGTACTGCCTGGATATTTTTATAATCGTAATACGCCAGCGCTATTTTAAGGCGGGACTGATCTTCAAATTTCAAATCAGTACCAAACTGACCGCCAATGATCCACTTGTCGGTATAACGTGATGATTGCTGTAAAGGAAAGACACCCAGTGTTAGAAACAGACTGCGCATACGCTCATCCTGTTCAAAAAGATCATCGCCACCATCAAGGCCAAATCTGAATTGAGATGCCAGACCTTCAAAATTCAAATCGTCATCATAAACCAAGTCAGTTGAAAACCAGGGGTTCGGTATCCGTCCCCCCCACAGAGACATCGATGGATAACCGTCCAAATTGAAATAATCATATTTTAGATAGGCTTGATCAATCGATATCCCATAAGCCGTTCCATATTGACCCAAGGTTTGGTTCGTTGACACAGGATCATTCGGGTTACCCGTCGCCAGACGCAGGCCGGCTTTAAAATTATTTGTTATTGTGGCATCTATTCCAAGGCGCATACGTATACGAAGTCGATTTACATCTTCTGTTGTATTCAAATAAGCTTCATCGCCAGCCTTATCCAGACCGCCACTCTGATTTATCTTCTGCCAGTCAAAATAACCTAATGGATGATTATCCGGGCTAAAATAATCACCCTGATAGCGCAAACGAAAATCACCTTTAAACTTAAACCGTCGAGTCCAGTCAGGTAATGCATTAGGCATTCCCCAACGCTCATTTTTAGCTTGTGCCATCACATCAGCAACAACATCTTCATGTAATTCAGCACGTACCTGCTGACGTATTTCTTCACGCACGAAATCTGGAACATAAGGGATTCGCACAACCCCTTTCTCAGGTTTGGCGTCTTGCTTCTCTTTTTGTTTTAATTCAATATCCGTTTTATGCTCAGCATCGGCCATTAATGATTTTGCCTTTTCTTCAGAGATAACCCCCTCTTTTACCAACGTGCCAATTAATTCATTTGTCGTATTTTTAATTTTCAACAACTCCGCCTTCTCAGCAGCATGGGATGAAGCTGTGATTATGGTCAGTATTATTAACGGCAAAATGCGATAAACAATTTTCATTATGTATTCCAGGTAAAAGTTAAATCAGGTTATTAAATTCGTGAAGACAGGCGATATTTTATTGGTTGCGGTAAACCATCCGGTATAATTCCATTTAAAGATACCTGTTGAATCGAGGCGATCAATTTTTGATCAATATCCTTTCGCCCTGTCGAGGTTAACAATACGACTTTGCTTATCTGCCCGCTTACATCAACCCATATGTTGGCTTTTACTGAATAGGCAAAACTTCGCAATTCATCAACCTGAGCCAGGATATTTTCAATTTCATGTTGTAATTTACTCGCATAAACCACATTGGGATCACCCGCACCACTAAGTAGGCCACGACCTCCCTTGCGACCAATCAAACCAAAACCATCGCTTCCCGCACCACCATCCGCATCCAGGCCTAATAATTCTCCAGCAGGCGGAGCGTCTGCAAGCTCCGGTATATCTTCCATCGCCTCCGGCTCAGGAATATCGATTTCATCGCGGTTTACCTCCTGCTCCGGCGGCTTCTCAATTTTCGGCGGCGGGGGTGGCGGTGGAGGGGGCTTGACCAGAGTAATTTGCTGTACTTTCTTTTTAGGCGCATGTGACTTCGCCTCCATAAAGTTATTAATAATTAACGTTGCACCAATGGCAACAATGAGGACAAAACCGATGCCCAATAATTTGGGCATGTGTTTTTTTATATGAACCGACAACATCCCTGCTTACTTAACCAGCTTCTGAGTAACGAGACCAATCTGAGTAATATCGAGTTGTCCTAGCATATCCAAAACTTGAACAACTAGTTGGTATTGAACTTGTGCGTCACCTTTAACGACTACAGGGAGATCCGGGTTAACGGCTTTATGCTGGCGTAAAGTGGCTTCGAGCTGTTCCAATGAAACAGGGTAGGTATCTAGAAAAATCGTACCATCGGCGGTAATCGTAATGGCTTTGGTTTGTGATTTTGCAATACTCGGGGTATCACTTGCCTTGGGCAAATTCACCATAATGCCCTGCACTGTAGCCGTTGTCATAATGATAAAAATAACCAACAACACATAAGCAAGATCCAACATTGGAGTAATATTTATTTCATCATAGGGTTCATTCTCTGCCTGCATTTTCATAGTGATACTCCTAGCTATGCTGCTCAGCAATCTTGGCGACAAACTCATCGACAAACACATACATGTCAGCCGAGATATCTTTAATCCGTGAACCCAGATAGTTGTAACCAAACAGCGCGGGGATCGCCACCGCCAGACCAGCCACCGTTGCCGCAAGAGCCGCCGCAATACCCGGAGCAATAGCATTCACATCGACATTACCGGAGGCTGCAATCGCAGCAAAGGTAATCATCACGCCTACAACTGTTCCTAACAAACCAAGAAAGGGCCCACCGGAAATTGCGATAGTCAACAATACCATCAGACTATTTAATCTTTGATTTTCTCTTACCATGCGTGCATCCATGGTTGCACGAATCGCATCAATGGCCTGTGATGTCAGCGTTAGTGTCGTAGCACTTGCGCCGACCGTCTTGGGCATACGATTATGCATTTCCTGAACCCCGACATGATAAATACGATAAATGCTGGAGCTTTCAAAATGCGTATGTTTTCCAGACAGCGCCATCAACAAGGGTGATTCCCGCATTTCTTTTTCTTCAGCACTATCATCGCCATCAAGCGTGTCGACGTTGTTAGTGCTTAAAGCTGCAAATTTTTCCAGAAAACAACGATTATCTTTAATCGTTGTTTGAATCACGATGGTCTTAGCGACCATTACCGCCACACTGATTGCAAACATAACGATGAGTACAATAATAACCACCCAACCATCAATGGTGACATTTTGCATAGTGGTGGTGAAATAAGAAGGCTCCCCTTCCCCACCTTCCTGCTGTCCGTCTTCTCCATAAATTAGAACGGTTGCACCCGGCCCTTCACCTTTTACTGCAAGCTTAATCATGTCACTTGTTAACGCAATCTTACTGATTTTCAATTCATCCATTTCACCAATAAATCCAGATTCATCATTACTATCAGAGCCAACGACAATCGATCCTGCCATTTCTGTTATGCTGGTTTCCACATAGGAAGTTTCCGTACCATCCAGAAAAATAGATAACTTATTGCCGAAAATAACCAGTGCCACATGATGCCAGCTTCCTGGCATCAAGCTTGTGTTATGTGCTGTTTCAATAACATTGCCCGCTTCATTTTCCAAACGCGCATAAAGATTGTCGCCATCTATTGACAATTGTAATTTGTCATTGACGAAACGACGTGAAAATAACGTGGACTGTTGCGCCGTATCTATTTTTATCCAGGCGGAAATTGACCACCCTGTTGAGGGATCCATTGCTAATGAAGGCGTATCAGCAATTTCAAACATACCCGCCCCATTAAATTTGATGCCACCTGCAATTAATGATGAGCTTGCTTTTTCTGCCGTAAATAAGCTGGAATGATTGCCATAGGCCGTGCTGTCCTGTGGCGCTGATCCGTCACCATCAAAATGGTAAACCAGTGTATTACTAACTGGCAGAACAGCATTTTTATCATCCCCGGGGACGGATATCGGGTTACCGTAATACATCCATATTTTCTGCGTGTTGCTGTTCGCTGAAAGTATCGGAATCTGAACCCAGATCATGGCCATTTCATTAACTGGATCAAATTTCTCAATATAATATTTCAATGGTGTGAGATCATCATCTGCGAGAAAACGAATATCTTCTCCTTTAGGTGAGGCATCCATAAAATAGCCAAAGTTACCGGTATGCAAACGCACAAGCACTGTTGCATTTTCCAGCGCCTCATCCGTGACGACAGAACTCGAGTCCAGGGTGAGCTCTTTTCTATATGACCAGTCTTCATGCCACCAGGCATTGGCAATGGCAGGTAACATGGCGATAATTAACAAAATTATTTTAGTCTGTAACATAAGTGTCATCTTTTGCTCTGCTTTTGATTTCAGGCGCTATTTTCTTGCAGATATGTTTCAGGCTGATGACAAAACAGATTTATTCGAGGGTATGAATGAATAGGTAGATTGGGCTGAGTGAAACGAAGCCCAACATCTGGAATGATATTGGACAGCCTAGGAAACTATTGGGCTTCACGTTGCTCAGCCCAACCTACATATGAAATCTTTGTAGCATGTTGACTCCGACACCTGAGCCCAACCTACATTTTAGATTAGAACTTTATCTTACTACCGGTATTTATACTGGGTGCGCTAGTAGTAGTTACCCCGCCACCAAAACCAAGCAGCTCGATATTGAGGAAGCCCATCGGGGTATCAGAAAAACCGGCTTCTTCACTGGTCTTGCCGATACTGCTGGTGGATTCTTCTGCCATTTTGCTACTTGATGCTGAAAGATTACTAACGCCAGTAAGGCCAGCAGCAATACTGGCTGAGGCAGTAGGTAAACCAACAGCAACACCTCCTACATCAATATTGTTACTAATGATGGGTGCATCAAAGATACCTCCAGCACCACTCGAAATCCCCGCATCACCTGCATCAATTGCACCTTGAGGCGCAAATAGATAAACATCTCCGGCTTCACCATCGCCAGACGCTACAGTGCGAATACCACTGCCTTGAATAGCATTGGGAAATTCAACAAGTGTATTGCCATTTTCATCAAAACTAATAATAGGTGCGGGTGCGGCTAACGCCGATTTGGCTCCACGCCCGGCATCAATATCACCCTGTTCAGAAAACAACATGACGTCCCCCCCCGCCAAGGTGAACACTCGCGACAGATTTACTTCAAAATCATCCCGCACAAAAGCGTCAATCTTGCCTTCACGCTGGGCAACGATACCAAGATCACTTGGCTGCTTTGATAAACCTGCACTGGTTGCCAGTCCTGCATTAACGCCACCACCCGGAGTGAGTAACTGGATATTTCCACCATCCAGGGTGTGTATTTTACTAAAATACAGATTAATGTTGCCGTCATAACTACCGGGGAATAAGCTAGCTATTGCATCATAGGCAGGCTGATAGTAACCACTTCTCTCTTCTGCGCTTTTTGCTCCGACATCACGTATCTCTCGCAAAAATAGTTCACGCAAAAATGTTTGCTGGTTTTTCTCATTCAATCTGGAAAATCTTTCGCGACTCACATCCAGTCCAATCAATGAATTGGAGTCTGATGTCTGATCAAAATCAAGTACACCGCTATCAACAAACGTACTCAATGCGGCGATATACTTATCGCTTTGATATACATAGGTATCAGCAAAGCCAGCGTAATCCATATTGTCTTTAACACCTGCAATCACAACCACATCAGCACCCGTTTCCGCGAGCACCGGGTTTTTACTATTACCAATCGTTTCAATCCCTACTGAAGTACCCAGCTCAACATTACGACCTGCCTGTAATATTAGCTGACCCGGCCCTGCAATTTGCACACGCTGATCTTTTGACTGAACGCCCCCATCAAATAGCCGGGGGATTTCAAAACTAAAATCACGGCCAGCAGTAATTAGAGTTTGATCATCCTTGTTGGTATTTTGAATAATAAAACTGCTATTACTGATATCCTGACCAGCATAAACTTCGGCTTTCTTCGGTAAATTTATCACTAGACTACCGGGACTGCTAATTGATCCATTAATGGCAACAATCTTCACCGGCTCATCATCGTTAATATGTAGAGGCGTTGTAGCATGTATCTGATCCGCATCACGGAAAGGATCAAGTTGCAAATAACGTTCATTACTGATAGTGACAGGATTGAGGACATTAGGAACCAATTCGGGATCGGCATCTGATATAAATATTCTAGTTTCAGTTGTCGAGCTCGCAAAAATATTATTTTCGGCCAGTAATTCAAGCTGCCCTGTTATTGAGGGAAACAGGGTGAAACCTTTGTCGATAACAATATCACCGGCCAGACTGCTAGCTGATAGACTGGCGGGATAAATCACTTCATTTTCATTGCCATCATTATAAAAGCGTATATCTCCGGCAACCGAGCTTAAGGAAAGCGATGAATCTCCTGAATAGGTAAAGAAATAGGAATTACCTGCCGAGTTGAAACTCGACTGTTCAATCAGCGGATCAAAGACCGCACCAATGCCAAGTTTATTATTACTGGTAATAGCAAACTGTGTGTCACCCATCGCAAGCATGGGATGCACATCATTGCTCCCGGCCAGCAGGCCACCTTCTGCATCTATATTTCCTTCACCTTCACCCAGATAGAACATGCCACCCAATATATCGCCCCCTGCCTTCACATTTAATGAACCACCACCGGAAATTTCAACCCGGTTCTCGTTAAAATATGGAATAGTAGGATCGACTGAAAGTGATTCACCCATAGGCTTGCCACTGGTCGGTATCATGACCGAGACATCCTGCATATTACCTACGACATTAATCTCAATATCACCACCGCCCAGCGCACCAATACCCTGACGGAAGGCTGAGGTCGCCGGGTCGCCGGTAAACATGGTTTGGGTCAGAGCCAGTCCCCAGGCTGTAGGCATTTCACCCCTATGATTCTCATCACGACTCCAGCTACCGGTGCTCATCAACCAGTCTCGAATAGACTGATCACTGACTGCACCCTGAATATCACCGCCGGTGTTAATACGTATATCACCTCCATCAATCGGATATTCAGCATAGTAAACAAAAGCAACCGTTTCATTAGACAGGCCGCCCCAACGATTTTCATCGGTTGTCCGACCTGCGGTATAAATTACTGAGGCATCATTGCTGAGTATCAGATCATTTCCACTAGCGATATCAATGAAGCCTGTGCCGGTACGCACTTTTGTATTATTAGCAATTGTAATATTGCCTGTTCCAGAGTTCGTATCCATAACATTAGCACTTCGTCTATCCGCACCCGCTAGCAGACGATAGGACCAGGATTCACCAGTCATCAGCAGATCCGTTACCGGGATAGCACCATATGCAGTGTTAATATTCGTCGTTGCAAAGCCGTCACTGATATCCTGATTGATCAATAAATCACCTTCAGCAGACAGGGTAATAATGCCGGGTGTTCTATCATCACCATAACGCCAGCTTGCAAAATCGATGTCCGTAGCAATGCTCATATCCCCATTGCTACGGATTTCCAGACCGGGAAGAACCTGGCCAGTATTCCCACTTGCGTTCAGGCGAGCTTCCATTGCATCAGAAAAACCCATATAGTTTTGCGTATCAAGCTGCCATTGATTCAATTGCGTTTGAGTAATACCATTTACGTTTTCATAGATACGGACTGCCTCATAATTGATGGCTGTTGCACCAATGATCATTCCGGTGTTTACAATTGCAATCTCATCATCCTGTCCATTACTATCAGCATCAAGGCGAAGCGCACGATACGTTACATCCCCGCCCTCACCGTTGCTTCCGGCAGAGACATCAATCTCACCGCTTACATTAATCTCGCCAATACCATCATTATCATTATCAACGGTGGCCAACTGTACTGAGCCGCCATTGCCATACGCGGCTGTGGCACTCGCATCAACACGGCCACTTAGCTCAACATTGTCCCCCGCCGACAGCGTTACCTGTCCACCATGATTAGCACTCGCATCAATCGTACCGTCGATTATGATATTACCTGTATCAGCGGTGAGGCTTGTCTTATGCGCCTTAAGTGTATCGGTAGCGACAAGGGCAATATTACCCTGCAACACACGGACACTGACAGATTCATCAAATCCCGCACTGGAAAGTTGCGCATTAAGTACAGAAAACACACTCATGCTGTCTTCATTCAAATCAAAACTTCCGCCATTACCTTTTGCTGCTGCCGCCGATACCGTCCCCTGCCAGATGAACTCACCTTGTAATGCATTAACGTCCAGTAGCCCGGCATCACCACCTTCATCAGCAGCAGAAAGTTCGATACGTGAAGTTTGAGTTAATTCAACATTGGCTTGCTCGGAGGTCAAAACAACCTTACCCGCAGACGCCGTCTTTATTTCGCCCTGGTATGATTTTCTAATCCCACTAACATCAATCACAGCATCATCAATTAATAGGCCCTGCATCGCTTTTAACTCAAGCGTACCGGAAGGCAGCAGGATAGTACCCTGATTACGGATGGTCTCAGCGTCAATACTCAAACGCCCACCAATACCCGCAGCAACTAGCGGTTCATCTGTTTGCAGACGACTGAGCGTAAATTGATAACCAGCCGAATCAATATTTGTATTTGCGCCATTGCCACTGCTAAGTAACGGCGTATTTAGATTAATATTTGATTTAACTGTGAAATGAGATTCATCTGTACCGGTTATCTGTTCACTGGCCATCATATCTACAGAGTCAAATCCAGCCAGCATATAGTCACCTTTACCCAGCTCAACATTCCTGGCATTAACGATGAAAACATCTTCTGAGGAGGAGAACAGATCAACGCCGAGCGCACTATTGGTGAAGCGTAAGTTATCCGCTTCAACGGTGAAACGGTTATTGCCATCACCGTTAGAAACAATACCAGCACCATCAAAAACAATGCTATCAAAACTAAAATCGACATCGCCATACACATAGGTTCCTTGACGACTGGTCATCACCAGTTCACTCAGGTTCAAGGAATCTATAAGATCACGATCCAGTCGCAGACCAATTTCTGAAATGGGCGCATTTCCGAGATTAATACGCTCCGCACCAATATTTAACGAGCCGTTAGCGATATCAAGTTTGCCCTTTATGCTTGTTTCATAAGCGGCATCCAATAACATCGAACTACTAGCTGAAAGCAAGGCACCATTTTCAATGTTTATCGTACCCTGCTCACCGCTACCACCTAATCGTGAAATACTAACCTGTTCACCGGCACTGACACGCAGCAGCGCACCATCACCCTTAACTATCAAGCTATCAGAGCCAAGCCCGCCATCACCTTCTGCTTGCACTGTAACGCCTTGCATAAGATCAATGCTTTGTTGTGCCGCTAACAGAATTTCGGTGCCGCCAAGTGTGAGTGTGTCATTAGTATCATTGGAATTAGTTTCAATGCTAAGCGATTGTGTGGCAACGGTTAGTTCTGTACCCTCCTCCGTTTGTTTACGAATACCCCCCAACAACAGGCTTTCCATCTTCAGCTGATTTAATTCATCGGCCAATAATTCAACCCGATCATCATTCACACCGGGGGCAGAACGTTGATTGACGACAGCGAGATTCGTCGCTTCAATATCCAACCGGCCACCTCGCCCATCAGCATCACTTTTTAATTCACCCGCCAGCTGTAGACTGCTGAGTGCAGAAATACCTAACTGCCCAGCATCTTCTGGCAAGAAGGGAACCCGCGTTTCATTGGATAATGCCGTGTCGGTATAATATCGATTAGCACGGGTAAGTAATATTTCAGCTCGGCTACGCGCCTGTGTACTGGTCTCGACGGCAAAGCCACTCCAACGCTGTTCATGAAACTCAGTACCCGTAACCTGATATTGACCAGCAACAACGGGCGTTTTATCGGTCATGTAACTCTGGGTTGCTGGCGTTATATTGTTAAACCCTTGTTGAGGAGTAACCAGATACGCGCCATCAAGCAGAGCATAACGAGCCGGTAACAACGCATATTCCCCGGCGGGAAGATCGTCCACGCCAGAAAGATAGACTGTATCGCCCACCTTGAACCCAGCCACATTTGTTTCCCCTTCATCATAAGGAGCATAATTCGTGTATGCAGGAATAACCGCAAAGGATCCTGAATCACTGGCAAAAATATCACGCGTCCCCCCCGGTCCTGAAACAAATTCCCAGGCCTGAAGATCCCCTCCCCCGCGCATATCAATCACCGCGTCTTCATTGAAACGCACATCATCACTGGATAGTAAAATACGCTTTTCTGAAGGCACGGTCACACGTAGGGTATCGCCTTCACTAAAATCATATTGCCAGTCCAACCCCGTTTCTGAGGTTCGCCCAAAAGGAATGATCTGACCTTCCGCCGAAGTTGAGGTTAGACTGCCTGCCTCAAGGCTTAACAGGGTAGTCGCACTCAAGCTGATTTCTCCCAACGGTGCGCGTAGCACACCTGCCTGATAAATAGTATCTGCCTCTACCGCCAACCGTCCACCAGCCGAAAGAACCGGTCGTATATTATCTAACTGATCAAAGTTGGCCATAATAGAAACGGCATCATCACCGAAAACAGATTGCATATTTTTGTCTGCATGATGATGTTTAGCAAATACCACATTGTCTGCTTTAATCGTATAATTCGTTAGTGTTGCTGGATAAATTATGTCGGCTGAAAAAGTTAGCTCGCCGTAGCTATTCCACTCGCCGAGTGTAGTTAGAGACGTTGACTGGTTATCCCGATAACCACGCAGCCGAATATCGGTATGACTATTAAGATTGACCTGTTCAAAACCTTGCAAACTGGTTGCGCCTAACAGTTCAATCATATTGGCCTCAACCAGCAGGC
>VAPK010980701.1_pt1 | contig 10963 bp, 7 predicted proteins | sample 3395031 | NCBI WGS metagenome assembly VAPK01 (sample SAMN08290443, study PRJNA428436) | hydrothermal vent metagenome | isolation source: Deep-sea hydrothermal vent chimney 1 | place: Pacific Ocean: Juan De Fuca Ridge
GTTCTAGCTGGGGGGGGGTATTTTAATGAGAGGTGGATGTCGAAATCAATTTCCCATCTATTAGAAATGAAAATGGCGATAAGATTTGGTGTTCCATTTTGTATTGCTGGACCAACATTCGGTACTTTTGCTAATAAAAATATTCATAAAAGTATTTTACAAATATTTAAAAAATCGATTTCGATTTATGTGCGTGATTCTTATTCGTTACGACAACTTAAACGCGAACAAATTTCTTCAAAGTTAATCCCTGATATAGCTCTATCAAGTTATCAGTTCGATAATTTTCTGGTTCCACAGTCTACAAACAAGATAGTTGTAGGTGTTATACTAAAAAATAAAGACAAACTCTATATAGATAGATTAAGTGCCGCTTTAGATAATTTTTCTACTACTTGTCATCTTCATGTAAAAATAATTATGAGCCGTAGTTGGAGAAATGATTTTATAGCATGCTTATCATTTCAGAAAAAGCTTCGACAGTTAAAATTGGAGTCAACAATTATTTTGCCTGATTCATATATAACTCTAGAGCAAGAAATTAATAACACTAATATAATAATAAGCGAAAATTTGCATGGATTAATTATTGCGGTAAGAAATTTAATTCCTGTTATAGCAATAAACAACCATGTTGAGGGGTCGCCTAACTATAACAAGTTTTATTCGTTTATGGAGCAGATAGGGTCTCAAGGATTAGTTATAAATGAAAAAACAACAAATGAGCAACTGATTGATTTCATTAATAATGTATATAGCGGAAGAGAGAATTTTTCAAAACGAGCCAAGCGCCTATGTGAAAATGTAAGGCATGATACGGAGGAATTTTTCTATAATATTAAGAAAATATTGTGAAAGCTGTCCGCCACCAGTCTTTTAGGGTAAAGTTGCGCACATTATTTCTGGTTTATGCATAATGCTATGGAAGGATGATGGGGATCTGAGAGTATTGTATGAGGCATAGGAAGGTAAATATCCTTGAAGTTCTATTGTTGAGTGTTGTTGTAGCCCTTGCACTTTGGCCATCATATCTCTCTATTAAAATTCAAGGGATACCAAGTATAAATATAACACGAATCTTAATTTTTGTTTTAGTTATAATGTGGGGTGGCGGGCTTTGTATTAGCCAAAATTATCGCCGAAGATTTGTTAATTTCTTGGCTGAGAATAAAAATGTACTTTGTTTTCTTATAATTCCATTTTTTGGGTGGAAGTTAATTACGGCAGGGATCGCGTTGAATAAGTTACCTGCAATTTTTTCAGCTTTTAGAGACACTATTTATTGTTTAGGCCTTTTTATTTTGTCTGTAAATATTTGGCATTCCTTTGAACAAGTCGAACGACTCATACGAGTTATTCTCCTGATCTCTGTGGTTGTTTTTTTGGTTACTTTAGTAGAGGTTATCAATCAGCAGAATGTTTTTGCTGAATTTGTGCCCGATGCATTTGTTTTAGCTGATAAGCTCAGAGAAGGGCTTGTTCGTGATTCTACATACCGAGCTTGGGGGACCTTCTCGCATCCAATAGCGCTAGCTGGTTATTGTGTTACGGTTCTGCCTTTAGTGGTTTGGTATGCCATAAATGGTCGAGTTAAAGCTCGTATATTTGGGTTTGGCATTTTCCTTCTTTTGGTTGTAATTATCTATTTCAGTAGATCTAGGGTTGGCCTTGCGGTGTTAGTGTTTATGGCGGGTGGTTTTTTTGTGTGTAGTTTTCTCCCAAAAAGAATTGCCAAGGCAAGATCTAAGGAGCGGGGTATTATTACGATAATTACAGTGATATCGATACTGCTGACCCTTCTTGGCTCTTGGTACACCCTGCACCGTTTAGCAAGTGGTAGGACTGCTGCAGAGGCAGGGAGCAGTTCTGTTAGATTATTGCAAATGGAACTTGGTCTGCCTTTAATTAGATTGCGGCCTTTCGTTGGGTATGGGCCGGGCGAAGCTGCCAACGTGTTAGGTATGTCTAACGCATCTGTAGATAATTATTATCTTAGTCTAGCCTTGGAATCTGGCCTACCTGAAGTAATTTTGTTTATACTCATCTTCCTGTATTTTTTACGTTTTGCCTGGAAATTACAAAATAAGATGGCAACTCCTTATGCTGCTTTTGCTGTTGCAATCTTCTGGTTGATAGCAGGCAATATGCTTTTTTTAACTGTAGTTTCCCTTGAGCAAACATTGCCATTCATTTTCCTGATGTTTGGCTTGTTAATCGCTCTTAAATCTATGGTGGCAACAGGTAGTGGAGACATGTAATTGTGTATAAAATTATTCTAAATAGGTATGTTCCAACTTACCGGGTTTCCCCTGTTGCGTTGACGATAGTTATTTTCATATTCTACACTTTAACAATTGCCGAAGCTCGAACAATCACAATTGATATTACCAATAATCCTAGGACGATTATTAACAAGAAAATATTAACATCTCCTTTTGGGTTTAATTCAAATTTTTTTCGCTCTCCTGAAAGTATTGGCGACCCCATGCTTTGGAAACGGTTTAATGAGTTACAGATGCCCCTCCTGCGGTTCCCCGGCGGCTTGGCAAACTGGTATAACTGGGAAAATGGCAGAATTGAAACAACCAATCGAAGAATCTTAAATTATATGAAAGATGGTAGGTTTCGACAAATTCCCCTTGAGGAAATGATACAAGTAGCAAAAAAATATAATATACAATTGCTCTATGTTATAAATGTTTATGATTCGATAGAAAAAATACGAGGTTTAATTAAAACTCTAGTGCGCTCTAAAATTGTGCTCCGTGGAATTGAAATAGGCAACGAAGTCTACACTAAATCTTTTGCCAACGAGCTTGGAGGGCCAAAAGAGTATTTACAGAAAGTGCGGTTGATAAAAAAAAGTCTTCGAAGAAATGGCTATAATGGCCCTATTGGTGTCAACATTGCTCCAATTTGGACACCAGGGCAGGGAAAACATGTGCATCTGGACCAAATGCAACGTTGGAATAAGGTTTTACAAGATGATGGGCTTGATGGCATCGAGGCGGTAACTGTCCATTATTATCCATCCGTTAAAAAAATTGGTTTCCGTGAAGCCGTCAGACAGGGACCTGTTGAATTTGCAAATATGGTAACGGATATCCGAAAATCTTTTCCTTCCAAGCAGATTTGGTTGACGGAATGGAACCTTGGTCAGCCTGTTTCAATTCCTGAATTTAATACCCTTTATCATTCCATATTTAATATGCAGATGTTGGCCTCCTTTTTAGAGACTGGTGTTGAAGTGACTTGCTATCATATCTTAGCGGGGAGAGGGTGGGAATTGCTGGGGCCGGATAAGTTAGTTCTTAACTATAAAGATTCTAGAGAAGTATATATGTTACGGCGGGTGCCATATTTTGCTTTTCAATTATTTAATGAAGCTTATAAAGATGCGACAGAATTTCAAGTTGGGAGAATAAATAATCTGGATTATATTATTTTTTCAAGGGCGGATAATATATCAATTGTTGGGTGGTCTACAAGAACAAGACATGACAGTATGAAATTAAATGTACCAGAAAAATATATTTTTATCAATGGTAAGGAGTTACACAGTGATACATTATTGTGTTCGAATGGAAATGTTACACGCTGGCGTGAAGAAAGAAATATTCTTCCGTGGGAAGAGAAATGTAAGATAAAAAATCTCAATCAGTCTGATTTTACAGGACCTGGGGTCTTTAAACTTGATTTCAGATTGTCGTTTTAGCTGGGACATTCACCAATATTGGCTAAAGTTAAAGAACTGCATAAGAGAATTTTAAAAAACATTCTGCATATCACTTATGACCTATGAGAAAGAAAAAAAAATATTTTACCCTAAAAAATTATATATTTATCGTTGGCAACAGCCGTAGTGGTACAACTATGCTTTCTCAGATTCTCGGAAAGAACGATCAAATATTTACGTTTAATGAGATTCATTTTTTTGAACAATTAGTTGATCCTAAACAGCTTTTTTCAACAATTAATTATGAAGATTCTAAAGTGTTGTTGGCAAAGCTATTAGACATTCAGAGACGAGGTTATTTGCATCAAAGAAATTATATGCAATATCTTGAAGAAGCTAATTCTGTGATTAAAGATGTATATATAAAAGGATTTAAATATGTTGATATCTATCAATTATTTCTAGGATATGAAACTTTACGAAACAATAGAGAGTTTTCATGTGAACAAACACCACGTAATTTGTTGTTTATAGATGAAATATTGATTGTATTTCCTCATGCAAAAATAATCAACATGGTTAGAGATCCGAGAGCAGTTCTTAATTCACAAAAAAATAAATGGAAATTGAAGTTTTTGGGGTTAAAGAAAATTCCTTTTAAGGAATCCTTTCGTGCATGGATTAATTACCACCCTATTACTATTTCTAAATTATGGAGTAGCTCAATAAAAAGTGGATTGAATTATCAAGATACTGACCAGGTTTTGACATTAAGGTTTGAAGATCTTTTGGAAAAGCCATTTTTAGAAATTAAACATTTATGTGACTTTATTGGGATTAGATATAGTGAAGATATGTTATCAATTCCTTATTGGGGCTCTTCACGTGAGGAAACTATAGAAAATAAAATAGGTATTCAAAAAAATGCGAAAACTGGCTGGTTAAACGGTAATATTACAAAGGAAGAAATCGACATTTGTCAAAAAATAACTCGTAACGAAATGCTTTCATTAGATTATCCACCTATGAATGTAAAACCGAGTTTATTTAAACTCGGAATTTCTATGTTGTATGTCCCCATCCATGTAATTGGAGTCATATTATTCAATTTGTCAAGAACTAAAAATATTATTTCTTCAATAAAAAGACGGCTACGGTAGAGAGCAGCAATTCCCGGAAGGCCATGAACGTCGAAATAGTGCTGCAATTCCCGGAGAGGGTTCAAGCTCGCCAAAGTGGGATTGTTGAGCACAAACCGTACATGCGCACTCCTCCTTTTAATCTTGGATTTTATATACGCTATGAACGTGAGCGAAGTGGATACCCAGTTTGCTGTAATTGTACTTGTCTGTGGACATGATGGTCTGAATTATCATAATTTCATTATAAATATCCTTTGAACTGAACCAGCAACAGAGAATGATGTTTCCAGTAGAGCCACAGCCACACCGGATCGATATAGCAATCGTAATCCCTGCTTACAAAGCTTTGTATTTTCGTGAGACATTGACGTCGATTGCAAGGCAGACCTGCAGGGATTTTCATGTGTACATCGGTGATGACGGTAGCCCTGATGATTTGCGTAGTCTGGTCGCAGACTTCGTTGATCAATTTTCTATCACATATCGGAGGTTTGACCAAAACCTTGGAAAAAATGATTTGGTTGCTCATTGGGAGCGATGTGTTGATATGGTACAACATGAGCATTGGGTATGGTTTTTTTCCGATGACGACAGGATGGATTCAACTTGCATTGAAGAATTTTACGCAAATATAGAGCGACTTTCTACATGTGATATCGCGCACTTTAATGTCAAAAAAATTAATTCTGCAGGCAGAGTAATAGAAGAAAAACGATTTCAGTGCTATCCTCCACTATATTCAGCTAAAGATTTTTGTCGAGATCGCATTTTATATAAACAGCAAAGTTATTTCGTGGAATTTATTTTTCGGAAGTCTAAGTTTATGGAAGTAGGCCGATTTCAGAGGTTTGATCTAGCGTGGGGTACGGATGTCGCTACGTGCATCAAATTAGCTAGTTCTGGCGGAATTGTGACGTTTGATGGCCCATATGTTTATTGGCGGATGAGCAATCACAATATTTCTCCGGATAATGCTCCTGCAATGGTTGCTCGTAAGTTATCAGCCGTTGTGAATTTTTTCGAGTGGTTGGCGGTCTTTGCTCAACAGCAAGGGTTCAATCTACCGGTGAGCCCTATTTGGGTCTATATACGTAGGTGGATTGGTTTCCGTGGCAGGTTGGGAATGTCTCGGACGCTGACAGATCTTGTTCGGTTATTCCGGCTAGGGGTGGTTGCGAAGGAGCGATCAAAATGAGATCTTTTTTCGGATTTGTTCTTCCAACGCTTAGATTTTTAAAGATTCTATATTTCCACTATCTTGATTCTGTTCGTTTTGCGAGATACTCAAATTCTGTCGCTGTAAATTGCTCAGAAAATCGGCTGGAAGCAAACATCATCTATCAGTATCATGTTGTCGAGAAAGGCCTAACGATGCCAAATCGTAGGTGGAATTTTGGACACCCCAAAATTCTTCATCTAGTACAAGACTGCCATCGTTTCATTGATCGATATGGTGAGAATAATGAAGAATTACGCCGCGCAGTTGGAGTGTTACAGACATATCTTGATGAGCACACAATGAATGGTGTTGACGTCCCGGATCATGTTGCTGCACCGATTCAGGTGCTTTGTAATTTAGTGCCGAATGTTGAACCCGTCCCACAGAAAAGCCTTGCGAATGAAGAATATTTTAGTGCAGTGAATGCTCCTTTCTGTGATTTTGCTCCGAGTCGATCTTCTGTTCGTAACTATACGAGTGTGTCTGTCCCTCTTGATGATATTTTTAAAGTTGTAGATATTGCGAAAACTGCTCCTTCTGCATGTAATAGACAGGCAACGCGTGTTTATATTGTCCAAAAACGTGAGAAGATCGATGAGCTTCTTGCCTACCAGAATGGCAACAAAGGATTTGGACATCTTGCAGACAAATTATTGGTTTTGACTACTGAGATTGCCAGTTTTCGGGGTGCAACGGAGCGTAATTTTGGGTGGATGGATTGTGGAATATTTGCAATGAATTTGATGTATGCGTTTCATCACCTTCGACTTGGGTGCTGTCCGCTTAATGCGGGTTTAACTCCTTCTGCGGAACAGAGGGTTCACGAATTGTGTGAAATCCCTCCCGGGGAGGTCGTCTGTCTCTTCATGACGTGTGGTTATGTGCCGGATCACGTAGAACTTACGAGGTCCGAACGAAAGCGTACTGAAGATATTGTTCGATTGAGATAAGGGGGGGGGATGAAAGTTGGAGTTGTGACACTACATAAAGTTCTCAACTTTGGTTCTGTGCTGCAGGCGTACTGTACTTGTGCGGTGATTCGACGTTTGGGCTATGAACCTGAGATAATAAATTATATGCAACCTCGGTATACTATCCGCAAGGCGTTGGCCGCAATTATTAGTGAGCAGTTTCGTGGCAATTCATTATGGAAACTGCCTGTACTGATTGCGCCTGCGATGCTTAAGGTGTTAAGCTATTTCATTCAGCGGCGCCAATTTGAGCACTTTGTCAAGGCATACCTTCCTGTCGGTACCGGAGCATTTTCGTCATTCGAGAAGATTAGCAGATATCCGCCACAGGCGGATATCTATTTGTCTGGCAGTGATCAGGTTTGGAATAGTGAATATAACAATGGTGTAGATCGTGCACACTTCCTGGATTTTGCTCCTACCGGAAGACCTAGAATTTCGTATGCTTCGTCCTTTGGAAAAGATACGATTAAGGCTAATGAGATTGACGAGACCAGGAACCTGTTAGAAAAATACGCAGCAATCAGTGTTAGAGAGTCTACTGGTGTTCAGATTGTTCTGAATCTAGGCATTTCTGGCGTGACGCATGTCTTAGACCCCACTTTGTTGCTGTCTCGTGAGGAATGGGCCCGAGAGTTTAAGATAGAGCCCCCTCCTGACGAGGCCTATCTGTTGATTTATTCGGTTGAGCGCTCTCTCGATAACTTGGTTTATGCGACAGCGAGAAAGATTGCAGATTCATTGGGCTTGCAAATTATTTTTCTGTCTCAAGCAGCGAAGCTTGGTTCAATGAGCGGATGTGACTCGCAGCGTTATTTTGCAAATGTTGATGATTTTATAAGATATTTTTACTTTGCGAGTTTTGTTGTGGCTAGTTCATTTCATGGGATTGCGTTTTCGGTTAATTTCAACAGACAATTTGTTTCCGTGTTGCCACCGAAATACGATGGTCGCCAGCGGAGCCTTTTGAATATTGTTGGTCTGGCTGAGCGTATCGTGGAAAAAGATGTGGATTTAGATATAGTCACAGTGCCAATCGATTACTCTACTGTAAACGCAATACTTGAAGTAGAGAGGATGAAATCGATCGCCTATTTGGAGTCAAGCCTTTGTACTGCAGCGGCGGGCGTTGTTTAGTATTGGTGTGGATAGGGCTGACATGTTGAAGATAGTTCCTTTAATCGGGTAATGTGATTTACACCTTTAATGCAATAAATTGTGAGTAATTTTTCTTATGAAAATCGCAATTATTGAACCAGTCGGTGGGCACGGCGGAATGAACTATTATGATTTTAGCTTAGCTGAGGGGCTCGTAAATTTTGGTACCGAGGTTACAGTATATACCTGCGACAAGACAGCTGTACCCTTGGGCTTGCAGTTTGAGGTTAAACGATCTTTCAAAAAAATATGGGGAAATGAAAATAAAGTATTACGTGCAGGAAGATTTACTTTTTGTTTGTTTCGTACTCTACTGGACGCCAGTCGACAACGGGTAGAACTCGTCCATTTCCATTTCTTCCATTATACCAAAATGGAATTACTATGTGTTTTATTGGCCCGTTTGTTTGGATTTAAAATTGTCATCACGGCCCATGATGTTGAGAGTTTTGCAGGTAAGTACTCACAGAAAGGAGCCCGACAAATATTTGCTGGGGTTGACCGTGTTATCGCCCATAATCGGGTCAGTCAAAAAGAACTCCTGCACCAGACAGGGTTAACTAAAGAAACAATTGCTATCATCCCTCACGGTAATTATTTGAACGCTATACCTGTAAGCCCATCCCCGGCTGAGGCGAGAATGAGACTTAATCTTGAGTTGAAGAGTCCAGTACTGCTTTTTTTCGGCCAGATTAAAGAGGTAAAAGGGCTTGATGTGTTGTTGCAGGCATTGCCAGCCGTTGTTTCCAAATTTCCAACCTTGAAGTTGCTCGTGGCTGGCAAAGTTTGGAAGGATGATTTTTCTAAATACGACAGGATAATTCAGGAAAATGATCTTCGGCAACATGTTGAGTTACATATCAGATATATCCCTGACCAAAATGTTGCTACATTTTATCGTTCTGCAGATTTAGTGGTTCTTCCTTATCGAAAGATTTACCAGAGTGGTGTTTTGCTAATGGCTATGAGCTATGGAGTGCCAGTTCTAACCTCTGCTTTAGAGGGGATGGTTGAGATTGTAAATGATGGCGTAAATGGCTTTGTTTTTGAAGATGGAAATGTCGAAAAATTATCTCTAAGACTCGTTGATCTTCTCTCAAATCCTATCAGTGCTAAAAAGGTGGCTTTACAGGGCAAGAGTTTTGTTCAAGAACATCACTCTTGGGATCATGTGGGCAGGGAAACTGTTGCTTTATATGCAAGTTTGTTGGGTAAATAAGAAAATAGATACAACCTCGTCGCTTGTCAGTCTCTCCCGAGAAATATCATCTAAAACTATGAAAATGGCAATTCTTGGCACCAGAATACCTAATAGCTACTACGGTGGGTTCGAAGCAGTGCCTGAAATAATTCATGCCTACAAGGCCACAGTAATGGCCACTAGGTGACCGTGTATAATCCTGCTGAGATCGTACAATATTTTTTCCGATGGGTGGAAACCTCTCATCTTAACTAAACCAACTGCGATAAAAATGTTCTGGGAAGTCCTTGATCGTATCAGAACTCGCGAGAACCAGCCTTCTCATTTTACCTTACCTGCGCTCAGCATGTCCCGCCTTGGGAGTGTCACTTTCTAAAAAAATCATTCTCCAGGGTTAACTCACATCCCATCTGAGTACCGAATGACAATAAACGGGCGAACCGCTGCATTCTGATTTTCAGATGCGGCAAAGGTCCGGCCAGTCTCCACTTCTGTTGATTCCCCCTGAACCAGGAGTCCATAATTCGTCTCCGGGTTGTCGACCCAGTCCTGCACCATTCTGGTGATTGTCCATGATCGGTATCCTGTTGTCGTATCAAGAAGGATGGTATCCTCTGCCGGGGCGATATTCCCCAGTCCCATCGGGACATTGTTGTAGCTCGTCCCGTCAGGTACCGGTGCCCATGGTGTATTGTTCCGGGCATTGTATCCGGACACTTCCGCAATGGTCGGATTTATCCCGGTTATTTGATGGACGGAGTTGGTGTATTCAGCAGCTCCGTAGGATTCGGTTTGGTATAAAACTAGCCGTGCCTCAGTGATATATGCATTGGCCGGAATGTCGGACAGGTCTGCTTTTAAGATAATGGTATTTGCAGCCGTATGGGGTGCGGGCGAGGACCAGGACCAAGTAGAGATATGGTCGGCGCCTTCATTAATTGACGAGTCGAGATTGGTAAAGGTTTCGGAAATGGTTTCAATATAGTCGGCATTTGCTGAATTACCTAAAATTTTGGTAACGGTTTGCTGCACCCTGATGTTTCTGAAGTATCCTGTTCCTGTGGCAAGATCTCGATCGTCGTCATTGATAAACACTAGGTTCATGTTGCTTCCGGTGTAGAACTCTCCCACCGCAATAGTAAAGTGGACCCAATTACCGGTGTCGGTGCTCGTGTATTGTGGAGTAACCTGAATGGCATTATTCCAGGTTTGAGAACCAAAGATCTGAAACACCCGTTGATCGTTGTCAAATACATCATCTTCATCAAAGCCAATGCCGTGAATCTCACCCTTTGTAGAGGATAAGAAATCAAACTCGATAACTGTTTCCGGTGTAATAGTATAGAGATGTTCAGTTTTTATCCAACGATTGCCGGCTATTCTCAGGGTAGCGCCACTGTCTTCCACCGTTATCGATCCGTTCCTATCCTGGTTGATGGCGTAGCTGATCATATTTACCTGATTAAAGTCCATAAAAGAGCGTTTGACTCTGATATTTCTAAAGGACCCTGTTCCATCGGATGGGGTGCTGTCGTGGTCATTGACCAGCACCATCCGCATATTGCTGCCAGTATAAAATTGGCCCACGGCAATGGA
>VAPK010124426.1_pt1 | contig 10960 bp, 9 predicted proteins | sample 3395031 | NCBI WGS metagenome assembly VAPK01 (sample SAMN08290443, study PRJNA428436) | hydrothermal vent metagenome | isolation source: Deep-sea hydrothermal vent chimney 1 | place: Pacific Ocean: Juan De Fuca Ridge
AACAAAGGAACTTTCGTCGATTTTCTCTATCTTTTCGTCCCTTCGATTGTCGGCTGGTACGTCACCGCCTGGCTTCTGAGCCGATACGTTCCCTCGGGCGAACCGCCGTTTGACGCGGCGAGCGAAGAGAAACCGGTGATGAAGCCGGGAGGAAAAGTGACGATCTATCTGGGTATACTTACGATCGCGATGGCGGTATTGGGACATCAGTTTTTCCATATCCCCGCGATGTGGGGAATGATGTTCGGCCTCTCATTGTTGAAACTCTACTCCTATACGATGAAACGCAAAGGGGAGAAGACGTTTGACATCTATGCGAGTATGCGGCTGATCGAAAACGATACGCTGCTGTTCTTCTTCGGTATCCTCTCCGCCGTCGGAGCGCTCCACTTCGTCGGATATCTCGATTATATCACCAAACTCTACGACATCATCGGTCCGACCGCAGGCAATATCGGAGTCGGTTTCATCTCCGCCATCGTCGACAACGTTCCGGTGATGAGTGCGATCTTGAAAGCAAATCCCGATATGGGACTCGATCAATGGCTGCTGGTGACACTGACGGCAGGAATCGGCGGCAGTATGATCAGTTTCGGTTCGGCCGCGGGCGTAGGGGTTATGGGAAGAATGAAAGGGATCTATACCTTTGCCGCGCATATGAAATTGGCCTGGACGATTCTGGTGGGTTATATCGTTTCAATGATTTTATGGTATATTCAGTTTGAAATGATGGGGCTCTATTAACCCCGGGGGAGACTCCTCCCCAATTCAAACAAAGGTCACAATCAATGAAAGAAGTTCCAATCGTCGTATTGGATTTTGGTTCCCAATACACCCAGCTGATCGCCCGGCGCCTGAGGGAAAACGGCGTCTATTGCGAAATCGTCCCCTTCGATACGCCCATTAAGCAGATCGAAGCCAAATCCCCCAAAGGTATCGTTCTTAGCGGAGGACCGGCATCGGTCTATGCCGAAGGCGCCTACCATCCCGATCCTGCCGTCTTCGATCTGGGACTTCCGATTCTGGGAATCTGTTACGGCATGCAACTGATCGTCCAACATTTCGACGGTGCTGTTATCCCCGCCGACCATCACGAATACGGCAAGGCGAAACTCTATTTCGAAGGTGAGCATGAAATTTTCAAAGACACCCACAACGGCCAGGTCGTCTGGATGAGTCATGGCGACCGTGTGGACATGCTGCCCGAAGGATTCGAAAAGATCGCCTACACCGACAACTCTCCTTATGCCGCTATCGCGGACGAGAAGCGCAAAATCTACGCTTTTCAATTCCACCCGGAAGTCTCCCACTCCGAAGAGGGAAGCCGGCTATTGAAAAATTTCGCAAAATACATCTGCGGAATCGAGAGCAGTTGGAATATGGGGTCGTTCGCCAAGGAGAAGATCGCACAGATTCGAAAGAGAGTCGGCGAGAAAAAGGTACTTTGCGCCGTGAGCGGAGGGGTCGACAGTTCGGTCGTCGCGGCGCTGCTGCACGAAGCGATCGGTGACCGACTCGTTTCGATCTTTGTCGACAACGGACTACTCAGAGCAGGGGAGCGCGAACAGGTGGAAGCGACTTTCAAACAGCGCCTGGGGATCGATCTGCATGTCGTCGACGCCTCCGATATCTTCCTCTCCAGGCTCGAAGGTGTGGAAGATCCGGAAAAAAAGCGTAAAATCATCGGAGAGACGTTTATCGAAGTTTTCGACAAAGAGGCCAAAAAATACGAGGGCATCGAATTTCTCGCACAAGGTACCCTCTATACCGACGTTATCGAATCGGTCTCCGTCAAAGGGCCGAGCAAAACGATCAAATCGCATCACAACGTGGGCGGATTGCCGGAGTGGATGACATTCGAATTGATCGAACCATTGAGAGAGATCTTCAAGGACGAGGTACGCAAACTGGGGCTGGAGTTGGGGCTTCCCCGAGAGATGATCGGTCGTCACCCCTTTCCCGGGCCGGGATTGGCGATTCGGATCATGGGTCCGGTGACGACAGAAGAGTTGAGACTGCTCAGAGAGTCGGATACGATCATGCAAGAGGAGTTGAAAGCTAGCGGCTATTACGACAAGGTATGGCAGGCCTTTACCGTCGTGCTCAATGTCAGAAGTGTGGGCGTAATGGGAGACAACCGCACCTACGACAACACCGTCTGTGTCAGAATGGTCGAGTCGGTGGACGGGATGACCGCCACCTTCGCCCACATTCCGCATGATTTGCTGGAGCGTATCAGTACACGTATCATCAACGAAGTGGAGGGTATCAACCGTGTCGTCTACGATATCACCAGCAAACCGCCGGGAACGATCGAATGGGAGTGATCCTCAAAGAGGAGTGATGCTCTCCAGTTTCACCTCGGGCGAGAGATACCCGGGTTTGACGGGTTCATTCTTGTATAGATCGGTGCTTTTGTACTTCTTTTCGTCATCGGTAAAAACCGTGACGACGATCGCCTCTTCGCCTATCTCCAGCAGTGTCTTCAATGCGCCGATAAAATTGGCTCCGGAGGATATGCCTACGCCGTAGGAGAGTTCGTCTCTGAATTTTTGGGCCATGATGATCGCGTCGCCGTCATCCACGCAGATCACGTCGTCCAGCGCTTCCAGATCGAGAATGGGAGGAATGAATTCGTCGCTGATGCCTTCGATTCTGTGAGAGCCGCATTTGTAGCCGGTCGAGAGGGTGGGGGAGCTGGCGGGTTCGAGCGGATGGAGTCTGATGGAGGGATTGATCGTTTTGAGATATTTTCCCGTCCCCATGATGACTCCTCCCGTACCCACGCCCGCGATGAAGGCGTCGGCCGTGAGTCCTTTTTTGGCCAGTTGGGAGGCGATTTCGGGTCCGGTCGTGGTGAAGTGGGCTTTGATGTTGTCGGGATTGGAAAACTGGTTGGCCAAAAAGGAGCCCGGCAAGGATTCATGCAGCGCTTTGGCCTTTTGGATCGATCCTAGAAATCCCCCCTCTTCACGGCTGACCAGTATGATCTCCGCTCCGAATTGGCGCATCAGATCGACCCTCTCCTTGGAGAGCCAGTCGGGCATGAAGATCGTCACTTTGTGTCCCATCGCTTTTCCGATGGCAGCAAGAGCGATACCCGTGTTGCCGCTGGTCGCTTCGATCAGATGCGAATCGGGAGAGAGCTCGCCTCTAAGATACGCCTCTTTCAGTATGTTGGCCACCATACGGTCTTTGACGCTACCGGAGAAGTTGGAGTGCTCCGTTTTCGCAAAGATGCGCATAGGCTTGGAACGATAGAGAAAAGAGATCTCAAGAAGTGGTGTATGCCCGATTTTTTCCATAATCGAATTAAGACGTTGAAGATAGGGATCATGTGGATGGTGTACTGACATAATCGCTCCTGCTAAAAGGTTTCGTGCTGATATTAGTATATGATAGAGATCGACTTTCTGAAAGATTTTTTTACCATTTCTATTAATTTTTTTCCTTGGTGTGGAGTTCAGTATCATTTTCTATAATCACTTCATGGATGAAATCTATATTTTGAGTGAAAAGTGTTATGAAGGGGCGCATAACCTGCCTGTCATTCTCATACACCCAATCGACAGGACGTGCAAGTTACAAGATTACGACGCATTGATTTTCAGCTCCAAAAACGGCGTCAAAGCGATTGATCGGATCAATACCGAATGGAGAGAGATTCCCGCTTACTCCATCGGAAGTGGAACGTCCGAAGAGATCCGAAGATTGGGAGGTCGTGTCGTATACGAAGCGAAAAGTTCCTACGGTGACGATTTCGCCGATGAGATCAAGAGCAGGCTGAAAGGTAAAAAAGTGCTCTTTTTGCGTGCGAAAGTGGTGACTTCGTCGTTGAATGAAATCGTACGTAGCAGTGGCGTATTGTTGGATGAGTGTATCGTCTACGAGACACGTTGCAACGACTGCGAAAGACTCGCTCCACCACCTGAAGGTGCGACGATCATCTTCTCCTCTCCTTCGACGATCACCTGTTTTTTCCGCTGTTTCGAATGGAAAGAGAGTTATACCGCTGTCGTCATCGGTACCCGCACCGCCACCGCGATGCCTTTGTATGTTCCCTACCATCTCTCTCCCCGTCCCACGATTCCGGCCTGCATAGAATTTGCAAAGAGGTTAAGCGAAAAAGAGTTATAATATTTTTATGCCTGAGCGGAGCGCCACCTAGACACGAGGGTCCAACACTATGCTTGTAGTTGGAATTGTACATCTCCGGTGTGTCGGTGGTCTCGTTCGAGCTTTTGTGAAAAAGCGAGAGATTGCCGCCTAAAGGGGAGTCGATTCCTGATAATTTGGTTCATTAGGGCCACATCATTAACGGAACGCCCGCTTGGGTTCTTCTATTACGACAACAATAACAATCAACTGGAGCGGATTCGATGAAGGTGATGATCATAGGAAGCGGCGGCAGGGAGTATTCTATCGGGCGTGCGCTCAAACTGGAAGGTAGTTGCGAGAAACTCTATTTCGCTCCGGGAAACGGCGCGACCGACGAGTTGGGCGAAAACCTTTCGCTTTCAGATTTTTCCGAACTTGCGGATTTTGCCGATAAAAACGGTATCGATCTGACGATCGTCGGACCCGAAGCGCCGCTCGTTGAAGGTATCGTCGACGTTTTCAAATCAAGAAATCTCACGATTTTCGGCCCCTCGAAGGCGGCCAGCCGTCTGGAAGGCTCCAAAATCTTCATGAAAAACTTTCTGAAAAAGTACGACATTCCCACTGCCGCCTACATAGAGACCGACTCCATCGAAGATGCCGCCGCTTTCATCCAAAAACAGACTCTTCCCGTCGTCGTAAAGGCCGACGGACTCTGTGCCGGCAAAGGGGTGATCATCGCGCACTCGCATCAGGAAGCCAAAGAGGCGGCATCAAAGATGCTCAGCGGCGAACGTTTCGGAGATGCGGGCAAGAGAATCGTCGTCGAAGAGTATCTGGAGGGTTACGAACTTTCGCTTTTTGCGATCTGTGACGGCAAAGACTACAGACTGCTCCCCGCGGCGCAAGATCACAAACGCCTCAAAGATGGAGATCAAGGCCCCAATACGGGGGGAATGGGAGCTTACGCGCCGACACCTCTGATCGATGACGCACTCTACCGAAAAATCAAAGAGAGGATCGTCGAGCCGACCCTTTCGGGAATGCGCGAAGAGGGTACGCCATTTGAAGGGGTCCTTTTCATCGGATTAATGATCGTCGATGGCGAGCCCAAAGTGTTGGAATACAACGTCAGATTCGGCGATCCGGAGTGTGAAGTGCTGATGCCGCTGATTAAAAGCGGCGTTCGCGATCTTTTTTACAAGGCAGCCACCAACGATCTTGAAAACCTTCGAATCCAGATCGCCGATCAGTATGCGGTCGGCGTGGTGATGGCGAGCCAGAACTATCCGTACAAGAGTTCGACACCCGCAGAGATCATCATCGACGAGATCGTACATGAAGATCTCGCCCGTCATACCCACATCTCTTTTGCGGGAGTGAGCCGGATCGATGGCAAACTCTACGCCACGGGGGGACGGGTGCTGGTCTGCGTGGGAGTCGGAGATACGATCAAAGAGGCGAGAGACTACGCCTATATGCTCTGCGGCCAGATCCATTTTTCGGGCAAGCAGTATCGCACGGACATCGCCTATCAGGCGCTGCAGAATGTCTGATTCTCTATATCGCAGATTGGAGAGAGAGGGGTATACGCTCGCCTCCATTCAGGCCAGAGGGTTTGCCTATATGATCGACGAATTGCTGATTTCCCTCCTTTTCGCGATCATTTTCTGGGAAAAATTCTCCGTTCAAAACTCCCCGGAAGCGATGATCTATCTTTCCCAATCGCTTTTCTTTTATGTATTGGTCGTCAAGACGCTCTATCAGACACTCTTCGTCTGGCTATATGGAGCGACATTGGGAAAAATGGCGATGAAAATCAGGGTGGTGGAGAGTGGCTATTTCGACAATCCGACTCTTCTGCAGGCGCTCAACAGAGCGGTAGTCAGAAATATCAGCGAGATGCTCTTCTATCTTGGATTTCTCTGGGCTTTTTTCGATCCTCTCAGGCAAGCTTGGCATGATAAAAGTGCGAAAACTCTGGTTGTCGATGGCTAAAAACTCCTTTTTTTTGTTGCTGTTTTTGCCGATAGCGCTTTTTGCGCAGAAATTGGCGGACAACTACGAACTCTTCGCATCCAAGATCGTCCAGAATGAAAAACGTATCGAAGCAATCGGAGATGTGGTCATCTACAATGCCAAAAACTACTTCGGGGCCCGACGAGCGGTCTATGATATCGAGCGCAAAACGGTCGAACTTTTCGGAGATGTGGTCTATGTACGTGACAATCGGGAGTTTAGCAGAGCGCAATATCTGAAGATCGATCTGAAGAAGAAACGCTATTTTCTCAAATCTCCCTTTCTCTTCGATCTCTCCTCGCGAATCTGGCTCCATAGCCGAAGTTTTCGCTCCTACGATGAGAAGATCAAACTCTCCAAAACGACTCTTTCGAGTTGCGATGTAGCCGATCCGGATTGGCGAATCGGATTTTCACAAGGATACTACTACAAAAAGAGCGAATTCGTCTCCCTCTACAACCCCACGTTTTATATCGGAGAGGTACCGATTCTCTATCTGCCTTGGTTCGGTTTCCCCACGACGAAAAAGAGGAAATCGGGATTGTTGCGTCCTGTCATAGGATTCGAAAACAGTGAAAACATCTTTTTCCAACAACCGATCTTCTATGCGCCCGCACCCGATTGGGATCTGCAGTTTGATCCCCAGATACGTTTCGATCGAGGTACAGGAATCTACACGACACTCCGTTTTGTCGACACGGATCATTCCAAAGGGCATTTTAGAGTGGGTGGTTTTTGGGAGAAGGGGGCTTATGCACGCTCCCATAAACTCAACAACCGTACCCACAGCGGCGCCGAACTCTACTACAGACGAAACGGTTTGCTCGAAGATTGGCTCAAGCGGGGCGATTTCAGCGACGGGTTGCTCGTCGATATTACGCAGCTGAGCGATATAGACTATCTCAATCTTAAATACTACAACAACTTTTCATTGAACAAACTCGTCACTTCAAAAGTCAACTATTTCGTCAACAGAGAGAACGACTACCTGGGAGTCTATGCCAAATACTTCATCGATACGGAAAAACTCAACAACGACGATACGATGCAAACGCTCCCTTCGATCCAATATCACCGTTTCGTCAAAGATCTCCCTTTTGAAAACCTCTCCTACTCGCTCGACTACAAATACAAAAACAATTATAGAAAAGAGGGATTGCAGGCATCACAGCATGAAATCGCCATTCCACTTTCGCTGCGTTTCGACTTTTTGGATGACTATGTCAGTTTTTTTGTGACGGAAAATCTCTACTACTCATTCGTTCGCTACAAAGATACCAACGAAACGATCGAAAATGCGAACCATTTGAGCAACTACCATGTTTTCAAACTCAATTCCGATTTGATCAAGAAGTATCCAGACAGCGTGCACAATATGCAGATTGAATTAAGCTACATCGTTCCCAGTTTCGATCACAAAAAGGGGTATTTTGCCGACTTTATCCCTTTCAATTATGAACGTAAAAGCCTCAGATTCGTTTTCAACGAATACTTCTATACGCTGGATGGGTTCGATTTTCTCACCCACAGACTCAAACAGAATCTCTATCTCGATCATGAAAAAAACGAATGGGACGATTTGCAAAACGAACTGATCTATCGGTTTCGTGACGACTTTTGGATTCAAAACACCCTTTTTTACGCACATCATAAGCATAAAATCAGTAAATTACAGACAACGCTCCATTATGAGAATGATAAATATAGAGTACACATGAACCACACCTATCAGAGTGAAGCGTTCGGAAGTGAGTCGAACTTTCTCACCGCCGATCTGTATGCGAAACTGAGTAGTCACTATACCCTCTATGGAGGGATGGATTACGATTTCAAGAATCGTTTTACGAAGGAGTGGAGAGTGGGATGGGATATGAACAAACGTTGTTGGAACTACACACTTCGTTATAAAGAGAGTATCACCCCCTCTTTGACGAGTGCGGGAGCAGAGTCGACGACGCGTAGGGGAGTCTATCTGATTCTCAGACTCTATCCGATCGGTGGTGTCAGTTACAGCTATGTAAACGAGTCGATACAAGAGCAAGGAGTATTATGAAAACGGAAGCGAAAGTAGGTATCTTTGTATTTCTGGGTATCCTCTTCCTCTTTTTTCTGACGACGCAGGTAGGGAGTTTTCAACACCTCTCCCACAAAGGATATCCACTTTTTACCTATCTTGACGATGCGGGTGGGTTGGAGAAGAACGCCAAAGTGAAAGCCAACGGCATCGATGTCGGCTATGTGGACGATATGCAGATCGACCATGATCGCATCAAGGTAAAACTCTTCATCTACGACAATGTGAAAATTCCGGCCGATTCGAAATTGATTCCCAAGCAGGAGTCGATGCTCGGTGGAAAATACGTCGGTATCATACTCGGAAGCAGTGAACGTACGCTCAAGCCGGGAGAGACGATAGAAGGCGCCAGACCTCTGGCCGGTATCAACGAGGCGAGCGATTCGATCGCTCAGGCCGCCACGGAGTTTACCGGTTTTGTCAAGGAGTTTCGTCAGATGATGAATCAGGATGCCAGAACCAACCTGCAGAACACTTTCGCGAATCTGGAGGAGATCACTTCGGAACTCAAAGCGTTTATCAAACTACAGAGGTTGAACGAAGTGACCGACCATTTCGATCAAATGGCGCAAAATCTCTCCCTGACGGGACAGAAATTCGGTCAAACGGCGGACGTAATCAACAAAAGACTTCCTCAGATCATGGCCAACATCGATCGTCTTGTCGAAGATCTGAAGGTGATGAGTGAAAAGATGCGGAGCGACTTCCCGCGTCTGGCCGACAAGTTCAACGCGATCGGAGACGATCTGGAGACGATGATCAAAGAGAACAAAAAACCGCTCAACGCCACACTCAACTACGCGAGCGACTTTTTCGCGACGGGAAGCGATTCGTTCAAAAAGTTCGACAACCTTCTGGGTGCGATCGACAAGGTCAAACTGGAAGTGGCGATGCACAACGAGTGGATGAGCAGCGACGGCTACAACAAAGGGTATCTGGATCTCAACTATATGCCAAGTGACAGCAAACAGTACAAATTTTCGATCGCCGGAATGGACGACTACAGTCGTCTGGATGAGAACGGCCGGTTGATCCCGCCGAAAAAACACGAAAAAAGCCAGATTCTCTTTTCCGCACAGATCGCGAAACGGTTCGACGATATCGGACTGCGTGCGGGTATCATCGAAAATACGGCAGGATTGGGAATGGACTATTACCTGCTCAGCGATGCGCTCAGATTGAAAGCGGAGATATACGATTTCAATGCCGAATACGATGTTCGCGGCAAGCATCCGCACGCCAAAATGGGTGCGAGATACAGCTTTCTGAAACATCTGGATATTTTCGCCGGTTATGACAACTTTCTCAATACCGATGCGGACAACGCCTATATCGGTATGGGTATTCACTTTTTCGATGACGATCTGAAAACGCTCATTATGTCGCAGGGTGTGGGTTCTCTTGCAAAATAAAAAGAAGATCGAACAGATCAAAATGGCACTCGAACTTTTCGATCTGCCGCCACTGGTTTCGTATAACGACATCCGGCGCAGATACCATCAGCTGAGCCACAAACACCATCCGGACATTAATGAAAAAAAGAGTAAAATGCATCAGATCAACGAAGCGTACGCGATACTGAAAGAGTACATCTTCAACTACCGGTTCACATTCAGTGACGAAGAGATACTCAGACAGCATCCAGAAAGCGAACATGCGAACAAATTCAGATTTTGATCCCCTCTTCGAAGATCGTCAGGATGCGACATCGGCGCTGATGGAGCAGTTGCCTGTGGGATTGATGCAGCGAGAAAATTGGCTGCTGCTCGCTCTCTCGATGGGAGGAGCGGTGATGGCTATGCATTTAGCGGAGAAAATGGAGCTCGATTTCGATCTGATTCTGATGGAGCCGATATACGCACCCAACAACCAGGAGTGTGAAGTGGCCGTCGTCAGTGAGGGGAGAGAGATCGTGATGATCGATCGTCTGATCGATTCGTTCGAAATCAGTCGCGATTTCATCTATCAAGAAGGTGAGCGACGCTATAACGACACGATTTTACAAAGACAAAATCAACTACGTGGAGGAGAGCCACTCTGCGGATTGAAAGAGCGGCATGTGCTCTTGATAGACGAAGGTTGCGAAACGGGGTTGCGTACGATGTGTGCACTCAAGTCCGTCCTGGCACGCCAGATCAGGAAAGTCTCTTTCGCGACGCCGATGATCGCCGACGACCTCTATCATGCATTCGAATTGAAATTCGATCGAATCTTTACCGTGCATAAACTGCGGGATTTTATCAGTGTCGACTACTACTATCGTTCCCTCCCGAATGTGATGACCAGGGAGATCGTCGATCGTGTACGTAAAAGTCGATTTTTTTGTCAAAATATGAAGGAGAATCTGAAAAATGGGATGTAAAGTCAAAATAGAGGTCAACCGAAAAGAGGAACTTTTCGAGTTGGAAAAGGTTGCCAGACAGGCCAACGGCGCTGTAATGCTCAGAGACAGGGATGCGGTGGTTCTTGCCACGGTTTGCCGTGAGGAAGAGATGGTGGAAGAGGATTTTCTGCCTTTGACCGTACAATATATCGAGAAGAGTTATGCCGCTGCGAAGATTCCCGGCGGTTTTATCAAACGTGAAACGAAACCGGGAGATTTCGAAACGCTTACATCCCGTATCATCGATCGGAGTCTGCGCCCTCTCTTTCCCAAAGGGTATGCCTATCCGACCCAGATCGTCGTTTATGTACTCAGCAGCGACGAAGAGGTCGATCTTCAGACCATGGCGCTCAATGCCGCGTCCGCCGCGCTCTATCTTAGCGATC
>VAPK011229712.1_pt1 | contig 10957 bp, 8 predicted proteins | sample 3395031 | NCBI WGS metagenome assembly VAPK01 (sample SAMN08290443, study PRJNA428436) | hydrothermal vent metagenome | isolation source: Deep-sea hydrothermal vent chimney 1 | place: Pacific Ocean: Juan De Fuca Ridge
TGATATTCAAATTTTCTAGAGAGATAATTCATTACCAATCCTGTAATTTCAGAAATAGGAGTATATAGAACACCAAAAGCAATCAAACCAATATGAAAACTTGGTTCGGTAACAGATAAGGCATTAGATAATAATTGACTATCAATAAAGAAAGAAAAAACATAAAGTGTAAAGCCTGTTAACAGTATAGATGTCAGCATATTAAAAATGACATGTTTTTTTTTATAATGTCCAACTTCATGTGCTAATACCGAAACAATTTCATCAGTTTCTAAATTATCAATGAGAGTATCATACAATACAATTCTTTTCTTTTTACCAAAACCTGTAAAGTAAGCATTTGCTTTAGTAGACCGTTTTGAGCCATCAATGACAAAAATATTATCTAGGTTAAAGCCTACTTTTTTAGCAAAATTTTCTAATTGAGTCTTCAATTCTCCTTCTTGTAAAGGGATTTGTTTATTAAATAAAGGAACAATAAGTGATGAGTAGAAAAGCATCATAAATACAGAAAAAACCGCCATAAAGACCCATGTATATATCCAAAAATCTTTACCAGTTTGTTGATAAAACCATACGATAAGAGCTAATATACCTCCACCAAGAATAATTGTAAGCAACCACCCTTTTATTTTATCAATAAAAAATAATGTTTTGGTAGATTTATTAAATCCATATTTTTCTTCAATAACAAATGTTTTATAGTAGGAGAGAGGTGTAGTCAATATATCACTACCCAACATAATGACACCAAAAAAGACCAGTGTAATAATAATTGGATTATCACTTAAACCTCTGGCAAATTCATCTACATAAGCAAATCCTTTAAAAAAGAAAAACGCTAAGGTTAAGAGGAATGAAAAGATCGATATAATACTTGAGAACTTAAAATTTTCTTTTTTATAATCTTGTGACTTATAATATTCTTGATCTTCATATACATCTTCTAAGATTTGAGGAATCTCATCGTCAAAATGTTTTGAATTTAAATAATCTAACCATTTATCAATTATAAAACTAATTGTTAAGATTGCAATGATGATATAAAATAAAAATTGAGGAGTCATCCTATTTTTTTAAAATTCGTTTTGCAAATCTATATTTCTTTTTCCAATATGGGTTATCTAAATTAGATTTTATGATTCCCTTAGAAGTTGAGCTATGCATAAATATATTATTACCAATAAAAACACCAACATGGCGATATTTTCTTGAAGGTCTAAAAAATACTAAATCACCTGATCTTAAGTTATGTTTTGAAATCTTTTTACCCAACTTTGCCATCTCTTTCGTTGTTCTTGGCAACTGTATATTAAAAGCATTGTTATATACTGTTTGTGTAAAACCGGAACAGTCAAAACCTCTTTTGTCAGTACCGCCATATTTATACTTTATACCTTTATAGTGTTGGTATTGAGTTTCAAGCTTGGCTGTTGTAGTTCTTTCAGATGAGGCTCTTCTAGAAGCACCACAGCTACTTAAAAGTATCATTAATACAATAGCGGTTAAGAGACTAGATTTATTCATTAGTATTTAAAATTACGTTGTCTTTTTGCTTCAAAAATAAGAATTGCCGCTGAAACAGATACATTTAAAGAATCTATTTGACCCTGCATGGGTATGATAATATTTTGTGTTGAATTTTCTAGCCACTCTTCACTTAAGCCTGTTGCTTCTGTACCAACAACAATCGCCGTTGGATCTGTAAAATTCTGTGTGTTATAATTTACAGATGCTTGTAATGCAGCGCAATAAATAGCAATATTTTTTTCTTTTAAAAAAGATAGAATTTCAGAAGTACTACCTGTAGCAATCTGATTGGTAAATATGCAACCAACACTAGAACGAATGATATTCGGATTATATAGATCAGTTTTCGGGTTTGCAATCAATACAGCATCAACATTGGCAGCATCTGCTGTTCTAAGTAAAGCACCAATATTACCGGGCTTTTCAGGAGCTTCAGCTACTAATATCAATGGATTTTTATTCTTAAATATAATATTCTCTATTGTAAGTTGTTTGCTTTCAGCGATAGCAATAATACCTTCAGTAGAGCTTCTTTGCGCAATTTTTTGATAAATTAGTGTGTTGATTTTGATAATTTCAGTACTATTTTTCGAAAATGAACTCAGCTCATTCTCATTAAAAATAGTATCACAAAATAAGATTTTAGCAATAGTATAAGATCCGTTTAAAGCTAATGTTATTTCACGTTTACCTTCTATAATGAAAAGGCCTGACTTTTTTCTAACTCTTGACTTTTCTTGAAGTTGTAAAATTTCCTTTATTAAAGGATTTTGTATGCTTGTAATTTCCTTATACACAATTAAAGTTTGTCAAAAATAAAAAAAGCTCCTGAGAAGGAGCTTGTTTGTAGAAATAAATTATTAAATGATTTATTTTAATTGCTCTTTCAATGTTTCAACTAAATCTAATTCATTTTTATATTCTATGGTGAAAATTGAGCACCCAGAAGATGTTGTTGAATATTCTGAGCCTTTTTTTCGTAAGTAAAAAATAGATTTATTTTTTGCAACAGCATATCCAATTTCAATCCCGACACCTATTGATTTTGTGGTTAACTCTGCAATAAGGAGATCAGAACTCTCAATTTCTTCAAAAGCAACCTTCATCATCTCTTTATCTTGATTTTTGTTGAAATTATATTTATCTACAAAGACCAATAATTCAATATTTTTTGCTTTGAATAAATTTTGTAAAGCCTCAATTTCTTTATCGAATAGCTTTCTATTAGTGTAACTTATCGCAAAATATGCTTTCCTCATTTTATCATGTTTAAATCTATTTCTACATGAACAACAACCTCTCGACTGCGCTCGAGGAGACATTAATTATGTCTGGACTCCTGCCGAAGTTTATCTTGAGTGAAGTCGAAAGGCGGGAATGACAGACAAATTATTTTGAATATTTATCCATATATCGTTTGTACAATTTTGTTTGATGTGTTTCTAAACTAATAGCTCTTCCATCAATAAAAGCATGTGTTAGTTTGTTAGTACGCATATCAAGTGCATCACCTTCACTAATAAATAAGGTAGCACTTTTACCAACCTCTAGTGTACCGTAATTGTCATCAATGCCTAATATTGTGGCGGTATTTGATGTGATCATTTGTAATGCTTTTTCCTTATCTAATCCCTGTCCAACTACTTGACCCGCATAAAAAGGTAAATTTCTACTGTTCATACGCTCCATTTGTCCACTATTTTCTAATCCGACAAGAATACCGTTATCAATTAATAGTTTAGGCAATTTATAAGAGAAATCATAATCATCATCATTACTTAAAGGTAAACTATGTGTACGTCTTACCAATACAGGCACATTGTGTTTTTTTAATACAGCAATGGTTTTATCAGCTTGATATCCACCAACCAATACAATATTTTTTACGCCCATTTCTTTCATAGAATTGATGGCATCAGTAATTTCTCTTGCTGCATTCGCATGAATATACAATTTTTGTTTACCGTTAAAAAGCCCTTGCGTAGCTTCATAAGGTAGATGTCTGTTATTTTGATTTCCTGAACCATAGGTCTTCGCTTCATTGATAAAGTTCTCAATATTAGTTACCTCTTTAGTATAGTCTTTATTAGGACTAAACCCTCTTGGTTCTCCTAACCACCATCTACCTTGTTTAAAACTACTAGGCCAGTTTAAATGAATGCCATCATCGGTTTTAACAGCAGCACCTTCCCAGTTCCAGGCATCTAATTGTACTACTGATGAAGTACCGGATATTGTACCTCCTCTGGGAGTAGCTTGTGCTAATAATATACCATTTGGTCGTAAACTTTCAACAATTTTTGATTCAGCATTATAGGCAATGATACTTCTAACATGTGGAATCATTTTCCCTATTTCATCTTGATCAATGGTTGCTCTTACTGCACTAATTTCACCAAGACCTAATGTAGAATTGGGCATAATAAAACCAGGATAGACATGCTTGTCTTTAGCATCAATTACTTTTCCTTTAGAAGTTATACCTGAATTTGCCTCAGCTACAGTTGTCAATTTCCCATTTTCAAAAATGAGAACGCTATTTTCGATAATTTTTCCGTTGCCAAGATGCGCAGTTGCTCCTGTAATGGTTATTGCTTCGGTTTGTTTAGAAGCTGGAGTTTGTTGAGCTGATAGTATTCCACTAAGAAATAATAGCAAACTCAATACGATACCTATTTGTTTTTTAATCATGTTGTAATTTTTAATATTGTTCAACTGTATCACAGTGTAATTCTTTTTTTACATTTTTTTTAGGAGCTTGTGTTGGTGCGCCTTTACTTTTAGCATTCAACATCATATTAATGAGTTGATTTCGCTCTTTTTTAATGGCTTTTCGTTGTAGTTTATCCTTTTCTATATCGAAATACATTTTTCCTTCAATCATGGTTTTTTCCGCTTTAGCGTAGACAGATAATGGATGCTCATTCCACAATACCAAATCAGCATCTTTACCAACCTTTATACTACCAACTCTATCATCAATATGCAATAATTTTGCAGGATTTAAGGTGACAAACTTCCAAGCATCTTCTTCTGACACATTACCATATTTCATGGTTTTGGCGGCTTCTTGATTCAAACGTCTTGACATTTCTCTATCATCAGAATTTATGGCAGTTACAACACCTACACTATGCATAATTGCAGCATTATAGGGTATGGCATCATTGACTTCATACTTATATGCCCACCAATCAGAAAAAGTAGAGCCACCTACACCATGTGCTTTCATTTTATCAGCCACTTTATAACCTTCTAAAATATGTGTGAATGTGTTTATGTTGAAATTGAATTTTTCAGCAACTTTCATTAGCATGTTAATTTCGCTTTGTATATAAGAGTGGCAAGAAATAAAACGTTCTTTATTTAAGATTTCTGCCAAGGTTTCCATTTCTATATCCTTTCTATAAGGTTTCCCACTTTTTTTAAGTGCATCATATTCTTTTGCTCTTTGAAAATAATCTGTATAGACCTGTTCTACACCCATTCTGGTTTGAGGAAAACGGATTGTTTGTGCACTTCCCCAATTAGATTGTTTTACATTTTCACCAAGTGCAAACTTTATAAATTTTGGAGAATTATTGAAAATCATGGCATCTGCAGTCTCGCTCCATTTTAATTTTACGATGGCAGACCTTCCACCAATAGGGTTTGCAGAACCATGTAAAATTTGCATAGTTGTTACTCCTCCAGCTAAATTTCTATAAATATTAACATCTTCATTGTCAATTATATCTTCAATGGTTACTTCGGCAGATGAATTATGACCTGCTTCATTACCACCGCCTGAAATTCCAATATGAGTATGTTCATCAACAATACCAGAAGTTAGATGTTTACCGGTAGCATCAATAATACTAGCATTGTTAGCAGATAAATCAGAACCTACTTTTGCAATCTTTCCGTTTTTGACAAGTACATCAGTGTTTTTAAGGATACCCTCTTTTTCATTTGTCCAGACAGTAGCATTTTTAAAAAGAATAGTTTCTTGTTTAAGTTTTTCTTTAAACCCATATCCAACATTAGGGTAGGATATAGGCAAGATTGTTGGAGCATCTTTATCCTTTTTATCAGGCTTATCTTTCTTGTCGGTTATTTTTTTAGTTGCTGTCCAACTCACCATACTTCCATTTGAAAGTATAGCTTCACCACTTAAATTATCAGTATCTGATAAAATGTTAGCATTTAATCTTTTAGGTTTATTATTTTCTGTCAATATAATACCAACCCAACCTCCGCTATAGCGGATTTTAGAATCAACTTTTACAGTATCTTTCTTCACTTTTATACTAGGTTTACCAGGCTTACCATTAATTGTAAGGTTATAGTTGTTTCCAGCCAATGACAGCGTATAATCTCCTCTTATATCTTTGACATTCATATCATTAATGATGTTTTTAGAACCTTGTACCCAGTTTTCATAGAGTGTGGTTTTTGCATCAAAAATATCACCTGAAGTAATTAAAAAGTTAGCGTACATTCCTTTTTTAAGCGAACCTATTTGGGTACTCTTTTTTAAAATCTGAGCAGGCACTGTGGTCAATGCTTCTAGTGCTTTTGTTTTGTTCAATCCATATTCAATTGCTTTTTGCAGATTTTTATTAAAATCGCTTAGCGATTTTAAATGATGTGTTGTGAATGAAAATGAAACTCCGTTGTTGGCTAGTACTGCAGGATTGGAAGGTGCCTGATTCCAATATCGCATAGCACCTAGGCTTACATAATCAGCCTGAAAAGGATTTTCAACATCATAAGCTTTTGGAAAATTAAGAGGCAAAATAAACGTTGCATTGGTGTTTTTAATTTCATCAATTAATTGATATTCATTTCCTTTTCCTACTAGGGTATATTGAATATTGAATAGATCACCAATTTTATCAGCTCGTAATGAATTCATTTTGTCATTTGCATAAAAAATTTGGGATAGATTCTTATTAGAATTTAATGCTTCAAGCGACATATCTTTTGTAGATACATTTCCATTTGCATACCAGTCAGCATCATAATAAACTTGTCGTAATAAAGCCATGGCTCCCATTAAAGATGTAGGATACCCTTGTTTTGAAGCTTTACTTTTAGTGAATGATAAATATTGAGAAGATGCATCATCTAATAATCTGTTAGCATTTGTTCCATTAGAATTCAGAGTAACCAAAAGACCGGTACCTCTAATAATACCATCTTGAAGATGTGTATTAACTACACCAAAACCTGCTTTACGCAATTCAATGGCTTTTTTATCATCATATTTAAAATTGTCAATAGCATTGGTTTCAGGGCGAATATGCTCATTCCAATAATAACCTTTTCGTTTAGAATCGTATTGTGGAGCTTGTCTAAATCCCCTTCCTTTAGATTTAGGAACTGCAATTCCGAAATTAGAATACGCATCTATAAAAGAAGGATAGATACTTTTTCCCATAAGGTCAATAACCGTAGTATTTTTTGGAATACTAATATTAACGCCTACATTTATAATTGTACCTTCTTTAATAAGTAAGGTGCCTTTTTCTATAATTTGAGTAGGAGTGCTATAAATTTTAGCATTGGTAAAGGCAGTATAATTGGTGTTTTTATTTTTTACACCATCATTTTTAGGAAAATATTCTTGTGCAGATAAGTTAACGAAACTGAAAAGAGTGCATAAGGATAGAATCCTCAACTGTAGTAATACATGTGAGTTTTTCATAGATTGGTTAATTGAATTAAGAGAAGATAAATTTAGGGTTAATAATAGTAATAGAAAAAGGTAAATTATAATATTAACATTTCTTTAAGAGTTGGGTTGTGTTAGACACGAATTTCCATAGAGATTTCCACGCTCCACTATGTTATGCTCGCAATGATATCAAGGTTCCTAGCTAAACTACAACCCATGCTTTTCATTATAGGCAACTAATAAATTTACCATTTTACTATAGCTTTGCATTCCGTCTTTTTGTTGATTTGCTTTTAAATAGTTATCGTAAAATAGTTTAAAGAAAGGTTCAGCTTTATTTTGATATGATTGCCAGAAATCTTGAGACTCTTTGATGTTCTTTAGAATACCTACAGGTATTTTTTTGATAATTTCTTTTGAGGCAATAGAATCTCTAAAGTGGATTGCTGAAACGGAATATCGTAAAGCGGTTATATAAGCGGAGTAGTTAAAGTTTTTATCATCACTTTTAGTAGCTGCTAAAAAACCAATAAAATTTGCTTCACTTTCAGAAGCAATACCTAATTGATGTGCTACTTCATGACTGGAAATCATCGGTAAACTAACTTTTGGAACTAAATAATCTACTTGTGCTTCACCTGAAAGTGGATTGAAATATCCTGAGAAACCCATATAAGTAAGTGGCACACTAAAGAGTGATTTTTTTAAGGATACTTTTTTATAGTTGTATTGAGGATACTCTTTAGATAATGCTTTATAACCTAATACAGTTTTAGTTAGAATCTCATTTTTAGAATATGGAATTTCAACTTTTAAAGTATCATTTGTAACAATTTGAGAATGGGTTTGTTTTAATTTAGTTAATAAGTTATGAGTCAAGCTGGTTAACTCATCTAACGTGTATTCTCTTTGCTCTAGTTCAAGTGTTTGAAATAATGAAGTTCTATGATAATTCATTCCCCATAATAAGTGAAATAGAAAATAGAAGACTGATAGATAAGCTCCGAATTTAAATAGTTGCCGTTTAGCGTTTTTACCTTTGTTTTTGATAAATCTAAAGATAGAAATTAGGAGTACTAATCCTAATAAAAAATAATAAAGATCTCCCATTGAAAAAGGAAGCCACCCAAAAACGCTTCTGAATATTTTAGAAATAAAAGGATATATACCATTAGAATAATAGTATTCAATAAAATTTGGAAAACGAGAAACCAACTTTACTAAAATGATTTGTACAACTAATAAGAAGGTAAGTATTTGATTAACGGTTAGTTTCTTCATTCCCCAAAAATAATGAAAATAATTTTTTAAAATTACTCTTTATAACTTATTAACAAAATTATTGCTTATTAACAATTTGTGTACAAATTTAATTGTAACTTATAAGTTGATTTTTGGTTTAAAAAATTACATTTGCTAAATGAATAAACTCCAGCCCCTACATACAAAAAACACTAAAAAAGGCACTATAATTAATCTTGAAAAAGGGAAATTACCTCCACAAGCTGTTGATTTAGAGGAAGCTGTGCTTGGAGCGATGATGATTGATAAAAAGGGGGTTGATGACGTTATTGATATTTTACATTCAGAAACTTTTTACAAACAAGCGCATCAATATATTTTTGATGCCATGTTTACATTGTTTAATGAATCTGAACCTATCGATCTATTGACGGTGTCTAATCAACTTAGAAAAGATAGTAAATTAGAGAGTGTTGGGGGTGATTTTTATTTGGTAAACCTTACTCAAAAAGTTTCTTCATCTGCACATATTGAGTTTCATGCACGTATTATTTTACAAAAATATATTCAACGTAGATTGATCAGTATTTCTTCAGAGATTATTGACGAAGCGTATGATGAAACCGTAGATGTATTTGATTTATTAGATTCTGCTGAAACAAAATTATTTGATGTAACCCAAGGTAACCTTAAGAAAAGTTCTGAAGCTGCGGAAGGATTAGTATCTCAAGCACTTAAAAAAATTGAAGAAATTGCTGGAAAAGAGGGGATGAGTGGAGTGCCTTCAGGATTTACAAAGCTTGATGCACTAACTTCAGGGTGGCAACCATCCGATTTGGTAATTATTGCTGCAAGACCGGGTATGGGTAAAACAGCCTTTGTAATGTCAATGGCAAAAAATATGTCTATTGATTTTGATATACCTGTAGCCATATTCTCATTAGAGATGTCTTCAGTGCAGTTGATTACAAGAATGATTTCTAGCGAAACAGGAATTTCTTCTGGGAAATTACGAAAAGGTGACTTACAACCTCATGAATGGGAACAGTTAAATATAAAAGTGAAAAACTTATCAAAAGCCCCAATCTTTATTGATGATACACCTTCATTATCTATTTTTGATTTGCGTGCTAAAGCAAGACGTTTAGCTTCTCAACATGGTGTTAAAATAATTGTCATAGATTATTTACAGTTAATGACAGCTGGTACAAATTCAAAAGGAGGTGGTAATAGAGAGCAAGAAATCTCTATGATTTCACGTAACTTAAAAGCCTTAGCGAAAGAATTAGCAATACCAGTAATTGCATTGTCACAATTATCACGTGCTGTAGAAACTCGTGGTGGTAGTAAACGCCCATTATTATCAGATTTACGTGAGTCTGGTGCAATTGAACAAGATGCAGATATAGTATCGTTTATCTTTAGACCAGAATATTATGGACAAACCGAATGGGATGATGATGAACGTACACCATGTGAAGGACAAGGAGAGTTTATTGTTGCAAAACACCGTAATGGTGGGTTAGAAAATATCAGACTTAAATTTACAGGTCATTTAGCACAGTTCTCAGATTTAGAAGAAGCTTTTGCTACAGAGTTCCAATCTAAAATGAATGATTTTATCACACCAAATTTACCAAGTGCTGAAGATGTTTTTGGGAATCCTCCTGAAGATGATGGCGATGTTCCTTTTTAGATGATTTTAAAGAGTATTGTTGCCGTTTATATGACTTTCCGCTTTAAGCGGACATTACAAGGTTTTTCATATACTTCCGCATATTTTCTTGAATTAACAAGTTAGTCCTTCGAAAATCTGAATCGTCTATAAAAAACCTTGAAAAGCTGTAAGAAAATCTTACATCTACTCAGGTTTGAAAACTGATTGCTTCTTTTAAATCAGAATCTAGAATCTTAATTTTTCTGCTATTAGAAAACGTTAGTAAGCCAAACAATAAAAAAATCCCCCAAACCGGAATGATATATTTTAGAGCATTTTTCTTTTCTGAATTTTGAATCAGTACATATGAACCATACGTCATCATTAAAAGACCAAAAGCAAGTTGTATTTCCCATGGGATAAATAATCCTCCTCCTCCTTTTAATGAATAGAGTGAAATTAGTAAGCCAAATCCTAAATACTTAATTTCTTGTCTCAATTTTTAATACTTATTAATGATCGTTATAGCTACACCTAACTAATAAAGGTACGGTAATTTTTAGTTTAACACTAAACTTATCGAGGGTTTTGGAGTTCTAAACTTTGTAAAAGCATTGACCTAAAATTTAAGCACTAAACTCTTATTTCTTTTATATCATATTAGCTTTAATTATTCTTTCATGACGGTTATTAATTCCTTAACAGTCCAATCTTTATTTTCTTTAATGAACAATTCCATAATTGCTGCATGACTGGCTCCAACCAACACCATAATTCTTTTGTCAGATTCTTTCGTTCTTTTCTGTATTAAAGACCACATATATAAATTTCGTTTAAACCATTCAGAAGTTAAAAAAGGACCTTCAAAA
>VAPK010041650.1_pt1 | contig 10946 bp, 10 predicted proteins | sample 3395031 | NCBI WGS metagenome assembly VAPK01 (sample SAMN08290443, study PRJNA428436) | hydrothermal vent metagenome | isolation source: Deep-sea hydrothermal vent chimney 1 | place: Pacific Ocean: Juan De Fuca Ridge
CTTCGCGCCGCATCAATGATATGAGTAAGCGGAAAAATCAGCGCTAAGTTTTGCATCAGCGGGTTGGCACCTTCCAATGAAAACCACACCCCGGAGAGAAACATCATCGGCCAACTAACAAGATTAAGAATACCACCCGCCAGTTCTTCGCTACGAATACGTGCTGCCACCAACAGACCCATACTAATGAGACTGACTGCACCAAGAGAGAAAACCAGAAGTAGGTTCCAATGTGAACCAAACATGGTGAAGTCGATAAACAGATCAGCCCCCACATAAACCATGATGGAAATAGCCATAATCAACCACAGACGCGAAACCACCTGCGCGGAGAGAAACTCAAAAGCACTGAGGGGTGTCGCCTGGAGGCGTCTGAGAACCCCGTTTTTACGATACCGCACGATGACATAACCAACACCGAACAAAGAACTGAACATCATGTTCATCGCCAATATTCCGGGAATAACCCAGTCCACATAACGAATATCACGACCACTGACAGTTTGACGCTGATATCCATCGGTCTCCACCGCGACAGGAGCACCCCTCCTTCCATCAGCATCCACCATCACCGCACCATGCAACACCCGCTCCAGCATGTAGCCTTTGGGAGAGTCACTGTTAATCCAGTAGTGACCGCTATCAAGATCAAACAACATGTCCAGTTGATGGCGCTCCACCTTGATGATGGCCTGGTCCAGCCGGGTAATCGGGATGAACTGAATGTAGCTGGTGCGAAAAAAAGCGTGTTCTTGTTTGGCGGTTACCAATTTCTGTAGTGGTGCCTCGGCATATACGCCAACTTTGTACTGGTCCAGCGGTTCTCCGGAAAAAGCAAAGGCAAAGCCGGCCACAATCAGTACTGGAAAAAGGATATTCCAACCCAACGCCGAACGGTCGCGAATAAACTCCCGGTTGCGGGCAGCCAATACTGTGAGAAAGCGACGCAGGTTCATGTACGCAACGCTGCGCCGGTAAGGGCTAAAAACAGATCATCAAGGGTGCGTGGACGAATCTGTAAACCCGCCAAAGAAACATCATGGGCGAGCAAAGTCCGCACTGCGGCATCGATGTCAGAGCTAAGGATTTCTACGATATCGCCTTGTACCGTCAAGTTCAGCGGCACGCTTTCAATCGGGCCAAGGATGTCCGAGCGTGGCAACTGTAACACCACCTCATCAAAATGCTCCGCCAGTAAAGCCTTGGGAGAGCCGTGGGCAATAATCCTGCCGTGATCCATGATGGCAATTTCATCACACAATTCATAAGCCTCTTCCATGTAATGGGTGGTCAGCAGTACTGTTTTACCTTGGGCCTTGATACGTTGCACCAATGCCCACAAATTACGCCGCGCTTGAGGATCAAGCCCCGTCGTCGGTTCATCGAGAAAAACCACCTGAGGATCATTGACCAGGGCCATAGCCAACAACAAGCGCTGGCGCTGGCCACCGGAAAGTTTGCGTGTATCGCGGTCAAGAAACTCACCCAACGCACAAATTTTGATCAACTCATCGCTATCGATGGTACGGGAGTAGAGACGGCCGAACATCTCCAACGCCTCACGCACGGTAATAAAATCCTGTAATGCGGTGGACTGAAACATGATACCGGCATCGTTGCGGAATGCCTCGCGCGCAGCCCCGGCATTCACCCGCTGGCCACGATAGTGGATTTCACCACTACTGGGTTCGGTGATGCCTTCCAGCATTTCGATAGTGGTGGTTTTGCCCGCACCATTAGGCCCCAGCAGACCGAAGCATGTGCCTTGTTGCAGTGCAAAGCTAACACCATCAACGGCGATAACAGCATCGAAGTGTTTAACCAGATTGGTAACCTGTAATAGCGCAGCCATTATTGATGAGCGGCCTTAATAAATCGAGATCACAGGATAAAGGGTGAGAGCAACCGGTACCAGAGAAATTAAAATTATGAGCGCTAAATAACCACGAGCCAGAATCAGTGGTTGTGCCTAGAAAACCATCAATAGTGGCGATGGGTAGAAAATGAGCAATACATCCCATAACGCGCTAAACTGAGGCAGTAAGCTGGCCAAAAAACACGAATTATGTATGAATTGCGTGGGCTGACTTAGAGCTTGTCTAAAGACTTTGGCCGTATTAGTCGATACAGCAAGAGAATCATTACAATTTTTTGACAAGCCTTCCTGGTAACGCATTCGCCCAAGCCCACATGGGCAAATGTTAACCACATCAAAATGATCGTGGCACAAAGACCATGACAAACGGAGCTTCAAATGCGTAAAACTATCAGCATTATTGCCCTCACCAGTCTATTGCTGGCTTCTGCCGCCTTTGCCGACGACGAGTTTCCCGGCCGCGCAAAATACACAAAAATCCCCTATATCGAACTGGAAGACCTCTACAGTAAAATCAATGACGTGGTCGTAGTAGACGCCCGTTCCAAGCTGGAATTCGAAACCCTGCGCATCAAAACCGCGGTCAATATTCCGGTAGCCGCCGAAAGCTTTGAAACCGAAATCGTCAAACTGCGTGCAACCACAGACAAGCCCATTGTCTTTTATTGCAATGGCCATACCTGCATGAAATCGTATATCTCTGCCAAAAAAGCCATGGCTGTCAATGTCACTGATGTGTACGCCTTTGATGCAGGTATTTTTGACTGGACCAAAGCACACCCGGATGAAGCCGTTTTGCTGGGTAACAGCCCGGTAAACCTCGCCCACCTGATCCCCAAATCGACCTTCAAAAAACGCCTGCTCAGCCCGGATGACTTTAGTGACCGTGCCACAATAGATCGGCAAAAATATATGATTATCGACGTGCGCGACAAATTCCAGCGTGCTGGCGTAGGTTTTTACCCAGGCATCGAACGCTGGGCCAGCCTCGATCAACAAAAAAAGCTGGATCGCTACATCAAAAAAGCGCTCAAGCAAAATCGCACGCTGCTTATTTATGACGAAGTCGGCAAACAGGTGCGCTGGCTGCAATATGCACTGGAAAAAGCGGGTGCTAAAAAATACTATTTCATGGAAAAAGGCGCTAAAGGCTATTACAAAGAGCTCATCGCCCTGGGTAACAAATAAGCCTGCCACCCAACATTTTTTACCCATAAAAAAGGTGCGTCAGATTATGGCTGGCTCGCCTTTTTTAACTTATCCAACCTCACCCATCACTCCATTTGCAAATGGATACGCACCGAAGATGACGAATGGATGCAAGCAGGCTAAACTCAAGATGATCGTATAACACTCTTACCTTTAACACCTGTACTTGGAACAATCATGACAGACCATCGGAAATTCACCCGCCTGCCCCTCGACGTTATTGTGGAAATCAAACTGGAAGATGGAAACCGACTCTATGGTGAAACCGCAGACATCAGCCTGGATGGTGCTTTCGTCCTGCTCATTCCACCGCCCGGCGTACAATCCGGCCAGTCCTGTGATCTTGAACTCATCATCAAGGCAGAAGAAGGCTGGGTGCGAGTCGCCTTTAGCTGCACCGTTGCCCATACCAAGGACGATGGTATCGGCCTGCAATTTGGCTCCGCCGACACCCCGAATCACGAATCATTTTTGAAATTACTCATTGACGGCAGTGATAATATTGACCAGATACTGGATGAGCTGTCACAACATCCCCGCAAGAAATTCCTATCGCCCAATAAATGAGGGTTCTCTGAAATAAGGGATGCGTATGAAATAGCACCCCTGTTTAGCACCCCCAAAGCTACAAATCGACAACCCCGAGGTTATTATTCGTATTCTGTGGCACTAAATCACCATTCATATGCTCATAGATTATGTCGTGGTTTTCCTTGATCACCATCACTGGCGTATTCTTCTTGTAGCTGCGCCCCAAAAAAATGCGTGTTTCAGTACGAGTATCATACAAATAAAAGGTGGCGCTTTGATAAATGCTAGTCGGAAAAGCCTGTCCATCCAAAGTAAACTCAGGGTTAACACGCACCGCTGGCACATTCACGTTCAGAGTTTGATCCTCACCAAACACGTTATTAAAATCCACTTCGTGCATTTTATTCTGTGGTATAGCATCACCATAAAGATGGTCCATTACAACGTGATAAGTACCCGGTATGAGCTTCACTGCCTCGTTGCTGATATCACTAAAACCAAACAGAAACTCGTCACTGTCATTACTGGAATCACGTAACAGAAACTGCACACTATTGTTGATATCGCCGGGAAAACGATTGCCATTGAGGGTAAAACGACCGGCGACATTGACCGAAGTCACTGGCACCATCAAAGCTTGGTCGCTATTTAACACGATGTTATTCTTTCCTGGTACTAGTGCATTGGCGTTTTGCGGCACTTCTTCACCTGACTCATGCCGGTATAAAACGTCATATGCCCCCAACAATAATTCGTTCACGCCTGGGTCCGTGTCCATATCACTGCTGATCACCCGCACCACCGTAGAGGCAATCTCACTTGCCCCTAAAAACATAACATCATTGTTATTATTGACCGCTCGCAAATAAAAATTGGCGTCATTGTATTCATCCTGCGGAAAAGCAGCACCATCAAGAGTGAACCCGGGGGTAATAGCTACACTGCGAATATCAATATTTTGTGATGGATTTGTGCTATCAATGACGACATTACTTGCCACAATCGCGTCGGTATTAACCGGCAGACCACTGCCCCGAACATGTTGATAAACAATATCATAAGTACCTTCTATTACGGACAGCGTAACTGGCAATTCAGAGCTCGCACCCAGTGCTACACGATCACCCGTACTGACGTTACGTAGAAAAAACAGTGCGTTATGATTTTGATCCGTCGGGAAAGCGGCCAAATCCAATGTGGCATCAAACTGAAAACGTACACTGGCAACATCCACAGCCAAAGCACTAGCCGCAGTGATAGACACACCTGCCATAACAACAGCACCCTGATTATTGGGGACAAACTCACCACCAGTCCCCAGTGAGTAGATCACATCATAAGTGCCTTGCATTACCTGTACAGGAGCAGGTAACGCCATGTGGCTTTTACCAATAAAAATACGTTCACCACCAGCATCGGGCTGTAAATAAAACACCCCTGTATCATATTCATTCAGTGGAAAAGCGCTGGTATTTTGCGTAAACGAGGGCGTTATTTCCCACGCACGCACATCAATGAATATATCCCTGTCGCTATTAACCACCTCATTAACCTGCACCTGCGTATCCACATTTTGTGGCACACCGTTACCCGTTTCATGCTGGAACAGCACATCATAGGTATCCTGTATGATGCGCACTACCGCAGGGCTTGCATCATGGCTGGAGCCCAACACTAACGTGTCACTAGTAAATGCGGTATTACGCAACACAAAGTTGCCATCATTGTATTCACTTTGTGCAAATGCAGCACCGTTCAGGGTATAGGTCGGCGTTACCAGAGCACTCGACACATTGATCGTTACCGATTGTATCGGAACCTGTGCAGCCAGTTTGTTATTTTCAGTATTACCACAGCCCACGCCCCCCACCATCAGCGCAACTAACAACAAACACGCCGACAAATTCAATTTAATGCCATCTTTTTGATACAAATTTTTCATTTCCATAAATGGCCTCCCCAACCCCCGTGTAGGTACTGCTTGCCAATTAATGCTCGATACAACTTAACTAATCCTTAAATAATCCTTTATTTTTCAGGGGAAAAATCATTCGGAACAATAAACAGTCAGTAACATCAAAACTGCATACAATTCATCTGCCCATCCACATGGCGTCCGGTTCGAGCGTTAAGTCCACATCAATGAGGTTCATGTTACATTTGAATAGAACAAATACGCATCGCCTGCTAACAAGCTATTATTTGAAGCGGCAACTAAAAGCAAAAAATCATTGATTCAACTATCGTTAGGTCGTTAGGTTTCGGTATATTTTGGACGCTCCCCCTGAACAATCCAAAATAACGTTATACTTTTAGCAAGCCATTATTTGTGACGATATCAAAAAGGAAACCGTACACATGCCGATTACACGCCGGGACCAAATCCTTTCTTTCCTAAGCTGGTCCGGACTCAGCCTTGCTGCCTTGTTGCTCAGCGCCTGCGCCACTCAGGGCGAAATGATGGACGATCTCAACAAAACCCTGCGCGGTTATGAAAAAGCCGTACGCTGGGCCAAGTTTGATGCCGTCTATTCCTATCACAAGAGGGAAACAGATCAGGAAGCTGATATCCCCGCCAATATGGAAAATATCCGTGTTACCAAATACGAATCATCCAACCAACGATTTGATCAACAAAAATTGGTCATGAAACAAACAGTTACTCTGCATTATTACAATACCGATGATTTACGTGAGCGCCGTGTAAAACATCGCCACGAATGGAAATATTTTCCTGAAAACAAGCGCTGGTATCTGATAAGCGACCCCATCGTTTTCCCGTAAAATGGTACTCCATAACCCCCCCTTCCACAAATAGGTTACAGGGATTATCCTGATTTTTTACACAAACAGTGTTTGCTCAGGTTCCGCTGCATGATGTCATGACAGCCAGATAACCTGGACAGGGTGACATTTTTTAATGGGAGGCTTAGGGGGTGTCGTCAATTAATATGGCCATGCTACCGATGCCCATTTTTTATCCAGCAAGGCATCGTGAGCGCGGTGGTGTTTGTCGTTCATTTGGAATGGCTAAATCACTTTCCTTACGTTTCACCTAGCATTTTTTCAGGCACAACGGGATTATCAAAATGATTGTTAACGCCCCCTAGTGAGGAGCATGTCCGTTGGACTGCATAAATACCCGCGACACCCCCACCCCCACGGCCAAATAGCGACGGGTCTCCACCAGTGGACTGTCCTCAAACACCGCACCACGCAAATCGTCATAACGCACAAAGGCACCGACAAACCACTTTTTGGAATTCACCGACAGACCCAACGTCGCCCGACTACCGCTGTAACCTACGGTTGCAGCATAGACAGGCCGGCCTGCGCTCGCATAACGATCAGATACGGTATAAAAATAATCGTGATATTGTCGACTCGCAAAAATAGGCCCAGCAGACAGGTTCCAGCGCCAGCGTGCCTGCGCCACTCCCTTTACCCACACCCAGTTCAAATGAGGCGAAAACACCCAGCCCTGGTAGCCGATCAATGGGTCTCCCACTGACAACGCTGCCCGTAACGGCATACGCAACCACCATTGCTGCTCCCAGCCTTGGTGACGATGACCTTGCTGCCCCAGAAAAAACTTCAGGGAAGGACCGATTTCACCGATTGGATCCAGGTCCGGCATACCCTCACGCGCACTCCCACCACTGGACACCGGCAAACTGCCCGCCACACTGAAATCCAGATGCATCCAATTTTTTTGCATCAATTCGCCGCGCATACCGTCCTCATCCACCGTAAAACGATCTCCCCGGTAAGCAATATATGGTATCGGCAACCCAATATTTTTTTTGTCGCTGGCACCACGATAGGCGGGCACACGCAATATCCCTGCACCCAGCCCAACCTCCCACTTAGGCAGATGATAAGCCACCGCAGGCAGACTTAACAACAAATTCAACAACAAACATAGCCCCACCACCAACAGTCCCCGTCGGTAATCCCCTACTTGTAGTTTTATCAAAGACCATAATTGCATCATATCTCCCGGGTCATCGGCTTGCCGCAGTCTGCCTGAAGCTTAAATGCATCACAAACTCGACGAAGAAGGCGGTTTAGGCGACAATGCACCGCTCACTTTACAGCGATTTCATGATCACACGCGCTATGCCAACACAATACAAAACAGACGATTTACGCATCCAGGCCATCAAAGAAGTGGTGGCTCCGGAAACAATCATTGCGGAACACCCAATTTCCGACACCGCCATGCAAACCACGGCCCAGACTCGTCAGGCCGTGCATAATATTTTGCATGGACCGGATGATCGCCTGTTGGTGGTGATTGGTCCCTGCTCCATCCATGACCCCAAAGCCGCATTGGAATATGCTTCACGCCTCAAAGTCCAGCGCGAAGAATTGGCCGATGACCTGCTGATTATTATGCGTGTCTATTTTGAAAAACCCCGCACGACGGTAGGCTGGAAGGGACTGATCAACGATCCTCTCCTCGATGGCAGCTTTGAAATCAATCGCGGACTGAGTCTGGCCCGTCAATTATTGTGTGATATCAATAACATGGGCGTGCCCGCCGGCACCGAATACCTCGATTTGATTACACCGCAATATATTTCTGATCTCATCAGCTGGGGTGCCATCGGTGCTCGCACTACCGAAAGTCAGGCGCATCGTGAGCTGGCTTCCGGGCTATCCTGTCCTGTAGGCTTCAAAAACGGTACCAACGGCAGCCTGAAAATTGCCATTGATGCAGTACACGCTGCGAGCCAGCCACATTATTTTCTATCACTGACCAAGGCGGGACATTCCGCTATTTTTGCGACCACGGGCAACGACGACTGTCATATTATTTTACGTGGCGGCGGCGGTGAACCCAATTACGACGCACAAAGTGTTGAAGCCGCCTCACAGGAAATACAAAATGGTGGGCTGACACCACGCTTAATGATTGATTTCAGCCATGCCAACAGCAGCAAGCAACACCAGCGTCAGATTGCAGTGGGCCAGGATGTGGCCGCACAGATCGCTGCGGGCGATGTCCGCATCAAAGGGGCAATGATCGAAAGTCATTTGCAGGCAGGCCGGCAGGATATTACTGAGGGGCAGGACATGCTGTTCGGGCAAAGCATCACCGATGCCTGCATCAACTGGGAAAGCAGTGTGCCTCTGCTACACGAACTCGCCGCCGCAGTGCGTGCGCGACGTGAGAAAAACACCTGACACCCGACCTCCTGCAAATACAATGGCTTGCAGGAATCCGGCGGGAGTTCTACAAATGTCGGCTGTAATTACCGTGTTCGGCACCGGCCATCAGATCACGAAAATCCTCACCGCGAAGATGCAACAGCTCAGCATGATCTCCTGCCTCAAAATAAACGTCATCACATTCGGCCAAGCGGCTGTCTACGGCGACATCAATACCATAGGCTTCGCCCAACGGTGGAATAGCACCTAATTCACAATCGGCAAAAATATCTGCCAGCTCTTCCTCGGTCGCCAATTCCAGACGGCGATCCAGCTGCTCATCCAGGAGGGAAAACTCCACCTCGTGACTGGCCGGTACTACCACCATAAGATAACCACGGTAGTCTTCCGTCATCACACATTTGGCCAGTTTATCGCCAGGGACATGTGCTGCCTCTGCGGTTTCCAGACTGCTGGTGGTATGCGCATGCGGTACCACTTCATACTCCACACCCCAGCGATTGAGATACTCCCGTAATGTTGCTGCTACTGCCATGAGAACCTCCTTCTGTTTTACCCGCCACTCTGCCTAAGCTATAGACGAGCACAGCAATTTTGTACAGGCATAGCAAGTAAAACATTTGCTGCACAGACATCAATCTTTCCGTTAAAATCTCCGCCATAATTTTGACAAAAATACATACATTGGAGATACCCATGCAGTGCGTTATCTACAAAGGCAACAAAAAAATTGACCATTATCTGTACATCGAGAAGGAAGATGATTTTTCCCGTGTACCACAAGCTCTGCTGGATATGTTGGGCTGTCTGGAGCGGGTTCTCAGCCTGGAACTATCCGCCCAGCGCCAACTGGCCCAGGCAGATGTCAGCGATGTCATGCGCCAATTAGCTGAGCAGGGTTATTATTTTCAAATGCCGCCCAAGACGGGTGAAGAGCTATTAAATCAAGGCATTATTAACTGAAAATCCGCCATTGCCACAGAAACACCATTGACCATAATTTCTATCTTATGGGCACCCGGGTAATACACCCGTGTGGTGATTTTTTTCATGGCATGATTTTTTGTTCCATTCAACACTCCCCCTGGCTCCAATGTGGTTGACCGCCACTTAAACACCTTGGGTGATGTGCTGCCATTGGCCTTTTGATGATGCATCACATAATCCACCATCAATTGTTGCGCATGTTTTGTCCGGGATGTCAGAGACAACTCAAACTGCAATTTGTCACCAAAAATTACCTTGGGCGTTAATACCTGCAAAGAGACGCTACGAATTTTGGGTGGGTTAAAACCTAACACTTTCAGTGTTTTTTTATGTCCAGCCTTAAGCAGGCTGCGGCAGGCATGGCGTACCAGCCGCACTCGATTTTTACTCGCATTTTTCATCCAGCGGGCAGCAATATCGGCCACCACATCCGAGTGATCTTTGCCAATGTCATTCAGGTTATTGGCTACTGAACGCCGTACATACTCTTCCGGATCATCTTTCAGCTTTTCCAGCAAAGCAATCACCGGTGCAGGATTCTCCACAAATGGCGGCAAACACATGGCCCAAGGCAGACGCGGGCGCGTTCCTTCCGACACCAGTCGCCGAACATGATAATTTTCATCACTTGCCCATGTATGCAACACCGCCATGGTCTCATCCTGCGCTGCCAGCAAAAAGAAACGAATATCAAACTCTGCACTGAAACGCTGGGTCATCGCTTTTAGCAGCTTCATTGATAACGTAAAATCATCCTGTCCTTGCAAAGCGACATAGTGGGTCATAGGCATCATTGCCCATCCTCCAATGCCTTCTTTTTCGACACCCAAGTCAGCAATATCACTACCATCCACGGGATATAAGCTGGCCAGCATAATGTCTCCCGCATGAGGATAATCATCGGGCAGATATTGGATCATTGCCTGGGTAATTTGCTGGGAACGTGCCTTTAGCTCCAGCGCCTGTAGATTTTTTATTGCCGTGCGAATAAACCGTTTGTCGTCAAATGCTGGCCAGTGCTGTTTAAAATGCGCTGCCATGCCACGAACCATGGATGAATTAAACACATTTTTGAATGCTTCCGGCATTGCGACTCCCCTTTTTGATTTTATGTATCCTGCCGCAAAACAGATTGATAAAAAAGACCTAAAAAAGCACATAAAAAAAC
>VAPK010521586.1_pt1 | contig 10944 bp, 11 predicted proteins | sample 3395031 | NCBI WGS metagenome assembly VAPK01 (sample SAMN08290443, study PRJNA428436) | hydrothermal vent metagenome | isolation source: Deep-sea hydrothermal vent chimney 1 | place: Pacific Ocean: Juan De Fuca Ridge
ACAACTTCCAGGCTTTCCAGCGCGTAAATCGTGCCGTACGGCGCTTTGCGGTTCACGTAGAGGAACTTTTTTATATCTTCTGACATGTTGTTTCCCTAGTCCCCGAACGTCATCAAACGATCGGTCTGGATACCCATTTCGATCAACTGGCCAAGGCCGGAAATTCGAAATCCGTCGGCGATATTGTTGGCGTCTTTGCCCTGACGGGTGGCTTCCTTTTCGTCCAAAAGCCCCCGACGCTGTGCTGCCGCAATGCAGATCACCAGATCAATGTCATGCTCTTTTCCAAGCGCGCTCCACTGTTCCTGGATGTTGCGTTCGTCCTGCGGCGGGATCGACAGGCGTGTGCCGACATTGACCCCGTCATGGTAAAAGAAAACCCGCGGGACTTCATGCCCGGCTTCAAGTGCTGATTTGGCAAAATTATATGCCGTATCCGACGCCTGATGCGTATAGGGGCCTTCGCTGACTACTATTCCGAATTTCACGAACTTAACCCCTAAAAATGGATATGGGCCGAGTGGTTCATCGTCATACGAGCACCGGTCCATGTATCAAGGTGATGTTTGGTGAACGCCAGTTCGGTCATCTCAAAGAAACGGTTCCAACCGATACGGTCAATCCATTCACCCATACGTTCCCAATGCTTGGCGTCAGCCTTGTAGGCCTCAACGATCCGTTTAACCACGGCCTTAACTTCCGGCCAATGCGGCGGGTTGTTTGGCAGGTTTGCGACCGCCAGCTTATGGAATGTCGGTTTGGTACGCGCGTTTGAGTGCTTACCACCAACCCAGATCGCAATCTTGGTGCTTTCTGCGCTGTTGATCTGCATTGGTGGGCAAGGTGGGTAACACGCGCCACAGCAGATACATTTCTTTTCGTCGATTTCCAGCGACGCTTTGCCGTCAACCATCGCCGGGCGGATCGCTGCCACGGGGCAACGGGCCACAACAGCGGGGCGTTCGCAGACGTTGGACACCAGATCATGATTGATCTTTGGCGGTTTGGTGTATTGCACGTTGATTGCAATATCGCCCTGCCCACCACAGTTAACCTGGCAACAGGATGTGGTAATCCGCAGGCGGTTTGGCATCTTTTCCTGGATGAATTCAGCGTGCAGATAGTCCATCAGACCTTTTACAACGCCAGAGGCGTCAGTGCCGGGAATATCGCAGTGCAACCAGCCCTGGGTGTGTGAAATCATTGATACCGAAGCGCCGGTGCCGCCTACGGGGAAGCCGGCTTCGCCAAGTGCAGCGATCAGTGGCTCAACTTTGGCCTCATCCGCGACCATATATTCAATGTTAGAACGGGTGGTGAAACGGATGTGGCCGTCGGCGTACTTGTCACCGATGTCACAGAGCAGGCGGATGGTATAAACATCCATCTGACGCTGAGTGCCGGCGCGTACGGTAAAGATTTCGTCACCTGATTTGGCTACGTGACGTAAAACACCAACCCGCGTGCGTTCATGCCAGTCCCATTTACCGTGATTTTCTTTCATCACCGGGTGCATGTACTGATAGTGATCCGGAACGCCAATTTCTTCGGCGGTTCTTGGCTTTGCTTTAGTAGCTGTGTCGTTCATTTCTGCTCTCCCTATTCGGACATAGTATTACGCAGTCCGAATGATAATTTTAACTAACGAAGATTATTCGCCGGCAACGGTCATGCCTGCTTCCAGCGCTTTACGCTCGAACCACTTGGCGGCCTCTTCATCAAAGTCATCGGTACGTACATAGCTGGAAGTACGCGGGTGGTTGACCATGTTTGGATCAGGCTCAACACCAACGGCTTCCAGGAAGGCTGGCAAACCGATCCGGTCAATTGTTTCACCGATCCGCTCATGCTCCAGCGCGTTATCGGCGAAGAATTCGATGCAGGTCTCTGCAAACTCTTCAAGCTTTTCATAATCTTCGTCAGTGTCTAGCTTCATGAATGGAACAATCATCGTCCCCATCAGGTCGCCAACTTTCAGCGAGCGCTTGCCACCGATCATAACCGATACACCCTTGTCATCACCGACCGACAGGGCCTTGGTCATGACGTTAATGCAGTGCATGCAGCGCACGCAGCTTGGATTATCAATTTCCATCGTATCGTCGTCGTTCAGTGAAATCGCACGGGTTGGGCACATGGAAACCACTGTATCAATGGTGTACTTGCGGCCAACTTTGGCGACGTGCTCTTTTACTTTTTCCTGATTGATCTTGATGTCATCGCGCCATGTGCCGATTACCGCGAAATCCGCACGGTGGATTGCGTTTACACAGTCGTTACCGCAGCCCGAGAACTTGAATTTGAACTTATACGGCAGGGAAGGGCGGTGCATTTCGTCGAGGAAACGGTTGATAACACCACGATGCGTACGGGCTTCGTCAAAGCATGACTGCTCACAACGCGCAGCTCCTACACAGCTCATGGATGTCCGCAACGCGGGGCCGGCACCACCAAGGTCAAAGCCCAGTTCATTCAGCTCGTCAAATGCAAGTTGCGTAGCTTCGGACGTACAACCCTGGAACATAATGTCGCCAGACTGACCGTGGAACGCAATAAGGCCGGAACCGTGGCGTTCCCAGATGTCGCAAAGTTTGCGCAGGACGTCTGTTGTATAGTGAAACCCCGGTGGCGGCATTACGCGCAGGGTGTGGAATTCTTTTGATTCAGGGAATTTGTCAGCAACCTCAGAGAACCGTGGGATGATCCCGCCGCCATAGCCATAAACGGATACTGTTCCGCCTTTCCAATAGCCCATGCGGTTCTGGTAGGAATGTTCCAACTGACCTAAAAGGTCGTTCATCATTGGTGCGTATTGTTCACCTTTGGTGTCACGTAGCCGTTTAAGACCTGTAACAAAACTTGGCCAGGGACCGTCTTCCAGCTCATCGAGCATCGGTGTTGGGTGCTGATCTACCGTCTTAGACTTGTCGTCTACCGAATCACCATCTTTCATCGTTTTCTCCCTTAGCTTTGTTTTCGCGCGTGCCCCGATGGACATTTTTTCGTTGTACCCGCTACACTTACCCTCATTTTGAGTGCAAAAATGATTGTATTTGCACTGTTGTTAAGGCCAGATTTACAGTAACTGAGCACTTGTTACTTTTTTATATTAGAATAATTGAATGTAAAGCAAAACGTGCTTACACATACCATATTCGTTACTTGAGTGGCGAGTACCGATTGGGGTCATCCCCCGCGCGAACAGAAATTGGAGCAATTCACCCGTGGTTATTAACCATTCCAATAGTTTGGCCTCCAGCCAATGGAGTATGGATCAATCGGATTCTTACCTTGATTGGCGGGCCAAAAAGCTTGCCGGCATGAGCGACACAGTGGCGCAGGCGGGTCCGGTAGAGCTAAAAGACTTGGGCAATCCAAGCAAATCCGAGCGCGCAGAACTCGCCCGTCGCTGCGCTTTTTCCAACGCGGCACTCTATGCGAGCGCTAACAACGCCGACGACCCAGAGGCTGTTCGTGATCAGTTGATTGGTTTCGCGGCTGCAATGGGGCTGGAGATTGCTGAAAAGCACCGTTCCGCCGGGCGAAATGGCATTGTTGCACTGACCGTCAGTAACAAAGACAGCCAGCGCGGCTATATTCCGTATTCAAAGAAACCAATGAACTGGCATACGGATGGGTACTATAACGCACCTGACCAGAAAATCCGTGCGATGGTTTTACATTGTGTCCGACCGGCCAATGATGGTGGCGTAAACCAGTTTCTCGACCCGGAAATCGCCTATATCCGGGTCCGCGACGAAAACCCGGATTTTATAGGTGCACTGATGCACCCTCAGGCGATGACCATCCCGGAAAACCTTGAGAGCAACGGCAACCTGCGCCCGGCCAGCATTGGTCCGGTGTTTGGAATCGATACAAATTCCGGGCATCTGGAAATGCGCTACACTGCGCGCACCCGCAGTATTTCCTGGCGCGACGACAAGATTACAGCCGAAGCCGTAACATTTCTTGGATATCTGTTGGCAAGCGATGAACCCTATATCCAGACCACTAAAATGGACGCCGGTATGGGCGTTTTGTGCAATAATTCACTTCATAACCGAACCGGATTTGATCCTAACCAGGAAAGCGACAGTAAACGCATGTTGTTCCGCATCCGGTTCCACAATCGCGTTTTGGAAGGATAAACCATGGCCAAACTTAGTGACCTGATCATCCAGCACCCGGATGTCGACAGTTTTGCAAAACTCAAATACCTCGTCGCCCACGCCGGTGAGTCCGGGCAGATGTTTCTGGAATTTGACGTCAAACCGGATTACCGCGACACACCCAAAAAATGGGAATGGCAGCTAGAAGCGATTTTTGCGCGCGGGCTGAAATATGACCAGTGAAGTTATCACCGATATTGCCGAGCTTGAATTGCCCTACGGTCGGCGTGCCACGCTAAAAAATGTGGAATTCGAGGGTGGTATGAACATGCTACGGGTAACCCTGCGCGAAGGTCGCCGGTTTACCATTTTTGATCTGGACGCCAACAGTGCGCGGGATTTTGGCAATCAATTGTCAAACTGGGCCGACAAAGGCACCTGAAAATTAGAAAGCGGAAATGCCGATGGATTATCTTCCAATTTTTCTGGACATCAAAGGCAAAAAAATTGTCATAGATGGTGGTGGGACCGTTGCCGCACGCCGCGCTGAACGGGCGTTGCTGGCCGGGGCAGTCGTGAATGTCTTTGACCCGGAACTAGGCGATGAATTCCGCGAGCTTTCTAAGAATCCGAACCTGACCCATTTTGCGCGGGTTATAGAATCAGATGACGTTGCAGGCGCAGTTGTGGCTTATGGTGCCTCCGAAGATGAAACCCGCGACAAGGTACTGTACGAGGCAGCCAAGACCGCCGGTGTTTTGTCTAATGTCGCGGATGTCGGTGAATACTGCGATTTCATTACACCTTCCGTTGTTGATCGCTCACCTCTGGTGATCGCCATCTCATCAGGCGGCACCGCCCCTGTGATTGCCCGCATCCTGCGCGCCCGTATCGAATCTCTGCTACCCCCCGCCTATGGCCGCATGGCCGAATTTATGGGCAAGTTCCGCGAACAGGTGTTGGCGACGGTCAAAAGTACCCGCCTGCGCCGGCGTTTCTGGGAACGTATGATCGACGGGCCTGCAGGTGATCTATTCCTGACCGGCGACCATAAAGGTGCCGAGGATCACGTTAAGTCGGTTCTGGCAGCAGGTGTAGATGACCCTACATTTTCAAAAGGCGAAGTCTATCTGGTCGGCTCCGGCCCCGGCGACCCCGACCTGTTGACCTTCCGTGCCTTGCGCCTGATGCAGCGCGCTGATGTGGTGCTGTATGACCGACTTGTCGGCAAGGACATCATTGATCTGATGCGCCGCGACGCCGAACGGATTTACGTCGGTAAGCTCCCCAATCAGCACACGATGGAACAGGAAGACATCAGCCAGCTTTTGGTTGATCTGGCAAAACAGGGCAAACGGGTGCTGCGCCTCAAAGGGGGTGATCCGTTCATCTTTGGCCGCGGTGGTGAAGAGATCGAAAAACTGGCCGATAATGACATCCCGTTTCAAGTTGTGCCTGGCATCACCGCTGCCTCTGGCTGTTCGTCCTACGCCGGTATTCCGCTGACGCACCGTGATTACGCCCAAGCCTGCGTTTTCGTTACCGCCCACGGGCGCGAGGGAGTGCTGGGTCTCGATTGGGATGTCTTGCTGCGCCCGGCGCAGACTGTGGCGGTCTATATGGGCCTTTCCAGCCTGAAATACTTGTCCGAGCAATTCATCCTGCGTGGTGCCAACCCTGAAATGCCCGCGGCGATTATTGACAAAGGCACGACCGAACACCAGCGCGTCGCGGTTGGTACTATCAAAGACATCCACGAAATCGCTGTAGCCGAAAAAATGGGCGGTCCGTCGATGATCATCATTGGCGACGTGGTGAAATTGCGCGATAAACTACGGTGGTTCTCGGAACAGGAACACGCACATTTTTCGATGGGCCTTGGGGCGCAAGAAACCCTGTAACCTTTTCAGAACTATCCCAATTTCACGCGTGGTAAATTGATTTTGCCACAAATACAATCATATGCTAATTTGTGCAGATGAATAGCATAGAACCGGGGGGCGCCGTTAGTTTGGCAATGATCCCGGAGCGCGAATAAACTTAAACAATATGGGATGGATTATGCTTGAAACCTGGAAAGAAATTGTCATTGAAGCACCAGCTTTTTATATCGGCTGGGGTGGGCTGCTAATCGGTTTTGTCTTTGGCTTTATCGTTTACAGAACTAACTTTTGCACCATGGGCTCAATTTCTGACATCCTGTCATTCGGCGACTACAAACGGTTCCGTTCGTGGCTATTGGCCGGGGCGGTTGGCATGATCGGGGTTGGTATCTTGCAGTCGATGGACGTGCTGGATGTTGGCAACTCATTATATATGACACCCAACTTTGGCTGGCTGGCCAGCATTGTTGGCGGGTTGATATTTGGCTTTGGCATGGTATTTTCGGGCGGCTGTATCAGTCGAAATCTGGTGCGCGCGGGCAGCGGTGATTTACGCTCAGCCACGGTTTTGCTGATCACCGGGTTGTTCGGTTATATGACCATCGGCGGGTTGATTGGCCCCTTGCGTGTCGCCCTGTTTACCCCGGCGACATGGAACTTGTCCGGTCTGGGTTTGGAAACACAGGGTAGCGGTGAGTTTCTGTCACTTGCAACAGGCATGGATACTGGCAGCGCAACACTCGCCATGCTGGTGCTGCTGGCGGGCGGCTTGCTGATCTATTGCTTCAAAGACAAAGGCTTCAGAACCTCGCCTAACCACCTGATCGCAGGCTTCGGTATCGGATTGGCGGTGGTTGCTGGCTGGTTGCTGACCGGTTTGGCGCAGGATGACTTTGCAGACACACCGGTGGCGTTGATTTCCCTGAGCTATGTGCGCCCCACAGGCGACACACTGGATTACCTGATGCGGTTCTCAGCCCTTGGTGCACCGGGGTTTGGCGTGGTGACGCTGGCAGGGGCGCTGCTTGGCGGCTTTGTTGGTGCACTATCTATGGGCCGCCTGCATCTGGCAACCTTCGCAGATACCAGCGACACCGTGCGCAACATGGTTGGCGCAGCTATGATGGGCGTTGGCGGTGTACTGGCGCTTGGCTGTACCGTTGGTCAGGGCCTGTCCGGGGTGTCAACGCTTGCGGTTGGCTCAATCATTGCACTGATCAGTATAGTCATGGGTGCAATCATCGGGATCAAATCCATGGAATGGCTGTTGATGCGCGACTAGGTAGAAAAGCTGCCCAAAACAAAAAAAGCCCCGCAGGTTTGCGGGGCTTTATTATTGAAGAGGTGTCGGGTTTAACCTTCGTCGTCGATCTCACCACCCATAAGGGAAGCAACTTTCAACGCTATTGTTTTGTAAATTTTCGCATGTGGCCCGTCGGCGTCGGCAATTACAACCGGAGTGCCTGAATCAGAATATCGGCGAATATCCATGTGCAGCGGAATAGCCCCAAGGAACGGCACGCCCAGCTTGCCTGCCTCATCCTGTGCGCCGCCTTTGCCAAAGATGTCAGAGCTTTCACCACAATGCGGGCAAACAAACGAGCTCATGTTTTCAATGATGCCAAGGATCGGCACATCCACCTTCTTGAACATCTTCAGCCCCTTGCGGGCATCAATCAGCGCCAGGTCCTGTGGGGTGGATACAATCACCGCACCCGCCATTGGTACCTGCTGCGCCATGGTCAACTGTGTGTCGCCAGTTCCCGGCGGCATATCCAGCACCAATACGTCCAACTCGCCCCATTCGACTTCGCGTACCATTTGCATCAGCGCATTCACAATCATCGGGCCGCGCCAGATCACCGGATCTTCTTCGTCCATCATGAAACCCATGGACATCACTTTGATGCCAAATTTTTCCATTGGGATGATGCGATCGTTCTGGATGTCCGGACGATCGGTGATGCCGAATAAACGCGGGATAGAAGGTCCGTAAATATCGGCGTCCAACAGCCCGACTTTTAGGCCAAGTGATCGCAATCCAAGCGCCAGATTGACAGAAGTGGTGGATTTTCCAACGCCACCTTTGCCCGAAGCCACCGCCAGCACAGATTTTACCCCAGGGATAGCCCCGGCAGTCGGGCGCATGTCCGGTCCAACCGGCCGGTCAGGTTTGCGACTTAATTTCGGGGCTTCCGGTTTGGACGGCGTCGCACCTTTTTTGTCTGCTGACAGCACCACCAGTACATGTTCGATACCGTCGATTTTCAGCACTTCTCTTTCGGCTGCTTCCCGAAGGCCAGCCAGCTTTTCGCGTTGGTCGTCCGGTATGCTGATAGAGAAAATAACTTTGCCACCATCAACGACAATATCGGAGATCAATCCACTTGTGACCGCATCGGTGCTGGCACCGGGAATTTGGATTCGCCGCAGCGTATTAAGAACTTTTTCTTTCATTTCGCGCCCTTACGTTCAATAAATTTGCTTTTCGGCTTCCAGCGGAAAAGATATTCAGTAAATAGAATATATACAGCCAACAGGCAAGTTTTTACACCCTTTGCCCGAAGAATCATCCGATTATCCCCGATCTTTCGCCGAAATTGATTCGCTTAGCGAGTGGTGAAGCCCGGAAAACCCATCGGACTTATACTAAAGTATCAGTCCATTATTGTGTACCGAAACCAATTCGCCAAATTAACCCCGAAAACAGATTGTATCCATTTTAGAACCAGCGGATTTTAACTAGATTGCCACATTCTAATCCAACCGATTACAAGCACAATGTTTATGAACGGGAAACAATTAAGCAATTATTGCACCTCAATCTGGCATCTGAGTGGTCGTTGGAGCGTGATTGTCGATGTCTGAGAAATTAAAGGCGATTTTACGGGATTTCTGCCTGTCTTAATTTTATCCTTAGGACGCCTCGAACAAAGAATTGCGCCACATTCTGAACAGACCTGGCCTATCTACCTAATAACAGAAACCGGCCATGACGTTTGGATCAACCCTTTGAAGGGACGTCTATGATACCAGACTGGTGGGCAAGTTTTGTGTAACGGTGACTGGGTAACACCGCAGTAAAGAGTGAGAGTAATGAGTTATATTGATCATCGTTCGATCCCGGCGACGAAACCCCGTCGTTTCAAAGTTGCCATGCCGCGGCCCAAGGGCCCGGTTGGCGGCTCCGGGAACACAGCAGGCCAGATGTGCGGCTTGGGTCCGATGACCCGTGTTACCACAGCTTATGGTGAATATCCGGCGCAAACTCTGCGTGAACGTGACCGTATTCTAACCAAAAGCGGAGAATTCATTCCGATTAAGTCAGTAAATCGCGTGACCTTTGATGGCGAATATCTGGCCTATCACCCAAAAGTACAGCCAATCCTGATCCGTGCGGGTGCATTTGCTCAGGGTATCCCAACCGCCGACATTTTACTGGCCCCTTACCAACGCATCCACGCGTCTCAAGCGCTGATCAAACCACCCGTTGCAACAGCTGTTGAAGCTATTGGCGGACCACATGTCTGTCGCAAGCCTGAATCGATGATAACCTATACAGTGCTAGGTTTTGATCGTGATGCGGTAATTCGTTGCGAGGGGCTTTGGCTGGATGTCGAAATCTGCAAGTCGGCGTCTTAAGCCAAGCTTAACCTTCTCAGGCGGTTCGCAATTCGCCCTGCGCAGCCAGTACGGGCTTTTGCAAATATAACGATGTTAACGCCGACAGGTGCCGATCTCTGGAAAATCTAGCCTCTGCATCCATTCGCGCGTTTTGCGATAGTTGTGCATGATCTGCACGTTCCATCGCGTTCAGTGTTGCTACCAAATCCTTACAATTGCCGGGTTCAAACAAGAACCCGTCTACCCGGTCCCGGATTAGCTCTGGAATACCACCAATGCGCGCTCCGATTATTGGGCGTCCAAGTGCTTTGGCTTCCAGCACCGACATCGGGCAGTTTTCATTCCATTCGGACGGCACAATTACAGCGCGCGACCGCGCTATTAACTGTTGCAATAACGGCCCGCTCTGAAACCCCAGATACTCAACATTGTTTAGCCCCTCAATTCGGCGCAGCATTTCACTGCGCCAAGCCCCGTCGCCCGCAATCAACAAACGCTGCCCGGTGCGTCGAACCGCCTCGATCAGCGTTGGCACCCCCTTTAGTTCTTCGATACGTCCGAAATACAGCAGATACCCGTCATGGCCGCTGTTCGCCTGAAACGCGCTGGTATCGACAAAATTGTATAATGTGGTCAATTTGCTGCCCGGTATCCCGGTGCGCTCCATTATTCGGCGCTGAAATTCACTGACGCAGATAAATTGGTCCACCAGCCGCACATCGCCCAGCATCCGCGACGTCATCTGTTCCGCCGCCATAACGAATGACCGTAGCGTCGAGTTATCTTTACAACGATGGCGAATACTATTCAGCGAAGATCCTTGTACACACAGCTCACATGGTTTGCCATTTCGCTGCAACGTGTAGACCGGGCAGGCGAGCTTGTATTCGTGCAGGCTTTGCACGATCCTGATCCCGCGCGCCTTTAGGACCGGCAAGATCGCCGGTGTCTGTTTGCCGTGGTATATGTGCAGATGTGCGACATCCACCGGGCCGACATTGTCCAATAACCGGGCAAGATTTCCGCGCGCTTCGGCGTTGAAAAAATATCGAAAACTGTCCCGCAATGGCGCGTGCCCGGTATCCGCGCCGGCCGGGAAATAGCCACCCCATTCCGAGGCGAGGTTCCTGGGGTTTGCAATGCAAAACGGTATCACCTCATGCCCGGCCTGCCGTAGCAGGTCAGAAGTCGCAAAATAGACCGCATCAGAGCCACCAACGATGTGGTGATTATGGCTGATCTGGAGAATTCTCATGTTCCACGCCCGCTTGCATAGCCAAGCTGTTGCATCGTTTCCTCAAATATCGCAGTTATCGCCGGGTGCAGAT
>VAPK010237332.1_pt1 | contig 10941 bp, 9 predicted proteins | sample 3395031 | NCBI WGS metagenome assembly VAPK01 (sample SAMN08290443, study PRJNA428436) | hydrothermal vent metagenome | isolation source: Deep-sea hydrothermal vent chimney 1 | place: Pacific Ocean: Juan De Fuca Ridge
GGAATCTACTGTGTAGGTCAGATGGATTCCTGCTAAGAGCACGCAGGAATGACAGTTGTTTTTGTTAAATTAATTTTACGTGGGTACTTAGTACCGATGACTGATTTAGCCGAGAAGGTGGGGAGGCGAGACCCGAACGACCCACTGTAGGGACAATGTCATTCGTTTAAGGCTCAGCCATATTCGGTTAAGAAGACGGGCAAACCGGTCCTTCAGCCCAAAAATAATGATTAAAAGTCAGGCGGTACTTCTCCATGTATTCCATTTCGGTGTGGGCTGTTTTGATTCCCACGGATAATGCCGCCCTCTTCTTTCTTTGTGATAATAACGTGAGATTGAGTTCACCAGCGCTGTTATCGCCTGGTTAATACAAGCACTCGGAGCATATAATATTTCTTCAAGAGGTTTGATGAGTTTCAAGTAACAGATATTGCAGATACCATGTTAATATCAAGATTATTTACTCAATTAATCAAATAAGGCGTTATTTTTGTCGCCACATCAAATCAGCACCCAAATGATTTGTATAAAAATGGCTTACAAAGAGCACTTTTTTCACCCTTTATAGCATTATTAAAGCAATCAGCGGAAGTGATAGAGCTAGTAGCAAAAGAAGACTACCGGCTATTGTATTTTAAATCAATGGAAACACTATTTTATGTAGGGGACAGAGAGGATAGTGATACATTTTTACAGCAACGGTTTAATGAATTAACCAATAATGGAGCGGTTGAACCAAAGACTTTATGGGTAAAAAAAGAGCACTTGAATTTTCTAAAGTACATGGCGATATTTTATACTCAACATTTGATGAACTTTGCAGTAGAGAGCTAGGTCCTGCCGATTATTTAGCCGTTGCAGGCGAGTTTAATGCGGTGTTAATAGCTAACATTCCAGTTTTAACACTAGAGATTAGAGATCAAGTAAGACGGTTTGTAACATTAATTGATAGCTTGTATGAAAAGAAAGTAAAACTTATTTGTACTTTAAGGCAACCGTTTGAATATGTAGACTTTAAAGATAAAGATTTTGACTTTAAACGAACCCTGTCAAGATTGGTTGAAATGCGATCGGAAAAATATTTTCAAGGGGATAGCTTGCCTACTTGATAAGCAAGATAAGAACTCCCTTAATTTATTTGTCGGTTAAAAACGACAAAAATATTTTGAGAAAAGAAGTGAGGAGACCGAATAGTAAAGGCTAAACTATATAATTTTTAGAACAGAAAATTCTTGTACTTTAGGTTGGTTGCTAATTTGTTAACTATTTCTATAAGTGTCGTGATATAGGGACAGAATTTATACGATACTACATTTAAAGAATAAAAAATTGATTTGTTTAGAGGGTAATATACTGGATAAAGTAGTGCTATCAATTGCTTATATACTTTGGCGTATTAATTGCTATATTTTCGGTTGTGTGAAATATTAGAGTAATGACATAGGTATCTTTGTTCAAAAAGCTCCCTATTAGATGAAAAATAATATTTCTGTTTTTTAAATCTTGTTAAAGTCACCATTAACCAATTGAGTTTTTTATGTTTGATAATCATTTTGAAGTTTATTTAGCCAATACCCAAGAGAGTAAAAATATTCATTACAATATCCGTTATCAAGTTTATTGTGAGGAAATGGGTTTTGAGAATGAGAAAGATTTTCCTCAGCAAATGGAGTTCGATGATGACGATGCCAAATCAATACATTTTATTGTGCGTAATAACGTGACAGGGCAGTGGGTGGGAGCAATGCGTTTAATTAAGAAGCAGGATGAGTTGTTACCGATGGAACGTTTTTGTAGGCTTAATGAAAAGATTAGCAATAATGATCTGTTTAAAATGGTAGAAATTTCTCGTTTGTGCTTAATTAAAGAGGTGAGAAGGGGGAACCCTCCTATTGGGGAAGAGGAAATGTCCCAACTTTCTGAACTTAAGTTAAATCGGTTGATTATTTGGGGATTGTTTTATGCAGCGGTTAAATATGGGTATAAAAATAGAATAAATAGTAGCTACTTTATGACAACAAAAGCTTTAGCGCGTGTGTTAAAAAGATCTGGGCTAAATTTAATAAATATTGGAAGCTCTTGCCAGCATAATGGAGAGAGGTTTCCTTTTAAAATGAATACTCACGAAGTTTATACAAGTAATGTGTGGGAAAATAAGTGTAGCAAAGGGTACAGCTTATATTCAGAGCTTGAAGCTATTGCTGCTTAGGTATAACGAAATTCGCAACCACTTATTGTATGTGGTTTAAAAATAGAGCTATTTTTAAACCACAATAATTCTACTATTTCTGCGCTATTGGTACTTACATATTCATTTGTGGGTGCTTTTAAGAAAAATAATCAACTATCTTTTGCTTGATTTTCTCTATATTTACAACTCCACAGATTGAATAATCGGTTCTAACTTAAAATGGAGATTGTTTTATTTCTTGTAAAAAACAACTTATCATCTAGAATCCTATATAGACCTAAAAATATTTTTATTATTTGTGGTAACTGTTTTTTTACATGGTTTTTAACAAATCACAGCTTATGATTGTAGAGCGGACTTCAGTCTGAAATAGTCGATACAAACGCGGCCTCAATAGTGGGCTAAACTCCACTCTACAAAGTTTTAATCTTTATTTTTAATCAAGCTGTGGTTTGTATATAGTTACCTGATTACCCATAAGTCTCAGCTAAATTCAGAAGGAATACGGCTTTTTCTCTTAGCCCTCCCTTGCTGGGGAGGGTTGGGTGGGGAGAATTAAAATCAATCTCTTTTGTGATTACAAAAAGATAAAGAATGATTTTATACCCCCCTCACCTAAGCCACTCCCTCTGGAGGGCTAAAAGCAAGATTTTTGTAGATTAAGTATTGGCTGAGACTTATGCATAATCAGGTATAGTTATGAAGTTTTATATGATTATCCAAAAGCATATAAAACTTATAATCCTACGTTATACGTACAATGGATAATGGGATTTAGAGTATGTGATGTAGAAATCTAATTTTTTACAAGTATTTAATTATTTTATGAAAGAAAAGCCGGCAACATTAATTGATGATTTTGTGCGCTATTTTAGGGTTGAGCTTGTTACTACTGAAAAGCAGTTAAAGTTGGCTTATGGTGTTAGGTATCGTGTTTATTGTGAAGAATTTAATTATGAAGCAACAGATTTGTTTCCTGATAAAATGGAATCAGATGAGTTTGATGAACAATCTTTACATTGTCTAATTATTCATAAAGCAACAGGCAGGGCAGCTGGCTGTGTTCGATTGGTCCCTACAAATAAAGACCATGAAAATGGGTTGCTACCTTTGGAGAAGTTCTGTAAAGACAGCCTGGATATTGAAAAAATAGAAAAATTGAATATTGATAGGGATTCGGTATGTGAAATCTCTCGGTTGGCAGTGGATGGGGCCTTTAGAAGGCGACCCGGTGAAACAGCAACACGGTTTGGTGGGATTGAAAGTATTGACTGCACCAAACAAGAGCAAAGAACATTTTCACTTATTGCATTGTCGGCATTTTTAGCGGGTGGTGCATTAACCTATATTACACATAAAACTAATGTTTTTGCCATGATGGAGCCTTTTCTGCCTCGATTGCTTAAACGAACAGGGATAGAATTTGGAAGAGTGGGTAGTGATATGGATTATCATGGAATAAGAGCACCTTATTTTGTGACGCCTCAATCAGCGATGGATAATATACAGCCAGATATAAAAGACATGTACAACTGGGTTTATAAGCAGATTGAAGTTGACTATATTAAAAAAATCAAAGAAAAATCTCTCAATAACTTGTAGTTTATTATACTTCACGCAGTTGTGGTTGCGTGAAGTATAATTTGATGTGCTGTATTCCCTACATATATTTAAGGACATAAAAATGTCAGAAAATTTAACATTTAATTACCAAGAAGCATTTTCCAGAAATATAGGTTGGATTACAGAATCAGAACAATTAATATTAAAAAGTAAAAGAATAGCAATTGCTGGTATGGGAGGGGTTGGAGGTAGCCATTTGCTAACTTTAACTCGACTGGGTATCGGGAATTTTAATATAGCCGATTTTGACAAGTTTGAACTGGCAAATTTTAATCGCCAAGCAGGAGCAACAGTCCCTCATATTAATAAAGAAAAAGCACTAACAATGGATAAATTAGCGCATAATATTAATCCAGAACTTGATATAAAACGGTTTGAAAAAGGTATCAATGAAGAAAATTTAGATGAATTTTTGAAAGGTATTGATCTTTATATTGATGGTTTGGATTTTTTTGTTTTAGATATAAGACAAAAAGTGTTTGCGCGATGTTATGAGTTAGGAATTCCCTGTATTACCGCTGCTCCGCTCGGTATGGGGACCGCGCTGATTACTTTTTTGCCAGGTAAAATGAGTTTTGAACAATACTTTAGGTTGCAGGGGTATGAGCCTATGGAGCAACAAATCCGCTTCTTAGTGGGCTTATCGCCCTCTTTTTTACATCAACCTTATTTAGTCGATAAGAGTAGAGTTAATTTTATCGATAAAAAAGGGCCGTCAACACCTATGGCTTGTGAGCTTTGCGCTGGAGCAACGGCAACAGAAGCGTTAAAAATATTACTTAAACGGGGAAAAGTACAGTGTGCACCGTGGGGCTATCAGTTTGATGCCTTTAGGAATAAATTTAAAAAGACATGGCGACCGGGTGGAAATAATAACCCTATTCAAAAAATAGCTTATAAAATAGCTTGTAAAATGATTTTAGATAAAAACTAATGAGCAGTGATTAAATCAATATTGACACTGATATGAAAGACTAGAAAGGTTTAAATAGCTCCGGTCTTATAGTAAAAAACCGGTAGGTGAAAATTTATGAAAGAGGGTGATTTGAGGGAATTAGTTTATAGCCTTGCTGTTTCTCAGAAAGAAACAGACAAGCAAATTAAAGCCACAGACAAACAAATTAAAGCAACAGGCAAACAATTAAAAGAGTTAGGTAAGCAAATAGGTGGGCTAGGACGTAAGTTTGGCAGCTTTACCGAAGGTTTAGCCTTGCCATCAATGCAGAAAATACTGCAAGAACAGTTTAAAATGGAAATTATAAGCCCCAGTGTCAGAATACACAAAGAGGGCAGAGATATGGAAATTGATGTTTTGGCTTATGCGAACAGTACAATCAATGAAGTGTATGTCGTTGAAGTCAAAAGCCACCTCCGAGAGGAGGGAATTACTCAACTACAAACAATTATGAAAAACTTTAGGCGTTTCTTTCCTGAACATAAAGAAAAGAAACTGTTTGGTATACTTGCGGCTGTAGATATGACGACTGAATTAAAAGAAAGAATATTGTCGCTTGGTTTTTATACGGCAAATATCCGGGAAGACATCTTTTCGCTAGATGTGCCTAGTGGGTTTAAAGCGAAAGAGTATTAATAAATAAGGGCCTTGACTCCTAAAATAACCTTGCCCCCTAAACTCTAAACTTTCTTTTAATGGGTGGATAAATGATTAGCTAATACAACGACTATGTAATAATACCCTTTCCTTAGGTTTTTTAGAAAGAGATGGAGAAAACCTATATCTCAATGCTTAACTTGTGAAAAAATCATAACCCTAATAAGTAACTTATTTCTATCGGCGTTGGAGTAAAGTTTTCTAATCGTACTTGACCTTTGTTTAAGGTAAATTAAGGTATGCTAAATGAATAAAATAATAATAAATAAAATATTAGAAGCTGCTGTGCAAGCCCCCTCTGGTGATAATGTTCAGCCCTGGAAATTCCATGTGTCAGATAATTTTACAATAATAAAGCTGTATAACCTGCCAGAAAAAGATAATTCGTATTACAATTATCAGCAGTCCGCATCATATATTGCACACGGTGCCCTGATTGAAAATATATCGATTGCCGCTCAACACCTGGGTTGTCAAATGGATTATCAGCTATTTCCAGAGCATGGAAATGATAATTATGTGGCAAAAATTACTTTATCAGCTTCAGAATTGCAACAAAACGACTTATACCCAGCCATTTTTAAACGCAGTACGAATCGCTTTCAATATCAGCGTACTGAAGTAGATATTAAATTATTACAATCACTTAAAGACAGTGTAAAAAATATAGACACTGCAAAAATAAGTCTAGTAACGGAAAAAGATAAAGTAAATAAGCTAGCAAAAGAATTAATGGTCAATGATCGGATTGTTTTTGAATGCAAAGATATACATCATTTTTTGTTTGATAAAATACGCTGGAATAAAAAACAAATTGAAGAAACCAGAGATGGTATGCCCGTGGGAGTACTAGGCTTAAGTTTTATTGAAAAGCTATCTTTTCCATTAATGCGGTTTTGGTGGTATGTAAAAATAGCCAATAGGCTAGGTTTATCCAGAATAATCGGTTTGAAATGTTGGTGGGGGTGTAAAAATTCTTCTATACTGGGGATGGTAAGCATACAAGGTAATGATAAGCAGGCTTTTGTTGAAGGTGGTCGGGCAGTTCAGCGGTTATGGTTGGAAGCAACAAAGCAAGGTTTTGCATTGCAACCAATTATTGGACTAACATTACTTATTAATCGCTTGAAGAAAAATAATTTGCAGGGTTTTTCAGATAAGCATCAAAAACAAGTGCAACGGGTAGCGGAAACATTGCCTGAGTTGTTTGAATTGAGTGAGAGTGAGACTTTGATTATGGGGTTTCGATTGGGTGTTGATAAGCAACTGGATAAAAGGATAAGGACGTTAAGGAAAAGAGTTTTTTAATAACTCTGACCCCTTACTGCACTGACCCCTTACTGATGCTTTCTAGATACTTAGATAACTTATTTTTTCTTTCTTGAGCTTTTGCCACCAGGAACTGGTGGCTTAGTGTTTGCTCATATTATTTCAAATAGTTGCATTTTAATCCACCAAACCTAAAAAAACTAATAAGGTCCTTGATGTCTGTTTTGTGGTGATTTGGCATGGACTGACGAAGTTTACTTAATTGAGACTTTAAATTGTTATCTAATTGTCGTTTAGCAGGTGATTTTACAACCATCATATAAGGCACAATAAAAGTTTTATAAAAGCTTCCAAATTCTGCTAAATGCGTTTTATAGCAATGATAAAAATCTTCGGGCCAGAAGGCAGCTTGTAAGGAATACAAATAATCAAGTGTAAACAGTTCGGCTTGACGGTCTGCATATTGATAAGCAAAATTATTGATTGCTTTTTCTGTTTTCAAGTGACCAAAGTCAACAAGATATAGGCCGCCTTGGGGTTTTAAAATACGTTTAATTTGTGAAAATGTATTTTCTAAGGCATTTACATCAGGTAAGTGATGTAAAACAACTGTGCTCATAAAGGCATCGACACTGTTATTAGAAAATGAGCTAAGTTCAGTAATATCTTCTTGGCGAAACTCAACGTTAGTAAGGTTGGATTCTTCTACATGCGCTTTGGCTCTTTCTAGCATTTCATTTGATAAATCAACACCAATAAAATTAATATCAGGGTTTAAACGGGCAACCATACAGAGTTGAGTGGCAGGGCCGCAGCCCAAATCAACCACAGTATCACCGGGTTTTATAATTTCACAAATTTGAGCGCAATGATATAGATAGACGGGTTGCATAACCCCATCTTCACGCCCTGCTCTGGTGTAAGCAGATACCTTTTTGGGGTCATCCATAACCAAGTCTGGTTCATTTTTTCGCTCTGCTGATCGCGTACTGATCAATTCGTGCAAAAGTGTTTTTATTACTGTTGGACTAGGCATTTTGAAACTCCAAAAAAAAAGGCTATACAATATGAGTATAGCCTCTTTTCTGCAACTTTAGAACTGTAAAATTATCTGACAGTCTTCTTGCGTGTAACGCCGAAACCAATTAAACCTAAGCCTAATAGAGCAATTACACTTGGCTCTGGTATAGCTGCCGCATCAGCCTGAGTTGAAATACGAGAACTTAGTTGGTATGTTTTAGTTGGATCTAAAAAGCTAGTGTGAAGAGTGAAATTATCATTAAAAGCGACACCCGGTGCGAGACCAAAAACACCTCCGAACCCAGCACCTGGCGCATTAGCAGCTCCAGTTTTAGAGAACAGTGAACCTAAACCGGTAAGTCCACCAGTGCTAGTCCCGTTGTTTTGAATTAACTCTGATCCACCAAAGCTACCGACTTCCACTAGAGAAAAGATTACACTTAAAGCAGCACTAGCAGTAGAAGGAGCTAAATCACCTGGGTCAAGGAATGTCTCTAAATAGGCGGTAATTCCAAAGGTAAGGTCGATTATGCCACTAATACCACTAAATTTAAATTTAGATTCCAAGCCATTGTTACTTGATGAACTACCATTACCTGCACTGCTAAGGCTCACATATGAAGCATTGCTTAAATTAGCACCTGTTGAAACAAGCACGGCAGCTGGATCTGTACTTGGGACAACTAGTCCAGTAACCGAGCTTTTGTAAAATCCAGCTACTGGAGAGCCTGATTCTAACTGATCACCCGCTGCATAGTTGGCTGTTGGTGAGCCGGTGTTAATAGTAAAAGAATTGTCAGTAGGTGCAGCTGCAGAGCTGGTAGCATTTGAGTATAGGTCACTATCAAATCTTGCGGTTGCAGGGGAGCTAGCAGATGCTGAAATACCATTTAGCAGAGCAGAGCTATCGGCACTGCTGGTAAAGTTATTAAGACTAAAGTCTGTTTTAGTAAGTATTGTTCCGCCTTGCGAAAATTTAAGGTTACTTACTTGAACCACTGATTCTGCAAATGATCCCGCATAAGTGGCACCTGATGATAAACTAAGTGCGATAGCCGAGGCTATAAGTTGTTTTTTAATGTTCATAATAAAATTCCTAATATAAGGTTTGATAGTAACTGAATACAATTTAAATAAAGCATTAATGATGCCAAAGTTATTTTTTATTTTTTTATTTATTAACTATCAGTATGTTATGTGTATTTTTTATTTTGCTGTATTGCTGCTTGTGAGGGAAGTGTAAAATATTCTGACGGTAAAGAAGGGTGGGGGAGTTGATTAATTGTTATAAGAACTATTAAAAAGTATGGAATAGCTTTTAAGGTGCTTAATTTTTATCGTTTTCAATGATAGACTGGGTATAGTCACTCTTTAATATAGTTAGTGTATTTATGCTCTATACTTTAAATTTAAAAGGAAAGGTCAATGGGTAAAATAATTTATTCGATAGTATATATAAGCATTTTAAGTTTTTTTTCGGTACAAAATATTTCTGCTGCACTGATTGGTGAGACTGGAACATTAGAAGAGAATAACTATTTTGAAGAAGAAGGCTGGATAAATAATTTTTTAACAGATGCTAATCAAATTGGATTCTACAACCTTGCCGAAGTTGTAAAGTCTTTAAAAAAGAATGATAAAAAAACAGCTCTAATTTTTCTTGAAAAAGCAAAATCAAGTTTCTTGATAGCATTGGAGCAAAATAGAAATAGTGCCTCTTATAAAGGGTTGGTTAAAATATCGATATTGGAACAAGATTATAAACAAGCAGCAAAGTGGTTAGAAGGTGCTGAAAAAATAGATAAAAATGATTTAGAAACCCTTTATTTAAAAGCAAAACTACTTATTATAAAAAACTATTTAGTTGAGGCAAACAGCCTTTTACGACAGGTTGTTGAGAAAAATAAAAATTATAAATTAGCTTATTATTCATTGGCTGAAATTGCTATTAAACAAAAAAAATATTCCCTAGCTGAGAAGTATTATAAGCAATTGTTAGGGTTGAGAGTACAGAATACAACTGTATATATGAATTTAGCGGGTTTATATGCTGTTCAGAAAAATTATGAGCAGGCGGTAGTAATTTTATTGCAGGGCTATGAAAATTTTAAAAATTCGCCTAGTGACAGAGTTAACCTTGCAAACGAATTGGTAAAGCAATATGTTGGCAATAACTCACTGGAAGAAGCGTTACACCTAAGCCAGTCTCTTTTTGATGATTATCCGAATAATATTAGGGTGTTGAATTTATATCTAGATACACTGGTTATGAATAATAAACAAGCTGAGGCTGAGGCTTTGTTGGTAGCTAGAATTGTTAAAAATGATAAAGATATTGATTCTCGTGTTAAGTTAATCGTTTTACTTAGTAAAAATACTAAAAACACTTTGAAAGTGGTAAAACTATACGAAAAAGTTATTTCTTTAAATAAAAATATTCCAGAAGTCTACATTAGCTATTCACGTTTTCTTATAAAAAACAGACTTTATAGTGAAGCAAACGTTGTTATTGTAAAAGCTAGAGAGCAATTCCCTGACTCAAATATTGCTGATATTTTAATGGCTGATTTTTTAGCAAGTAAGAATGATTTGGATGGTGCTGCCAAGTATTATCTATCAGCCTATAAAAAAGGTAATAATAATAATTTATTGGTGACATTGGTGCAAAGCCTAATGATCAGTAAACAAAAGCCTGTGGCAATAAAGTTGTTGAAGAAAGAGATAAAAACAAGCCAGAGTACAACGGCAAGAATGCTTTTAGCCGGTATTTATCTGTCAGCCAAGAACCTGGATAGTGCAGAATACCAATACAGAGAAGTGCTTGCTAAAAACCCTGATCATTATATTGCATTAAATGATTTAGCCTGGTTATTGAGCCAACAGAATAAGGATAAAGAGGCTCTCCCATTAGCTGAAAAAGCCTATTATATGGAGCCGAATTCAGATGAAGTAAAAAATACTTATACAACAATTTTAAAGCACTTGGGTTTTGATGATAAAGCTAAAGAGGTAGAAAGGAAATAGCTCCAGAGACTCTTGTAATAAGTTGGGTGGAATTGTGGTAACAAGCAGGGCAATCGTGCTTAAATTCCACCAAAAGTAATAAAGTAATAAGGGGTCGGAGTCTGAGGTATCCCCACGAATTATCCTTTTTCCAGCGTTTCAAAATAGCCAATTAATAACGCCTGTGCCAATTCTAAATAATCATCCGGTATTTCAAATGACA
>VAPK011010139.1_pt1 | contig 10941 bp, 7 predicted proteins | sample 3395031 | NCBI WGS metagenome assembly VAPK01 (sample SAMN08290443, study PRJNA428436) | hydrothermal vent metagenome | isolation source: Deep-sea hydrothermal vent chimney 1 | place: Pacific Ocean: Juan De Fuca Ridge
CATAAGAATAAGTTACGTACTTTTCTAACGGGTGTATCGGTGGCTTCGGGTATTTTTATTTTAGTTATTCTTTTGGGATTTGGAAGAGGAATGGAGAACGGTATTCGAAAGGAATTTGAAAAAGATGCATCTAATCGAATTTGGGTTTGGAGCCAGATTACTACCAAAGAGTTTAAAGGTTTAAATCCAGGGCGGCGTATTCAAATGCGCAATTCTAATTATGATTTTATAACCAGCGCTTTTGCCGACAATTTAGAATACAGATCTAATCGTTTTAGGGTTCGTGGAGGAACGGTGAATTATGGTACAGAATCGGGCTCTTATTCTATTCAAGGTGTTGCACCCGATTATCAACAAATCGAAAATCAGAAAATGGTTTCGGGGAGGTATATCAATTATTCAGACTTGGAAACCAGAAGCAAAGTGGTTGTAATAAGTCAGAAAGTTAAAAATGAATTACTTAAAAATGTAGAAGACCCATTGTTGACTTACTTACAACTTTCGGGAATTAATTTTAAAATTATTGGTGTTTATTCTGATGAAGGAGGAGATAGAGAAGAGAATCAAGTCTATATACCGATTACTACGGCACAAGGTGTTTTTAATGGTGCAGACAAAATAGGTAATATGGGTTTTACACTAAAGCCTGAAGAAAGTTTTGAGAAAGCATATGAAGCTTCCCAAATATTTACGGCAGGCATCAAACAATATTTGCAACAAAAGCATATGGTTGCACCCGATGACATGAGAGCTATTAATGTGCACAATATGTTGGATGAGGCGAAGCGATATTATACACTAACCGATAATATTGCATTTTTTTTCTGGTTTGTTGGAATTTGTACGATAATAGCGGGAGTTGTTGGTGTGAGTAATATCATGTTAATTATTGTAAAAGACAGAACCCGTGAAATTGGCATTAGAAAAGCATTAGGAGCACAACCCTGGTCTATAATTGGAATGATTTTACAGGAATCAATTTTTGTTACTGCTGTAGCGGGATTCGCCGGGTTGATATTTAGTATGGCATTGCTGGAAATTGTTGGTCCGAATGTAGAGGTTGATTATGTTTTAAACCCATCGGTTAATTTTTCTATAGCCATGACTATGGTTATATTATTGATATTTGCCGGAGCGATAGCAGGCTTTTTTCCTGCATGGAGAGCAGCACATGTGCAACCTATTGAGGCATTGAGAGATGAATAGTAAATAAATTATGTTTAGTAGAGACAGTTGGAACGAAATATTAGAGGTTTTATCTAGCAATTGGCTAAGAACTATATTGACGGCTTTTGGTGTGTTCTGGGGTATCTTTATTTTGATATTATTGTTGGCTGCAGGTAAGGGGCTTGAAAATGGAATAAGACAGGATTTTGGTGATATAGCAACAAATACCATGTTTATGTGGACACGTACAGTAACAAAATCGTATCAGGGCATGGCTAAAGGTAGACGTTTTAACTATAGATTGGGAGATGTAGAAGATATAAAACAAAATGTTAAGGATTTGAGATTCGTTTCTCCAAGAAATCAATTGGGAGGATTTAGAGGTTCAAATAATGTTGTACGCGGTTTAAATACAGGTGCATATAATGTCTATGGTGATTACCCCGAAATTATAAATCAGGAACCCATGGATATAACTTCAGGCCGGTTTATAAACTATGGAGATATAAATGAAAAAAGAAAAGTTGCAATTATAGGAGAAGGAGTTAGAACTGGTTTATATGAAAAAGGGGAAGACATAATTGGAACTTATATAAAAATTCAAGGTGTAAACTTTATGGTGATAGGTTCCTATAAGAAAAAATCATCTGGGGGTGATAGTGAAGAAGAACAGAAGCAAATTTATGTACCTTTCACGGCTTTTTCTCAAGCTTTTAACAGAGGAGACAAAGTAGGGTGGATGGCAATAACGGCTAACGATGGTACTCCTATAACATCAATAAAACAACAAATTTTTGATATTGTAAAGAAGAACCATAAAATTCATCCTGATGATAAAAGAGCAGTTGGACATTTTGATCTGTACCAGGAATTTAGCAGAGTAGAAAGTTTGTTTATGGCCTTAAAAGTAATAGCTTATTTCGTAGGAATTCTGGTATTGCTATCTGGCGTAATCGGGGTTAGTAATATTATGTTGATCGTTGTTAAGGAGCGCACGAAGGAAATTGGAATTCGAAGGGCTTTGGGAGCGTCACCTGGTAAAGTAAGAGGTCAGATCTTAACGGAGTCAGTTTTTTTAACAATTATTTCAGGAATGACAGGAATAATTCTGGGAGCCATTTTAATTTTTGGACTTAATTATGCGTTGGACATGATCGATCCTATAGATATGTTTGCGAACCCGAGTGTAAATATTGGAGTTATAACATCAGCTCTCGGAATATTAATAGTGTCTGGATTATTTGCAGGATTAATTCCGGCACAGACCGCAATAAAACTAAGACCGGTAGAGGCTCTTAGAACGGAATAAAAAATTAATTAAAATATAAATCAATGAAAAAGTCAGTGACAATTTTTACTTTAATCTTTATAGTTGTTGCATTTTCGGGTGCGATGTACTATTTGTATGCAAAAAATGCAGAGGATCCGGTTGTATACCAAACAGAAAAGCCATCTAAGCAAACAATAGTTAATAAAACTGTTGCCACAGGAAGTATTCTTCCTTTGGAAGAAGTGCTTATTAAACCTAATATTTCTGGAGTAATAGAAGAGATTTATGTTGAGGGAGGCGATTATGTGAAAGCAAATGATCTAATTGCTAAAATTAAAGTTATTCCGAATTTATCGTCTTTAAACAATGCTAGAAATGCAATTGAAGCTGCAAAGATTTCTATGGATAATGAAAAGCAGAAATACAATCGGCAAAAATTATTGTTTGGCAATGGTGTTATTTCTAAACAAGAATTGGAAAATGTAGAAGTAACTTATAATCAGTCTGTTCAATCCTATAATGCGGCCAAACAAAATTATGATATCGTAAAAACCGGGTCAACAAAAGGTTTGGGAAAATCGGCGAATACCTTGATCAGATCAACCGTTTCGGGAATGGTATTAGAGATGCCTGTTGAGGTTGGGAATCAGGTTATTCAAAGTAATAATTTTAATGAAGGAACCACTATTGCCACTTTAGCCGATGTGAATAAAATGATATTCGAAGGAAAAGTAGATGAATCGGAAGTAGGTAAGATTAAAGAAGGGTTTCCATTAGAAATTACTGTTGGAGCAATTGAAAATGCAACTTTTGACGCAGTTCTTGATTATATCGCACCAAAAGGAAAATTGGAAAATGGTGCCATTCAATTTGAAATTAAAGGAACTCTTAATAAACAAGATAGTACTTTTATAAGAGCTGGATTGAGTGCCAATGCTTCAATCATTTTAGCAAAGGTAGACAGCGTTCTAGCTATAAAAGAAGCTTTGGTTCAATACGACCCTAAGACAAAAAAGCCTTTTGTAGAGATAAAAACGGGTGATAAAGAATTTGAAAGAAAAGATATTACTTTAGGAGTAAGTGACGGTATTCATGTTGAAGTGAAAGAGGGTTTAAGCATGGAGGATGAGATTAAGGTATGGAATAAAATTAAAAAAATGGCGCTTAATAAATAAGCCAGCTAAAAAAGTATTAATTTAAACAAACCGGAAACATGAATTATTTGTGTTTCCGGTTTTTGATTATATAATTTTAGGAACCACTTAAATTTGCATTGTATTCCCATATTTCATCCCAGCTATTGGCAAAAGTATCGGCCATGCCATCTAAAAAAGCGTCCCATGAATCATCACCATGTACTTTGATAAAAGTTTCTTTAAATTTATCGGGTTTATCTAGTTCGGCCCAGTTTTTCATAAAACCAACAGTTGCAATGTGACGCCCAATTGTAAATCCTTGTTGGAATTCATTTGTGTAAACACCCCATGGATTTTCACCGTCCATTGCCTTTACAGTCTCGCTTATTTGTTTTAATAAACGATTGATATTGGACCCTTTGCCTTTATTTATTTCATGATATCTGATAACAAGAAGTGGGTGTGTAACTTTATCTGGGTCTAACATATTTGTATTGGATAATTTAGACCTTTCTTTCCAATATTCAACTGTATTCATTTTTTTAATATGAGGCATTATATTATCTCTCCAGTCTTCGTCATGACCACCTTCTGCGGGTCGGCTATCGAGATCAGAAAATTTTAAGGGCCCCATTTCCCATATCATTTTCCCAGCATTAGGACCGGATACAATATTGTAAACTTTTGCCCTGTGTGCACCTTTTGCATGGTATTTTTTATTGTGCTTGCTCATTGCCTCTCCTAGAGCTTTTAAATTGCTGTTTACCGGAGTTAACATCAGGCTTTCCCATATTGGACTGGAAGAATTATCTTGCGCATGAAGGTTAAGGCCTGCTCCTAAGGTGATTGCAAAAATCACAAATAATGAAATAGTTCTTTTAAACATAATTGTAGGTTTTAGTTAATTTTTATTTGATTATATTATAAAACGAAACAACAATATTTATTCAATAATGGCAAACGATATAGGACGAAGCGTACGGTATATGTTCCGAAAGGAAGGTTTTATTTATCGAAAGAATTTCAATTAAAGGATAAAACCAGTTTTTTTCAGGAAATACTATGAAATTTTTGCTAGTGTTAAAAAAAAATATTGATTTGCTCAAATATTGTAAAATAAAATTTCAACAAATCAATATTCATAATTTCATTTAAATTTTTGCAGCACCTCCATCAATAGATAGATCAATTCCGGCAATATAGCTTGAATCGTCTGAAGCTAAAAACAGAGCACCTTTTGCGATCTCCTTGGGAGTACCCATTCTTTGCATAGGAATCATAGATGTAAACTGCTCTTTTACTTCAGCAACTGCTTCTTCAGGGAAACCCAGTTTATCAAAAATAGGCGTTTCAATGGGGCCTGGAGCTATTGAATTTACTCTTATGCCTCTGGGTAAAAGTTCGGCCGAAAGAGTTCTTGCTAAACTTCTAACAGCAGCTTTTGTTGCCGAATAAACGCTTGTATTTGGAAACCCTTTTTGGTCGGCAGTTGAAGTGGTTAAAATTATGGAACCTCCATCTTTTAGTAAAGGCAATGCTTTTTGGACATTGAAAAAGAGTCCTTTTAAATTTGTATTCATCTGTCGGTCATACGTTGCTTCTGTTACCTGTTCTAGGGGTTCGAAAGTGCCAACACCGGCATTTAAAAACAGTACATCAATTTTGCCGTACAATTTATCAATTTTGTTATATAAACCATCAATTTCGTTTACTTTCGATGAATCGGATGTCATTCCAACAATTCCATCCCCTAAATTTTTAATTGCTTCAGAAACTGCGTCTTTTCTTCTTCCGGTAATTATAACTTTGGCTCCTTCTTCTGCGAATAATTTTGCTGTGGCGAATCCTATCCCGCTGTTTCCACCTGTTATTACTGCTACTTTGTTTTTTAATTTCATACTATTTAATTTTATGTTAATAATTTATTCGTGAGACTCTAAAAAATTAATTTCAATTTTTTAGTAAGTCGAACCTGCCTAACGGCAGTCAGGTACCTCGACCCTTGGGTCGATTCCTATTATTGGGTCCAGTGCTTGCCCTGGGGTTTAATACCTTTTATTTCTCTATTTTATTATTTTTATAGAACACTTAAAAAGCCAAGCGTTTAAAATGGAATCTGGTATTATAAATGACCAGTCATCTATTAATTATTAAAATTTTTGTTTGTGACATATTGGGAATCGTAATATCTAAATTTATCAATTGGTTGATTTCTTAATAATTGGTCAATTTTTCTGGCCAGTTTCAAATCGATATTTTTAATATAATTTTTCTTTTTAAAACTAACTTCTCCATTTTGATCTATAATAATATGCATGGGAAAGACCTTGAACATACCAGTTTGGAATTTGTTAAATATCTTTTCTCTTTCTGCATTTGCTATTTGTTCATAATGAAAAGGGTGGTTTTTCAAAAACACGCTTACATCATTATCTTCTTCATCTGTTATAGAAAGAAATATTATATTCTCTTTTTCATATTTCTTTTTAAGCGAGTTGAGCTTGTCAAATTCACTAGGATATTTTGAATTCCAGATATTAATTACAATTATTTGCTTATCTGTAGACAAGATTTGATTATCAACTAAGACCAGTGAGTTGGAATCTTGTGCATATAATTTACCAACCTGTAAAAGGAAAACCAGTAATAAGATTCTATATGTTATATGTATTTTCATTTTTTAATTATTTAAAATTGACCAGTCATCTATTTATTAACAAAAATTTTTATTTTAGGAATTGGTTTTTAACAATAACTAATAAATTAACTAGTGATTCTGAACTTTGCTTTTCTTTCATGGTAATCAACGCACCTTTTCCTGCATCTTCAATAAAATCAACTATTTTATTTGCTTCAAATACAGAATCAATTTCCTTTGCTTTTTGAGCTTCTACAAAAACTCCGGTAATTTTACTTTTAATAAGATCTTCAAATTGTACAATTTTATTTCTTATTGTTTCACTGTGTTCCGACATTTCATTGCCAATATTACTAGCCAAACAACCCATTTTACATTGCATTTTATCAATCATTATTTCGTTTCTGAATTCATAAAAATTGATTAGTCTTTGCTTGGGAGAAAAATTAATATCTTCTAAAATATTCTTCAGAGGCAGAAACATTTGATTAAAATATTTCTCTAATGCTTTTACAACAAAATCTTCTTTAGAATCAAAGTAAAAATAAAACGAGCCCTTTGGAACATCAGCTTCTTTGACAATATCATTAACACTTGTACCATTATATCCTTTGCACCAAAGTACATTAATACCTTGTTCTAAAAGATAATCTGCCTTGTTTTCGTGTTTCAATGTTTTTGACATAAGTTTCTAATTGCATGCAAATATATGACCAGTCGTCTATTTATCCAAATCCTTTCAATAAAAATTTAAATTTATTTATTAATAGAGAAGCATACATTGTAAGTAAACTTTTAAAATTACGATCTACTTAAGTATTTAGAAGTATTAATAGAAAACTGATATTTATCATATTTTTAATAGCTATTGTATGAAAACATCTTATTTTTGTCAATCATTTCTGTGAAATAGCAAGAAAATAATAAAATGGATAGATTTTCCTTTTTGAATACGGTACATACAGAATTTATTGCCGATCTATATGAGCAATACCAGAAGAATCCGGATACTGTTGAACCGAGCTGGAAAAGCTTTTTTCAAGGCTATGACCTGGCAAATTCAGACTATTCATTAGATGGTGGTGAATCTGATGATGCAGAAATTCCACAACAGGTTTATAAAGAATTTAAGGTTATTGAATTGATTAATGGCTATCGAACTCGTGGTCATTTATTTACAAAAACCAATCCGGTAAGAACAAGAAGAACGTACTCACCAACTCTGGCCATTGAAAATTTCGGATTGTCGGAGGAAGATTTAGATTTGGTTTTTAATGCAGGTAAAATTCTTGGATTGAAACCAACAACTTTAAAAGAAATAGTAAATCATTTAGAAAGAATTTATTGTAGTTCGATAGGTGTTGAATATATGTACATTCGAAAACCGGAAGAGATACAATGGTGGCAAAATAAGTTGAATGAGAATGATAACCAGCCAAATTATAATCCGGATACGAAAAAGTATATTCTTTCCAAATTGAATCAGGCAGTTACTTTTGAACAATTTTTACAAACGAAATATGTTGGACAAAAAAGATTTTCATTGGAAGGTGGTGAAACTTTAATTCCTGCACTTGGTGCTATTATTAGAATAGGAGCAGAAGAGTACGATACAGATGAATTTGTATTGGGCATGGCACACCGCGGAAGATTAAATACTTTGGTGAATATATTTAGGAAACCAATTAGAGAGTTATTTAACGAATTTGAAGGGAAAGATTATGATGAAGATGATTTTGATGGAGATGTTAAATATCATTTGGGCTTTACGGTAAATAAAACCCTAAAAAATAACAAACAAATTACGATGAACTTGGTTCCAAACCCATCTCATTTAGAAACTGTGGGACCGGTTACTGAAGGAATTGTTAGAGCAAAAGTGGAAGATAATTACCACGATGATACTTCAAAAATTCTACCGATTGTTGTACATGGAGATGCTGCAATTGCAGGGCAAGGTGTTGTTTTTGAAGTGATTCAAATGAGTAAATTAAAGGGTTATTCAACAGGTGGTACTATACATATAGTAGTAAACAACCAAATCGGATTTACCACAAATTATTTGGATGCCCGTTCAAGTACTTATTGTACCGATGTGGCTAAAGTAACTCTTTCACCTGTTTTACATGTAAATGCAGATGATGTTGAAGCCGTGACACATGCGGTGATCATGGCATTGGATTTTAGAATGAAATTTAAGCGCGACATATTTATTGACCTACTGGGTTATAGAAAATATGGGCATAATGAAGGTGATGAACCAAGATTTACCCAACCCAATTTGTATAAGGCTATTGCAAAACAACCGAATCCAAGAGATGTATATGCTGCGAAGTTATTGGAAGAAGGAGTAATTGATGAAAGCTATGCAAAGGAAATAGAGAAAGAATATAAAAATTTATTGGAAGAAGAGTACGCAAAATCCAAAGACGATACAGCCTCGAAAGTGAGACCATTTATGGATAATGTTTGGAGTGGTTTTATGAGGCAAGATCTCGATGGTATGTTATTGAGTGTTGGAACGAAATACCCTCAAAAGAAATTAGAGGAAATTGCCAAAGTGGTATCCACAGTGCCTGATGGAGTGAAATTTTTGCGCAAAGCGGAACGGATATTAAGAGATAGAGCCAAAATGACTTTTGAAACCAATAAATTAGACTGGAGTATGGGTGAGATATTTGCATTTGGAAGTCTAATGGAAGAGGGTTATCATATTAGATTTTCTGGTCAGGATGTTGAAAGAGGAACTTTTTCTCACAGACATGCAATTTTAAGAGATGAACTTTCGGAAGAGAGAATAAATCTTTTAAATCTAAATCAGAAAAATAAGGGTAAGATGCATATCTATAATTCATCTCTTTCAGAATATGGTGTTTTGGGTTTTGATTATGGATTTGCCATGGCTAGTCCGAATACTTTGACTATTTGGGAAGCACAATTTGGTGATTTTGGAAATGGAGCACAGATCATGTTCGATCAATATATTTCTGCGGCAGAAGATAAATGGAAACAACAAAATGGAATTGTAATTTTATTACCTCATGGATATGAAGGTCAGGGATCAGAACATTCATCTGCAAGAATTGAACGTTTTTTACAGTTATGCGGTAAAGATAATATGACCATAGCAAATTGTACTACTCCGGCTAATTTTTTCCATTTATTACGAAGGCAAATGAAGCGAAATTTTCGTAAACCCCTGGTAGTTTTTACCCCGAAGAGTTTGTTGAGATATCCACTGGCTGTTTCTAAAATAGAAGATTTTTCGACTGGAGAATTTCAAGAAGTTATTGATGATACTATTGAAAAAGACAAGGTTAAAAGATTGGTATTTTGTTCAGGAAAATTTTATTATGATTTGTTGAAAGAGAGGGAGAAGCTAGATAGATATGATGTAGCACTAATTCGAATTGAACAATTATTTCCCTTGCATAATGATAAGATTGAAGCCATAATTAATCAATATGCTCATGTAGAAGATTATATTTGGGCTCAGGAAGAACCTAGAAATATGGGAGCCTGGAGTTATATGTTGCAAAGATTTAATTTGAAAGACCTTCAGGTTAGATCTAGAGATTATTATTCTGTTCCTGCAGCAGGATCATCTGAAAGATTTAAAAGAAGACATAGGAGAGTGATTGATAGCGTGTTTGATTTTTAAGTTGAAAGAAGTAAGAAGAAAGTAGAAAAGAGAAAAGAGACGTAAGACAAAATAAGTATAAAAAATAGATCATGATTTTAGAAATGAAAGTTCCCTCGCCGGGGGAATCAATTACAGAAGTTGAAATTGCAAATTGGTTGGTGGAAGATGGTGATTATGTAGAAAAAGATCAGCCTATAGCTGAAGTAGATTCTGATAAGGCAACTTTAGAATTACCTGCAGAAGAAAGTGGTATAATCACCTTTAAGGCAGAAGAAGGAGATGCTGTGGAAGTGGGAGCAGTAGTTTGTTTGATAGATATGGATGCTGTTAAACCAAGTGGCGGTTCAAAAGAAACGGTTAAAAATAATAAATCGGAAGTTGTAGCGCAAACAAGCGTACCCCAAGATACAAAAAAGACATATGCTTTGGGAGCTGCATCTCCGGCAGCGAAAAAAATATTGAGCGAAAAGGAAATAGATGCTTCTTCGATCAAAGGTACAGGTAAAGATGGTAGAATAACCAAGGAAGATGCTATTAAGTCAGTTCCGGCAATGGGTGAAGCGCTTAATAATGAGGATAGAAAAAGTGAGCGAAAAAAGTTATCGATGTTACGCCGAAAGGTTGCACAAAGATTGGTTGCAGTGAAAAATGAAACAGCCATGTTAACTACTTTTAATGAGGTAGATATGAAGCCCATATTTGATCTTCGTACGAAATACAAAGAAGAATTCAAGTTAAAACATGAAGTTAGTTTAGGGTTTATGAGTTTCTTTACTTTGGCTGTTGTTAGAGCCTTGAAAATGTACCCGGATGTTAATTCAATGATAGATGGTGATTTTAAAATATCCTATGAATTTGCCGATATTTCTATTGCCGTATCGGGACCTAAAGGATTGATGGTACCTGTTATTCGAAATGCCGAAAAACTATCGTTTAAGGGTGTTGAAAATGAGGTGAAAAGATTAGCTATACGAGCAAGAGATGGTGAAATTACTATTGATGAAATGACAGGTGGATCATTTACTATTACCAATGGAGGAGTTTTTGGATCGATGCTGTCAACTCCTATTATTAATCCGCCCCAAAG
>VAPK010330161.1_pt1 | contig 10939 bp, 8 predicted proteins | sample 3395031 | NCBI WGS metagenome assembly VAPK01 (sample SAMN08290443, study PRJNA428436) | hydrothermal vent metagenome | isolation source: Deep-sea hydrothermal vent chimney 1 | place: Pacific Ocean: Juan De Fuca Ridge
CCAATGTTCATACCAATATTTATTATAATATGAGTCATAAGGTAAAAAACCAAACCTACAGAAAATAAAAGCTCAAAATTACTATTCATTGAATATGCATTTATCAAAATACGAATAATTATAAATAAAAGTAATAACAACATTATAACAGAACCAACAAAACCCCATTCTTCTGATATTGCAGCAAAAATAAAATCAGATTCATATTCTGGCAAAAAAGAAAGTCGTGACTGTGTACCATACCCTACACCCTTTCCAAGTAATCTTCCTGATCCAACTGCAATTGTTGATTGATATGCATTATATCCTGTACCTCTTATGTCAGATAATGGATTTATAAAAGTCATTATCCTATTTTTTTGATAATCCTGCAAAACAAAGATCCACATTACAGAAAATAGCGCTAATCCAGATATAATTAGAATTAATAGGTGTTTTTTTGATATACCAGATATCAAAATCATACCAAACCAAATTCCAAATAGTATAACGGCCGACCCAAAATCTGGTTGTAAAAATATCAAAATAAATGGAATTAAAAAATATAATCCAGTGATAAAAATGTGTTTTATTGCCTTAATTCCAACATGTCTTCGTGCTAAATATTTTGCAAGAATAAGGATCAACATTAATTTCATAAAATCTGCTGGCTGAAATGTAAACCCTCCGAAAGAAATCCAAGATGTTGCTCCATGTGTTGTTAGTCCAAAGAAGAAAAGAAAAATAAGCAGTCCAACACCAAATATATAAAATATAATAATATTTTTAGATTTTTTTAAAAAACTTAAATCAAGTGATGCCACTAAAAATAAGATAACGAACGAAATTCCAAACCATGTAAGTTGCTTTACAAAAAGACCTTCCCCACTCTTAACACCCAAAGAACTCATTGCTGAAAGACTTAAGACAGATAGTGGAATAAGTGAAAATATTATCCACCAATCAATTTTTGAAATAAATTTCTTCATGAAAATATCTTTACCTGGTTATTGATTCTATCGGTGTAAAAGGATTAATCCTTGGAATTATTTCCACACGAGAAACAACATCATCAAATGGTTCTGGCCAAGAATAGTGAACTTCTTTTTTTTCCCCTTGTCCAATTGAATCTATATATGTTCTACTTGTCGCAACAGCATTTCCCTTACTATTATATAGAATTGCAATAACAGGAACATCTGTAAAATTATATCTAGATTTATTTTCAATTGGGGCTGTCAATTTTGGATGACTATCTTGTTGTGAAAGAACTGGTTCTCCAACATTAAATAGTCCATAAGAAAAAGAAGAATCTGTTTTTTCCCAATCTTGTACAGAAGAAATTTTAAAAAATGCAGTATAAGCTTCATTATCTCCTGTTGTTATTCCTGGTTCAAACACCACTGATCTTTTATTTGCTTCAACAAAAGTTTTACCAATACGAGGCTTTGCAACTAAAACATTATCTTTGTCATAAAGACGAAATTCATAGGTAAGCTCTTTTATTCCTGAATTTAAATTCTGATTCTCAAAATAGGCAATAGTATTATAAACACCATCTGCAACCTTAAACGGCCTCTCCCACCAGACAACAAGATTTCTCACTTCATCAACACAAACCTTTGAACAAATTCCCCCACAATCAATCCCTGTTTCTGTTCCATTTTGTACTTCATCAAAACATGTAGGCTTTTTATTATTGAACGAAAAAACTATAAAAGAAAAAATTATTAAAAACAAAATACCCATAACAATAATAATCTTTCTTTTTCTTTTTCTAGCCCATTTTGACATATAAATAAGTATACATCTACACATAGAAAAATCCAACGATAAACATTGAGTTTTTCTAATTATCCATTTCTCTCAATAATTTTATCCTCAATTCAAGACTTGGGTGTGTTGAAAAAAGTCTATTTGCATATGTAGTTGATCTTTTTATTCCAAAAGGGTTAGTAATAAACAAGTGTGCAGTTGCATGATTGGCTGATTTCATCTTTGAATCATGATCATGAATTTTTTCTAATGCAGAAGCAAGTCCTTCAGGGTATCTTGTTAACATAACACCTGTCGCATCTGCAAGAAGTTCTCTCTTCCTTGAAATAGCAAGTCTTAATAATGAAGCAATAATTGGCATTAAAATAGATAAAATTAAACCAATTATTAATATAATTCCATTATCTTTTCTATTACCTCTTCCACCAAATATAGATCCACGTAATAAAAAATTAGATACAATAGTTATCATACCAACAAGCACAACCGTAACAGTAGATACAAGCATATCGTTATTCCCTATATGCGATAATTCATGTGCGATAACTCCTTCAAGTTCATTTTTATTTAAAATATTTAAAAGGCCAGTTGTAACGGCAACAACTGCATGCTCTTTATTTCTCCCAGTTGCAAACGCATTTGGAGCATTGTCTTCAACTAAAAAAATTTTTGGTTTAGGAAGTCCTGCTGTAATAGATAAATTTTCAACAATACGGTGCAACTCAGGTTTTTCATTGAAAGATACTTCTTTTGCATTTGTCATTTTTAATACCGTTTTATCAGAAAACCAATATGCCCATATATTCATAAAAATAGAAATAAAAACTGCGATATATAATATAATTGGAGAATTAAACTGATATGATAAAATGAAACCTAAACCTATAACTACCCCAAGAAAAGTTGTCATTAACAACCAAGTCTTTGCTTTATTTTTGTGTTGATATGTATAAAAAGTAGACATGAGATAAGTATATATTGTTAATATTAATTTTCAATTTAATACTAGATACTAGATACTAGATACTAGATACTTATGATAAATAAAATATCTTAAATATCAATTTGAATTACCTTTCAAAAACCTATTTCTTTTCTGTTCTTTCATTCTTTCTATTGCATAGCGAAGTGTTGTTCGCGGAAGTTTTTTATAATTTTTAATAAGAAAATTTTCTACCTTTTCATGATCTTTCTTCCAAGCTTCACGCAACATCCAACCAACTGTTTTATGCATTAGATCTTCACTATCATCCAATAATCTTTTTGCTATTTTAAAAGTTAAAACCAATTCATTTCTTTTTATAAAAGACCATGTTGCAAGAATAGAGGCTCTTCTATACCAGTGAATTTTAGACAAAGACAGTTCATCTAATATCTTTAATTTCTCCTTGTTTTCATATAAATATTCTCCAATAACATTAGGAATTGATATATCTACAAGATTCCAATTATTAATATATTTCAAATTTTTTATGAAAAATTTATAAATTCTTTCCTTTTCTTCCTTTGTTGTACTCTTTTTTTTATATCTATTCACTAAAATAATAAGAACACATAATCGTACCTCATTATATGGAGAATCTATGTTTTTCTGTAAATCATGAAAATCTAAATCGGTAAATTTTTTAGCAACAGTTCTAATATCAGGAACGCAAACACCAAGAAATTTATCGTATTCTGAATATTCACCTTCTCCAGTTTTAAAAAAACACTCATTAGTTTCTTTTTGCTTTTTTGAAGCATATTTTTTTAATTGAGTTTCTAGGCTTTTCATAAAAAGATAAAATTAATTTATATCTACAAAACCACCAATATATTTTGCACTATAAATTCTATTTCCACTCTCTGAGATAATTTCCTCACCAAAAAAATTATCAATTTCACCTATAAAACTATTTTTATATAATAAACTTCCTTTGTTATATTTATTAGGTCCACGATAAGGACTATCTTCTGAAATAAGCTTTAATGCATCCATCAAAAAGTTATAAATATATTTAATATTATTAATAGAATTAATAATACTTCCATAATAAACCATCATATAAACTGGTCGTTTTTTAAAAAAAACAACTTCTCTGCCACCATATGGTTCTCCTCCAAAATAATTATCATTATATTCCCAATCACCATCTTTAAAAACTAAAGTAGTAGATTTATCACTATTTATAATTTTTTTTGCCAAATTACCAGAAGCATAAGTAGATTTTTTTGCATCTACAAGAAACTTACGAAGCTCTTTTTTATTAAACATAATTACTCTTAAGAGTATATAATAATTGAAACAAAAAAACACATTTCTGTGTTTTTTCCTTTCAATACTTAAAACTGGCGACTACCTACTTTCCCCACTAAGGAGTATCATCGGTTCTAGCGGACTTTACTTCTCTGTTCGGAATGGGAAGAGGTGTTTCCCCGCCGACAAGTCACCAGATTTAAATATTGAATTTTATGTACATTAACAAATGAAGACTCAAGAACAAACATTAAAATGTTCTACACTTTTAAAACCTAGATTCCAGTTTTCACTGGAATGACAAATTTTTAAAAAAAATATTGTCATCTTAATTATGCGATTAGTAATCTGAAAAAGATAATAAATTATCAGTCTCTTATTCAGATTTCCTAATAGGGATGGGCAATTAGTATTTCTCAGCTCAATGCATTACTGCACTTCCACTTAAAACCTATCAACCTAGTCATCTCCTAGGGCCCTACGATTCCTCATCTCGAAGTTGGCTTCGTTCTTAGATGCTTTCAGAACTTATCCATTCCCGACATAGCTACTCGACAATGCCACTGGCGTGACAGCCGATAGACCAGAGGTCAGTCCAACCCGGTCCTCTCGTACTAGGGTCAGATCTTCTCAAGAATCAACGCCTGCAGTAGATAGAGACCAACCTGTCTTACGACGGTCTGAACCCAGCTCGCGTGCCTTTTTAATTGGCGAACAGCCAAACCCTTGGGACCTTCTCCAGCCCCAGGATAAGACGAGCCGACATCGCTGTCGATTTGGTTCACATGTAATCCTATATACATGTTCTCTAGTGATACGAAGACGAAACGTATCTATTTTCAGAATCCATTCTGAACCCACATTACTGTGGGGATCGGACTATATCTTCACCCTTCCAAAGAAGGGGCCTGGCGTGTAGTCTCTGAGGATACTTCATATTCCTATTGGAAACTTAGAAGTCTTTCCTGCTGATCGCCCCACACATAGATATTTTTAAACCATTCAGCTTAAACTTTCGAATTACTGTTTAGGTTATCTATGCTATTTCTGAATCATGTAATAGATTCCAGGCTGGGGGTTCCAGCATATAGCCAAGTTGATTGAAAAGATTGGTTTTTCTTTAATTAAAAGAAGGAATTGTATCAGTTCTTAGAAGATTACCCTTCTAGGCACCCCGATGTTAATTTATTTTGTAACTAAATTAAAGTTAAGGTGCCGAACATCGCCGTCGATTTGAACTCTTGGGCGATACTAGCCTGTTATCCCTAGGGTAGCTTTTATCCGTTAATCTTCAGCGCCATCTAAAGGCCACTGTCGGTTCACTATGATCTGCTTTCGCATCTGCTTGTCATGTACGACTCGCAGTTAAGCTCGTTTATGCCATTACACTATCAGCACGATTTCCATACGCGCCTAACGAACCTTTGTATGCTCCTCCGTTACTCTTTAGGAGGAAAGCGCCCCACTCAAACTACCCACCACACACTGTCTCTCTGCGTTTTTGCCGCAGGGGTTAGAACTTATAAAATTAAAGAATGGTATTTCACTGACGACTCCACACTCCCCAAAAGGAATGCTTCAAAGTCTCCCATCTATGCTACGCATTAAATCTATAAGCCCAATATGAAGCTGTAGTAAAGCTCCTAGGGTCTTTTCGTCTAACTGCAGGTATCCGGCATCTTTACCGGAATTGCATTTTCACCGAGCAAGTCCTTGAGACAGTTCCCCAGTCATTACGCCATTCGTGCACGTCTGAACTTACCAGACAAGGAATTTCGCTACCTTAGGACCGTTATAGTTACGGCCGACATTGATCAGGGCTTATACAGTCCAGCAAATAAAACAAAGTTTCATTCACCCTCCGTATTTAACCTTCTGACATTGGTCAGGCGTCACCCCCTATACATCCTCTTGCGAGTTCGCAGGGAGCTGTGTTTTTGATAAACAGTTGCCAGGGATCTTTCGCTGCGGCCCAAATACGAATATAATATTCAACTTAGGCACATCAGTCTAATGATTGTGTGGTGTATTTAGAATAAATACACCTATGTCTCAATTCATGTTCAATTTAAAAAAATTGAGTATAAATTAAATTATTTATACTCAGTTGCATTTAAAATATGATTTACATTTTCTATCTTTTATAGAAAACGATTTTTATGATTTGTACTTACAAAACATCAGACAAAATGTACCTAAATCTAAATATAGTTAAATACTATATTCGTATTTGGGCGGACCTTATTCCGAAGTTACGGTCGCTGTTTTGCCGAGTTCCTTAAGGACCTCTCACTCGTTCGCCTTGGTCTACTCGACCTGAATACCTGTGTCGGTTTGCGGTACGGATTCCACATGCTTAAGCTTAGAAGTTTTTCTCGATAGGCTCTTCACAAAAATTTTTCAACCCGAAGGTATTAATTTTGTCTGTTTCTTTGGTATATGTATCCCGGATTTTCCTAAGATACCCATCTACCACCAACAACGCAAATCCAATAATGCGCTTTTGTTTATTTCCTATGTCACTCCATCGCAGCATATAAAAGTCAAGGAATATTAACCTTGTGTCCATCACCTTCGGCGTTCGCCATTGGCTTAGGTCCGACTAACCCGTGGATGATCATCATAGCCACGGAAACCTTATTCTTTCGGCGCACGGGGATCTCACCCGTGTTGCGGTTACTTGTGCCAACATTCTCACTTCCCCACGCTCCACCATGGCTCACGCCTTTGGCTTCAAAGCAGAGAGGAACGCTCTCCTACCACTCATGAATCACGAATGAAACATGAATCCTCAAATTCGGTAATATACTTAGCCCCGATTATTTGCGGCGCAGAATCTCTAGATCAGTGAGCTGTTACGCTATCTTTAAAGGATGGCTGCTTCTAAGCCAACCTCCTGATTGTCGGAGAAATTCCACCTCCTTAAGTGCACTTAGTATATATTTAGGGACCTTATTTTGAGATCTGGGCTGTTTCCCTTTTGACCACCGGAGCTTCGCCCCCGGAGTCTAACTGCTACGCTATTAACCAATTGGTATTCGGAGTTTGACAAGTCTGGCGTCCGTTAGGACTGTCCGAGAACTAATCAGTGCTCTACCCCCAATGGGAACACGTAACGCTAACCCTAAAGCTATTTCGGAGAGAACCAGCTATTACCAAGTTCGATTAGCTTTTCACTGCTTTCCACACGTCATCCGATGGAATTGCACGACCACCCGGTTCGGGCCTCCCCTTTTCTTTCGAAAAGGTTCACCCTGCACATGGAAAGATCACTTGGTTTCGGGTCTTATACATAAAACAATAATTCGCGCTATTCACACTCGGTTTCCCTATGGCTCCGACGCTTTACCGTCTTAGCCCTGCTATATATATAAACTCGTTGGCTCATTCTTCAATAGGCACGCCGTCGAGGATCAAGTCCTCTTCGACTCCTTGTAAACACAGGGTTTCAGATCTATTTCACTCCCCTCCCGGGGTTCTTTTCACCTTTCCCTCACGGTACTAGTTCACTATCGGTCTGTAGTAATATTTAGCCTTACCAGTTAGTACTGGCAGATTCCCACAAGCTACTCATGTCTTGCAGTACTCAGGGATAATAACAAAAGAGACAGATACATTTCACCTACGGGATTAATACCCTCTATGATTCCGCATTCAATCGGATTCGATTATATATCTATTTTGTAACTCTTCTCGTAAAGACATTATTACCCTACAACCCCACAATAAAAACTAAAAGTAATTACTCTGGTTTGGGCTCCTTCCGTTTCGCTCGCCGCTACTTAGGAAATAACTATTGTTCTCTATTCCTAGGGGTACTAAGATGTTTCAATTCCCCCCGTTAGCTCTTTGGCGTCTAAGTCCAAAGTCTCTAGTTAATACTAGAGAGGTTTCCCCATTCGGAAATTCCCGGATCAAAGCTTGATAATCAGCTCCCCGAAACATATCGCAGATTGTCCACGTCCTTCATCGCTTACTACAGCCAAGGCATCCACCCTGTGCTCTTAGATTCCTATTAGGAAATCTAAATAAGAAATTACTTCGTAATTTCTTATTGCAACGGCACTCGGAGGTAATGAATTTTTAAATTCGTTATACTCCTAGTTTGTTACAATAAGAATTATCTATATATAGTAAAATATATATTGAAATAATTTCAGTTAGCATGCATTTATAATAAATTATAAATGCATCCTGTGTTTTTTGGACGACCTCTCCAGATCGTCCGTAACCGCATAATTAAAATAATTTGAACCCTAAACCAAATTGGTCGGGCTCGGTTTTAAAAATGCTCCTGAGTCTTCATTTGTTAATGTACTATTAATGAATTATTTAAATAGAAAAGCCACTATAACAGCAGCTCAATCAGATCTCGCGAAAGATTTGTAAGCTGGTTAATCAAGAACTTTTATATTTAAACTTTTCATGTAAATGAGTATACTCGTGAGCAAAAAAGAGTCAAGTATCTTTAAAATCTTTTTATATGAATATACTGATATATTTTGACAACATTTCTGAAGTCGAATTTTATTTTACATTAAGGTAAAATAACCGCAAATTTACATATAAGATATTCGACAAATTATGTTTATATACTGTTTATAAGTCTTAATTTGATTAATACTTAGATACGGCAAATAACAAAAAAAGCTAAAGCTTTTTTTTAAAATTATCGTTTTGTTTTTCTCCTTTTTAAAATGGACTGATTAGAATATTTTTTTGAACGTCTTGTCTTTACACCATAAGCTTGCTTACCTTGTCGTGTTTTTGGACCACGTCGTAATCCAATACCTTGACGCCCTTCTCCTCCTCCATGTGGATGATCAACCGGGTTCATTGCAGAACCACGAACAGTTGGGCGAATTCCTCGCCATCTTGAACGTCCAGCTTTTCCACCTTTAATTAATTTATGATCAGAATTAGAAACTTCTCCAATTGAGGCCCAACAAGTATCAACGACCTTTCTTGTTTCCCCAGATGGTAATTTAATATTTGCCACACCGTCATCATGTGCTGTAACTTGTGCATAGGAGCCAGCAGAACGAACAAGTTTTGATCCTCCTTTTAACTTTAATTCAATATTATATACAAATGTTCCAACAGGAATTTTTGATAGTGGAAGTCTATTTCCCTTTTCTAGAGGTGCATTTTCTGAAACAATAAAGGTATCTCCAACTTGTACACCTTTTGGCATAACGACATACCGTCGTTCTCCATCAGAATAACAAACAAGTGAAATAAATGCCGTTCTATTTGGATCATATTCAACTGTTTCAACTCTAGCTTGAATATCATACTTATTATATATAAAATCAATTTTTCTATACAGTCTTTTGTTTCCTCCACCTTTGTGACGAGTAGTAATTCGCCCTTGGTTGTTACGTCCCATTCCACGTTTTCCTCCTTTTGTAAGTTTTTTGTGAGGTTTTGATACAGTTAGTTCTTTGTAATCAAGAGTAACCATATTACGCCGTGATGGTGTTGTTGGTTTATATTTTTTCATATCTTTTTTTAAACGGTAATTATCAGCAACCGTAAACTATAATTAACTCAATAATTATCAGGTATTGAGACCTATGTTTATAATTTTGAAATAACAAAAAATAGATTAAACAAATTCAATTGTGTCACCTTTCTTAAGCAAAATCATTGCCTTTTTTGAACCTTTTTGGTGTACCTTTTGTCCACGTCTAAATACTTTTTTAGGTTTTTTAGAAATAATATTTACCCTTAATATAGTAACGTTATATTTCTCAGCAATAGCTTTTTTAATTTGGATTTTATTTGCTGATTGAGCAACATCAAATGTGAAGATATTTTTTCCCGTTATGACTGCCGCCTTCTCTGTAATACGAGGGTTAAGAATAACCCAAGATAAATCGTTATTTGAATCCACCTTATCATTATTTTTAGAGTCTTTTTTAAACAATGCCATATTTATTCTTTAAGGTCTCCCTTTGTTAATTTGCTTTGTAAAAATTCGACACTAGTTTCTGGGTTCGATATTATAATGTATCTATAATTCATTATATCAACAATATTTAAATTTTTGATATCTTGTAATTTTACGTGTGTAAAATTCTTTATCCCATTTTTAAGTTCTTCTGTTATTTCAGGAGATGTTATAAACATATTATTATGTTTTTTTGTGTTTATAGTTTCAAAACCCTTTATAGTTTCAAAACTATCAAGAATTGCTCTCATATCTTTTGTTTTTCCTGAAACATGATCAAATTCATCAATAAATAAAATCTGCCCGTCACGTAATTTTTGTGACAAGACAACAAATAGTGCCTTTGAACGCATTTTTTTGTTAATCTTTTTATCATAATTACGTTCAGATCGTGGTCCAAAAGTAATTCCTCCTCCTACCCAGATTGGTGATCGTTTAGACCCGTGTCTAGCTTGTCCTGTTCCTTTCTGTCGCCATGGTTTTTTACCACCACCACGAACTTCTGACCGATCTTTTGTATGTGCTGTATTTGCACGAGCATTTGACCGCATACTTTCAAATACCTGATGTACAAGGTCAGCATTCCAATTAAGACCAAAAATATCTTCTGGTAAATCTAAATCCTTAGATTTTTTACCATTATGGTTATATACTTCTACTTTCATAATACTATCGTGAGATTATTTCAAGTAGCGTTCCACGTTTTCCTGGAACTGCTCCTTTTACCAATAATTGATTGTTCTTCACGTCAACAGCAACAACTTCTAAATTTTTTACCGTTACTCGATCTGAACCCATTCGACCAGCCATGCGAGTTCCTTTGAAAACCCTTTGTGGACCTGTTGCCCCAATAGAACCAGGACGACGTGTGTCATGCCTATTGGGGCAACAGGTCCACAAAGGGTTTTCAGGGTGGTGTAAAAAGACATGGGTTTAAAGGAGCACCAAATACACATGGACATAGGCATGACACACGTCGTCCTGGTTCTATTGGG
>VAPK010102900.1_pt1 | contig 10938 bp, 12 predicted proteins | sample 3395031 | NCBI WGS metagenome assembly VAPK01 (sample SAMN08290443, study PRJNA428436) | hydrothermal vent metagenome | isolation source: Deep-sea hydrothermal vent chimney 1 | place: Pacific Ocean: Juan De Fuca Ridge
CTGCGTTCATCGCTGCCGATAACCTTCGCCTTCAATTCACGGCGATCGCTTAATTTAACGATAATTTCATCAGCGTCTTTAATAACATGATAATTGGTTACTACATAGCCATCCGTATCGATAATAAAACCGGACCCCAATGACTGGGTTTTGAATTCTTCAGGCATCCCACCATTGCCGCCACCTTCACCAAAGAAGTGTCGAAACAGATCACCAAAAGGGGAATCTTTTGGCATGTTGGGCATATTAAAATCATGCGGCATACGCTGCGCACGTTTTATTTTTTGCGTGGTGCTGATATTTACGACTGCCGCACTATTCTGCTCAACAAGCTTGGTAAAGTCCGGCAGCTCAACCGCCTCGACCGTTGAGATTAGCAGCACCTGCGCCAATGCCACCACGGCGAGCATACTCAGAAATATTTTATTAAAAGAATTAAACGAGATTATTACTGGAGATTTCATGGCTACTCATCACCGTATAGTTAATTAAATTTCTGCTGGCTATTTTTTTCTGTGAATTACTTAAGATCATCAATGTGTGGAAAGACGTTTGAGCACGACTGGCTGGTAACGCACATCTGCACTAATCCGTCTGGAATAGATTTTAATGAGAACACCTGCAAATACAAAACCGATAGCCGCAAACAAAATGCTGGTGCCCTCGACCGAGGCAAGCTGCCATTGACCGGCCATATGTTTGCCAAATATCGCAAACAGAATCATACTGACAATGGGCAACAAATAAATCATCAACGAGCCCTGCACCAGCGCGCCTTCTTGTAAACCAATCACAACTGTCTCACCCTCACAGGCCTGCACTTTATTTATGGCTTTCATCTGCGAACTTTTTTGACCCCATATTTTAGCTATGGTTCCGGTTCCGCAGCTCTTGTTGACACTACAATGACCACAAGCGCTTTTGCGCTGCGCTTCCACCCAGGCAAACTCGCCTTCGCACTTAACTACAACTGCTGTTTCTTCAATCATTGCTTTTTAAGACTTTTAGTATCGAGGGAAACCGACTCGCCAATCATTTTTACCGTAACGTAGGGTACCTCGCCAATAACCGTGACATAGTGATCGTCTACTGCTCGACCAAACGCATGCACGGCACCCATATGTGAACCACCACGAAGATTGTTTTCACTATCCATCATGTCTTCGATAAAAACAGAAACTGTCGCCAGACCATCGCTAAAAATCAGGTGCTCCACCGGCATCAGATTTTCAGGCAAGGTAGTCATGCGTTTCATGTCCGGTAGAAAGCCTGCCGGTAATTGTTTTACCAGCCAGTTCAACTCGATTTTGCTTGGCCTTGGCGCTTGTTTTTTAGCCGGAGCTTCATACCAGTCGAATTTACTACTATCCACGCCCGGTTTTAATAAGGCCTCTGAAATCCGATCATGAAAGCGTAACTGAGTAAACATGAACTGTTCAACCGGGGTGTCGCCTTCCACTACCAGGTGCGTTTTTAACAGCAGCCCAGTTTTTTCTTCCACCCACAGGTGATAACCATAACGAAATTTATCTTTCGGTAAAATAGTAATCTTCTGTGAAATATAACCGGCTACTTTACCCTTGCCTGCCAGGGATAAATAATAGTTTTTCTCCAGTGCCTGTATATCAATGGGAAAACGAGGCGGGTAATTATTATGAGCGCGACTTTTTTCCACCACTACCGAATGCCGGTCCGGCATATAGCAGGTTACTTTATTGTGATCACGAATGACTTCCCGACCACTGCCGTCCATGGAGATTAAGCGTTCACGCTCGCCTTTGTCATCCACACTGTGGATGATTTTCATTGAACTAAGCTGGTTATGCTGGCTGTAGACAAAAATACCTTCATAGTTCAGCCCGTGTGCCGCTGAATGCATTTTCTTCAACCAGGACTGTATTTCCGCCTGGTTCTGATCCGCCAGAGCCAGGCTCAGGGGCATGAGCAAACTAACAAAGATGACCAGGCGTTTGAATAGCTGTTGGTAGTCTGTGATATGAAAAGTACGCACCAAGACCCAGCTCGGTCCGCTATTTCTCATTGGCAACCCGGATAATAACAGGCTGATTTTGAATAGCACCAACGATACGCATATAAGGCAGCATACCCTGAATATTAGCACTGGCGGCATATTCATTATGGTTCAATAAGTAGCCACTGAATTTTGAGGCGCTAGTACGATTTACTCTTGGGTCTTGAATATGCTGTTTTGTTACAGGTAATGAAACCAGCTCAGGGCGCTCTGCATTTTGCCCTTCGCGGGCAAAAGCAACCAGCTTGTCGCCCTGCTTATCAGCCGTAGCCAGGGGCGTAATGCCTGTCTGTTCGAAAGATGGATTCTGAATGCTGATAATAGCAATGGCGCTGACCGTAGCGGCAATTGCCAGACCCGCCGCCTGCTTCATTAACTGGCGAGGCTGGAAGCGGCGCGGCGCCAGGATAGTCGGTTCGTGTTCCAGGGCAGCTGAGACCCGTGCGGCAAGGCCAAAATCAGGTACCAGCGTATCAGGCACATGGCCACTGACCACATCTCGAATCAGGTGGTAGCGCATCCAGCGCTGTTTCAGGCTGTCATTCTCTTCCAGATAGTCAATATCCTGTTCGAAATCAACAAGCTCGTCATCCATAAGGGCGGATAGTCGTTCTTCAACTTGGTCATTCATTGCCTGCACACCTTTAACGAAAATACACTTTATTCAACTGCTATAATAATGGCTTCAACTTTTCATCGACCGCCTCACGCGCTCGAAATATCCGCGATCGCACCGTGCCAATCGGACAATCCATGGTCTGGGCGATATCTTCATAACTCATACCTTCCAGTTCACGCAAGGTAATAGCGGTTTTCAAATCTTCAGGCAGTCCTTCGATAGCCTGAAATACGACCTTCTGGATCTCATCACGCAGCGCTTCGCGTTCCGGTGAGGCATAATCCTTGAGTGCGGATTCACCATCATACTGCTCCGCATCAGCGGCATCGATATCAGCATTCGGCGGCCGACGTCCCTGCGCCACCAGATAATTCTTGGCCGTATTGATCGCAATACGGTACAACCAAGTGTAAAACGCACTCTCGCCACGAAAATTCGGCAGCGCGCGGTAGGCCTTGATAAACGCCTCCTGCGCGACATCTTGCACCTCGGACTGATCACGCATATAGCGTGACAGCACCTTGATTATCCTTAACTGGTATTTTAGAACCAGGATATCAAATGCCTTTTTGTCACCTCGCTGTACGCGCTCTACCAGCGCCTGATCAATTTCTTTTTCGCCCATTCGGGCCGATTCCTTACAATGCTAAATTCGTTAGAACCCGCCCGAGTCATACTTATGGACACTATTCTGTGCATGGAGTTCGCTCATTTGGCGGAATTTTCAGACTAAATTATCATATTAGCCCTAATTTTCCTCGCAACGCTGGTGCGGCCACTATTCTAAACTGTTTTTGTCCCGCATAATAAGTATTAATCTTTTATGACTGAAATGATCTCGAATAAACAGCCAGGAATACTGAAATCCATTGACCGTAAAACAGATTGAATCCGATGTTCTAATTATAGGGGGCGGTGCAGCGGGCCTAACGCTGGCTCTGAAACTCGCTAACAATTTTTCTATCCGATTGATTTCAAAGAGCATTCTTAGGGAAGGCTCGACTCTTTATGCGCAGGGTGGAATTGCTGCGGTAAATGCGCCGGATGACAGTCTTAACTCTCATATTGAAGATACGATCAATGCGGGCAGTGGTCTCTGTGATCCTGCCGTCGTGCGCTTCACGGTCGAACACGCGGCCGAAAATATTCAATGGCTGATCGATCAGGGCATCACCTTTACCCGCAACACCTCAAATTCCCCCCTGGGCAAATATCACCTCACCCGCGAAGGGGGCCATAGCCACCGCCGAGTCTTCCATGCCACCGATGCCACCGGTAAGGCCGTCGAGACCACCTTGGAACAACGCGTTCTCGCCCACCCGCAGATCCAGGTCGATGAACAACATATCGCGGTGGATTTGATCACCACGCAGAAATTGGGACAACCAGGCAACAACCGTTGTCTGGGCGCCTATATTCTCGACCAGGGCAACAACCAGGTTGACGTTTACCGGGCGCGTTTCGTACTTCTTTCTACCGGGGGTGCCAGCAAGGTTTACCTTTATACCAGCAATCCCGACACCGCAACCGGCGATGGTATCGCGATGGCCTGGCGTGCTGGTTGCCGCGTGGCCAATATGGAGTTCAACCAGTTTCATCCGACCTGCCTGTATCACCCCAAAGCCAAGTCTTTCCTGATCACGGAAGCCCTGCGTGGCGAAGGTGGCAAACTGCGACTTCCAGATGGTAGCCGTTTTATGGACCATTACGATGAACGCGCCGAGCTAGCACCACGGGATATCGTCGCCCGCGCCATCGACCATGAGATGAAACGCCTGGGCTGTGACAACGTATTTTTGGACATCAGCCACAAATCGGCAGACTTCATTGTTCGCCACTTTCCCACCATTCATGCGCGCTGTCTCGAATTCGGTATCGATATTACCCGCGAAGCCATTCCAGTCGTTCCTGCTGCCCACTACACCTGTGGCGGTATCATGACCGATCTGCATGGGCAAACGGATATCGCTAATCTTTATGCCGTGGGTGAAACGGCATTTACCGGCCTGCACGGCGCCAACCGTATGGCCAGCAACTCCCTGCTTGAATGTTTGGTTTTTGCCCAGTCTGCCAGCAAACAAATTCTTGAACAACAGGATCAGCCGAGCATCAACGCCGAGATTCCCGCCTGGGATGAAAGCCGGGTAACCGATTCCGACGAGGAAATCGTAGTGCATCATAACTGGGATGAAATACGCCGCATGATGTGGGATTACGTCGGCATCGTACGCTCCAACAAACGCCTGCAACGCAGTCAGCGACGGGTGGAAATGCTAAAACTCGAAATCGACGAATACTACGGCAACTTTCGCGTCACCAATGATTTACTAGAATTACGCAACCTGGTGGTGGTGGCGGATTTGATTATTCGCTCAGCTATCAGCCGCAAGGAAAGCCGCGGTCTGCATTACAATCTGGATTACCCCAAAACCGAAACCCAACTACAGAAAAATACTATTCTTGTACCAGAAAACTTTGCCGCAAAGAAGCTTGAGTAATTAAGCGAACGTAAAAATTCACGTTCTAAGAACGCGGTTTTTCAGTTGTTTTGTTTTCATCCGAAAAAAACATTATTAAGACCTTGCCGGTATTCTGTTAGCCTAAAGAAGCTCTCTTAGTTTAGAATAAACGCCATCTGTTTATTAACCCCAGTAAAATAAATACATGCGTCATACCACTCCCCGCCAGTACCAGCTTGTTGAAACCTGCTTACAGGAAAAACTGGATAATGGCACAACCCGCTGTCATCTATGCCCGTGGCGTTGCAAAATTGGGCATGGGCAACGCGGCTTCTGCCAGGCACACGTCAATCGTGATGGCACACTATATAACTTATCCTACGGTATTTTATCCGCGATTGAAGTCGGCGCAATTGAAGACAAGCCGGTGAAGCACTATCGTCCAGGAACCCGCATCATGTCAGTGGGAAGTTATGGCTGTAGTTTCCGTTGCGGCGGTTGTCATAATCTGGATATTTCATGGGGCGTAACAGCACTTGATGAACTGGCAAAAGGCCAGTCTACCGATGCCTGGGTAGCCCCGGAGACGCTGGTTGAAGCGGCTCTGCGTGCCGAGGTGCAGGGGATCGCCTTTACCTATTCCGAGCCGGCAGTCTGGCTTGAATATATTATTGACGTCAGCCAGCTGGCGCATGCAGCCGGACTCTATACCGTGTATGTTTCCAATAGTTATATCACCGATGAGGCGCTGGAACTGGCTGCGCCGCATATTGATGTCCTGTGTTCTGACATCAAGAGCCTGCGTGATGATTTTTATCAGGATATCTGCAAACCGGCAAAGGTGGATCAAGTTCTGCATTCGATTAAAAAAGCCTGCGAACTGGGTCTGCATGTGGAAACACGAACGAATATTATTCCCGGCAAAAATGATAACCCTGACGAGCATTATCGTATCGCCTGCTGGATTCGTGACAATCTAGGCGCAGACAGTCCCTGGCATATTACAAAATTTTTCCCGGTCTATCAATTAAGCCACCTGCCGGAAACGGACGATGCAATGCTGTTTAGTGCTCAGGATGCTGCGCTACGTGCCGGACTAAAACATGTTTACGTGTATAATGATAAGGGTTGTGACTGTGCGCAACAGAATTCACCGATTGACATTTATCTCAATGGCAGCCAGGAACAGATACACCAGCTTAAAATATGCGCCGCTGACTGTTGTGGCGATGATGGCGTATTATTGAAAAAATACGAACAGACATAAACGATCCTGCCACTTACGGCAGGCTCTTGAATTAAAAACAGATCAAATTTTTGAAAACAGAACGTCGAGGTTGATTATGACAAGAATGGTACAGTGTGTAGTGTTAAAAGAAGAAGCGGAAGGACTGGATAACCCCCCGCATCCGGGGGATTTCGGCCTGCGTATTTATGAAAATGTTTCCAAACAAGGCTGGAAAAAGTGGCTCGAACGACTGACCGTCATCATTAACGAAAATGGTCTGTCAACAGCCGATGTGCGCAACCTTGAGTTGATTGAAAAACACATGCTGGGCTTTCTCTTTAATGAAGGTGATTATGGCCAGATGCCGGCGGGGTTCCATGAGGGTGCTGGCGGCAAAAAATAAATCAGCCTCATTGTCGTTGCAAACGGATGGCGGGGGCAACGACAAAATTCAATTTCGCATGGGCTTCGCGTAACGCTGCAATAACGGCATCCGGTGTCTTGGCACGAGCAAAAATATAACCGGGATACTGATTACCTTCGGGCAAAGGAATGAGTTCATGGCCCTCGCGAATGATGATGTCGATGCTTTCAATATATTTAACTTGTTTCGCTGCTCCCAGCCCCTCGACCCGTCTTAAAATACCCGCCTGTTTGATCGGGATCATCATAACTCCCCGCGCATCCTCCAGCACTTGTGTCGGGATCGTTTGCCCCATGGCCAGCGCCAGGGTCAACTCTTCAAGATTAAAATCGCTCTGATCCAAACTACGAGCACAGTCACCACCAATGGTGCGGCAAGCGACTTCTAGTATCCAAACATCCTTTTCATTGATCCGAAGCTCAGCATGTACCGGGCCGGTAGTCAGACCATAGGCCCGACAGGCTTCAGCCACGCGCTGATTGATTTTTTCCTGCATAGCGGCAGATAATCGCGAAGGCGTGACATAAATGGTTTCTTCAAAGAATGGGCCAGTGAGGGGATCGGGCTTGTCAAAAATAACCAGGCGGGTCAAGACGCCGTTGTCCAGGAAGCCTTCATAGGCCACCTCGACACCATCAATGTATTCCTCAACCAATAGGTGTTGCTGTTCAAAGACATCACCTGAATTTACAATGATATTGCGAATACGGGTAACTGCTGCATGAAACTCTGCAGAGTTATTTACCCGAATGACGCCACGGCTAGCCGATAAATTGAGCGGTTTAATAACACAGGGCCAGCAAATATCACTGATCTGTGAATTCAGACTGTGCTCAAGTTTAATTAACCAGTGACGAGGAACCACACAGCCATGCAGGGCAAGATGTGCACGCGCCAAATCCTTACGCCGGGTTAACCTTGCCGCTGCAGGGGGGTTATGGGGCAAACCAAGTTTAGCCGCTGCATGTGCAGCCAATTCCACCGTGCTGTCATCACTACCCAGTACAGCGACAAAGGGCGTTTTTACCGCCTGCCGCAAAATAGTGTCTAGGGCACTGTGCGGATTTTCAAAATCAACATGCAAGCCATCATGAACTTCAGAGATTAGTGAATATTCGCCACGGGAGGCAATCTGCACAACCAGGCCCATGCGTTGGGCAGCCTCCAAATAGGGTGCAATGCGATAGCTACCAGGCTGGGCGATGAGTAGTATACGCGGAGCGATATCGACAAACCGTGGGAAAATGGAGGCTAAATTAGATTGCCACAGGGAACAGCAGCCTACTTAAGCAGCTGAGCCACAGCCACCACAACTACCGCCACCGCCGGTATTGGCAAAAACATTCTTGAAGACAAAGCTCTGGTTAAGACCTTCCGTCTGATAGTCGATTTCTACACCCTCAAGGAAGCTCAGTGCGACCGCATCAACATAAATTTTGATATCATCTTTTTTTAGCACCGCATCAAAGGCACTGGGGCGGTCAACAAAAGTCATACCGTACGTCATACCGCTACAACCGCCACCGGAAACAAAAATACGAATACCGTCAACACCTTCTTCGTTATTTATAATCGCCAGCATTTGTTTGGCTGCGATGGGCGACACCTTGATTTCATCCGTTAACTCATTCTTAAACTGTACTTCGGGCATGATTGGCTGCCTCCTGATTATCAATTTGGTTTGACGCAAGAAAATACTTTACGCCGGTTATGCGATATTAACATATTTTTTAGAATCGGCACTGGCTGCGTAATAATTGCCAACAACCGCATATATTGTCAACTGTTGTCCGGGGCCGAGAAAAAACACAGTAATAACAATATGTTAACTATGTTTTTTTCGTGGCCTTTTGGTGTTTTTGCTGAGAACCATCATTTACCAAGCATTTACCAAGCTTGTTGGCCAACATTCTACTCTCTGACAAAAAGCTGGATGAATTTCTACATATATATTATACCTACTTTGTAATTTAGGTGTCCCGTGATGAAAAAATTACCCATATCAACAAGATTCAATCATCCCAGGCGCCGTAACCGGGAATATTAATTTCCCGTTCATTAAAAAAGCCCTGCTCTGCACGTCGATGACAGGCATTGCAATTACTCAGACTGCCGACTTTGTCATTGCCCTTGATCATGCGTTGCGGAATTTCATTATGTTGATGTCTGAAATAGGCCAACTCAGTGATGCGAATGGGCACATCATTCCCGTTTAATGAGCGCATAATACGTCCGGAGCGGCGATAGCTGGAATTGTCAGCACTGTGCAAAAGCAGATATTCAGTTAATTGCTTTTGCACATCCGCCTCCAGCTCAGCGTTATCATCAAAATGCTGATCGAGATGTGCCATGATCTTCTTCCATGAACGCGCAGGTAACAGGCCGGGAGGATAGGCAAGATGGCAACTGCCACACTCTTCCTGATACTGCGGATTGCTGACTGCCGCAACATCCCTTTGTTTCTGCAGAAAACGCCAGCTATTTTTATTTCCTTCATCGCCGTCATCATCGGCCATACAGCCCGATGCCAGCAGACTCAGTGTTAGTAGTAAAGTTAAAGTCTTCATGATCAACTCCTTCAAGTTAAAGGTGATTATTGGGATTGCAGATAACGCAGAATATTGCCTTTTTCCTGGGCCGTGCATTTACGCCCCAGCGTCCATTTACAATTGCGCAGCAACCATTTTTTCACTTTGCGAATATCCGTCAAACGTTCTGCATTAACCGAAGGCGCAAGAGGCTCAATATGTTTTCCGGTGCGCACATGCTTACCGGGATTGCGCAAATTTTTACTATGACAGCTTGTACAATTGTGCAACTTTCCCGTTTTGGGATTTTTAAATGACTGATGCCAGAGTTTCTCTCCGGCTTTGCTGTCAAAATCATGCGCACCCTGCTGGCGATAATTTTCCAGCAAGCGATCAACCGTTGTGGTATTGACCGCAAACACCGATGAAGCAGACAAACTGAATATTAAAAAAATGTAAAGGGGATAGTTCATAGCTAAACCTCATAAGTTATCGTTAATCCATACGTTTGTTTCCATTAAACATGGCTCGCACAAGATTCTCTCTGTGCAACAAGCTTTCAAACAGCACTCCAGCAACATGGATGAACACCAGTAACAAAGTGAAATTGATAAAAAACTCATGCAGTCCTTCAAAAATTTCAGCCCATGTTTCACCGGCATGACCAAGCCAGATCGCCAGCGGCCCGGCATTATCACCCGCGCCATACACTGCCAAACCGCTAACAGCCGTCAATGCCAGGGAGACAAGCAGTAACACGATCATGGCACCGCCCGCCGGGTTATGACCAAGATAACGTCTGGCCCTGAATGTGATAATCTGTTTTAGATAAGCAGCAATCATCTTCGGCGAATAAACAAAATCACTAAAGCGTGCGTAACGCGGTCCGATAAAGCCCCACACAAGGCGAAATGCCAACAGGCCGATAACGGTATAACCTGCAAAAATATGCAGCCTTAAATAATCATCCTCGGTTATAAAAGCAATACTGAAAGCGAACAGCAAAACCCAGTGAAACAGACGTACTAGTGGATCCCAGACTTTGATGTTTTCAAATTTCTGCATTGTCTTGCCCTCCTTTTTCTTTCTTGCCTTTGTTAGAAACAAGATTAGAACAGAAACATGAAACCAAGCTGAAAACGCCCGCTTAATCAGTCTCTGATAAGAGAAAAGAAATTAATCTTTATTTAATATTTTGGATGGGAAGAAAAAGATTCCCTATTGTGTTTGTCATATTAAATAGGCATTCCAAATACCAGCACACTTTTGGAAAGCTCGTTCGTCCTGAGCTTGTCGAACCATTCGTGGTGAGCCCTTCGGCTTTGCTCAGGAGAGCCTTGTCGAACCATAGGCGTGGAAATACTGTAAATAGAGCGCTTAATCTGCTGGTCCTTCGACAAGCTCAGGACGAACGTGAAAGTCCGCAAGTGATCCTGTATTCGGGACAGCTATTTAATAGATAAGCTGAATTCAGTGCAGCTAAAACTGGTCAATCTCACACAATAGGCAGACACGTCCTGATATACTATTTTTTTGAATCGTGACATTGTGAATGCTCCACCGGCTGAAAGCCTGATGGCTCCCTCTCCCAGGATCTGGGAGAGGGCTGGGGAGAGGGTTCAGGAATCTTCCTCAAACCGATCCCCCC
>VAPK010156077.1_pt1 | contig 10936 bp, 7 predicted proteins | sample 3395031 | NCBI WGS metagenome assembly VAPK01 (sample SAMN08290443, study PRJNA428436) | hydrothermal vent metagenome | isolation source: Deep-sea hydrothermal vent chimney 1 | place: Pacific Ocean: Juan De Fuca Ridge
GAAGAAAACACGATGTTTTTGAAATCCCCTCTTTCAAGAACCGCCGCCATCACCACAGCTCCATAGACAAGCAACGGGCGGCGCGAGCGTGACACGGTTTCAATTCCCTCCACTTCGCCATTTTTTTCGATCAGCTCATTATTTTCGATCAGCTCTTGGGCCAGATTTAGCGCGTCAACGGCGCTGACCTGATAATTTTGCACCATATGCAAGGGATAATTTGATCTGACCTGCATCAATAGAGCAAAGGCCCGCCATGTCCCCCCGATGGCGCAAAAGGTTTCGTGTCGGCTTTTGTTTAAAACAGTTGATTTTTCCAATAGCCTGTTAGCAATTTTCATCGCCCTTGAAAGGGAAAATCCACTATCATCCTCAAGCCGGATAACTCCAAGAGCATGGGTTTCTCCACCAAAGTCTTTTTTTGAACCAACCATGGATAATTCCAGCGATCCGCCGCCAAGGTCACCAACCAATCCGGCAAAGTCAGGCATGCCAAAAATAACACCCCTTGCCGCATAATGGGCCTCTTGTGCCCCGCTAAGAATGCGCCCTTTTGTTTGCATCAGCAATTCGACCCCGGCCATAAATTTTTTGCCATTGCTGGCTTCACGCACCGCAGAGGTGGCAATAACATAAACGGTTTTCACCTCCATCAGTTTTACCACCAACCCAAAGCGGGAAATGGCTTTGAGCGCCATTGCAGCATTTTGCGGGGCGATTTTTTTATCTTTTGCTACCCCGCGACCAAGGGTGCAGTTGGTCTTTTCATTAAACAGGGGCGTTAAGGTGCGCCCTAGATGTTCATAAACCACCAGACGAACCGAATTTGAACCAATATCAAGCACAGCAACGGAAGCGGTATTCGCTACTCGAGCTGCACCCGTAATGTTATTTTTGTTCTGATCTGCATGACCATTACCGGTCATAATTATTGGCCAGTCTCATCGTCGGCATCTAAGATTGCCGTCCCACGCCCCGAAAGAGAAGGATTGGTCATGAAATAATTATGCACATTAAATTCTTCTTCCCCCTTGGCGGGTTTTAAGCGCTGGGAACTTCCATCAGGCAACAATGTCCAGCTCTGCTGATTGTCTTTGAGGTTTGCTACCATTATGCGCTCAAGTATCTGCTTATGAACGGTTTTGTTGGTAATTGGCACCAGCGTTTCCACCCGGCCATCAAGATTTCTCTGCATGAGATCGGCCGAAGAAATATAAACTTTTGCTTTTGGTGAGGGCATAGCCTCGCCATTTGCAAAACAATAAATGCGTGAATGTTCCAAAAAACGCCCAACAACGGATTTTACCCGGATATTGTCAGAAAATCCGGGAATGCCGGGACGCAATCCACAAATTCCACGCACTACCAGATCAATGCTCACCCCTTTTTGGCTGGCATCATAAAACGCATCAATGATTTGCGGATCAATCAGAGAATTCATTTTCATCCAGATGGCGGCAGGTTTGCCATTGTTGGCATTTTTTACTTCAACATCAATGTCATCAATCAGGCGCTGACGCAGATTTAGGGGCGATACCGCAAGGGCCTCAAGCTCTGTTGGCGAGGCATAGCCGGTAATAAAATTAAACACCCGCGCCACATCGCGCGCCAAAGTCTGGTTGGAAGTAAAATAGGAAAGATCACTATAAATTTTTGCAGTAATTGGGTGATAATTCCCCGTGCCAATATGACAATAGGAAACCAGTTTGCCACGCTCCCTGCGCACAACCTGCGATAGTTTGGCATGGGTTTTAAGTTCAACAAAGCCAAACACCACCTGCGCTCCGGCCCGCTCCAAATCGCGCGCCCAGCGAATATTTGCCTCCTCGTCAAACCTTGCTTTTAGCTCCACCAGCGCCGTAACCGATTTACCTGCCTCTGCCGCATTGATCAAAGCTTTGACAATGGGAGAATCTTTGGAGGTTCGATAAAGGGTTTGCTTTATGGCCACCACATCCGGGTCGGCCGCCGCCTGAGATAAAAACAAAGCAACAACATCAAAACTTTCAAAAGGATGATGAACCAGAATATCCTTTTGCCGAATGGCGGCCAGACAATCCCCGTTATGATCACGAATCCGTTGGGGGAAGCGCGCGCGATAAGGTTTAAACAACAGGTCCGGACGGGCGATTGAGCAGATTGCTGCTGCATCCGCCAGACCCAAAAACCCGGTGCCATCAAATATTTCAGCTCTGGTAATTCCAAGATTATCGGCAATCTGACGCCGAAGAGATTTGGGCATTGCGTGCTCAACCTCCAGCCGAATAGTTGTGCCGCGCCGTCTCTGTCTGATGGCAGTTTCAAACTCCTCCACCAGATCGGCCGCTTCTTCGTCAATTTCCAGCTCGCTATCACGCAAAATTCGAAACGCCCCGGACCCTAGAACTTTATAGCCGGGAAACATCTTATCAAGGGAAAGCGACACCACATTTTCAATGGTCACCAATTCAATGCGCTCATCGCTTGTTAATTCGTCAGGCAGGGTGACAAAGCGATCAAGAGAATTGGGAATGCGCACCAGCGCCATCATCCGGCGCGCACTTTCAATGCTTTCCAGTTGCACCGCCATGGTAAACCCAAGATTTGGGATAAACGGAAACGGATGGGCCGGATCAACTGCCACAGGGGTGAGAACCGGAAACAATTCCTGCCGGTAAAGTTTTTTTAGATAGGAAATTTGCGCCTCGCCCAGATCAGCAGCTTCGTGAATAATCACCTTTTTTTTAGTCAGCGCCCGACGCAAAGTCTGCCAATGCTCCTGTTGTTCCAGATGCAGATGCTGGGCCAAATTCATAATTTCTTCGAGCTGCTCTGAAGCATTTAATCCATCAACAGAAAGCCGGTTGATGCCAGAGCGCTGTTGCGAGAGAAGCCCGGCAACCCGAACCATGAAAAATTCATCCAGATTGGCTGCAGAAATCGAAACAAACCTCATTCGTTCCAACAAAGGATGGGCCTTATTTCCCGCCTCCTCCAATACCCGCATATTAAATTGCAACCACGAAACTTCCCGATTTACAAATCTTGAAGGGCTGGTGCCTAATTTTTTTATATCGGAACCGGACAATACATTTTCAGCCATGATTATTCCTTATCGCCATATCCTGACGAATTTTTATTGCTTCAGCGGCGATTTTTTTGCCAATCGCTTTGCCTTTTTGCAATGCCAGTCTATCCAGTATTTCGCTCAAGGCAAAAACTTCCCCCGGTGAGCGCTCGATCCGCGCTACAAGATAAGAAATTGTCTCCGGAGAAACCACAATCTGACGGTCGTCAAATAATTTTGCAAACATCTGAGATAGTTGCAAATCGCTGGCCGCCTGCAAGCTAAAATGGGATGCGAGCCGCGCTCTGGATTTTACATCATCGGTTAAAAAAGGCCAATTGATCACCGGCTCACGAGCACTCATCAAAACCGGGCGAGCATCGCGCATGCTCTGGTTTAATAAATGAAACAGCGCGTTTTCATCAAATCCGGCCCGGTCCACATTATCCAACAGCACCGGGATTTGTTTTTCCTCACCGGCCAATGTTTCCAATTGTTCATTGGTGACAATCTTTGGCTCTACAATTTTAGCTCCGGCAAGTTTTGCCCAAACTTTTCCAAGGTGGGTTTTTCCAGATTTTTGCTCTCCGGTAATTAGGGTCAAAGGAGCCGCCCAGTTGGGAAAGCTGATAATATGCTCAAACGCCAACCGGTTGCCTTTGGTTACGATAAAATCCTTTTGCGCATAAGAGGTTTCATAGGCCAGATCAAATGTCAGTTGCCCCCTTGTCTCATCAGATTTTTCGCCAGCCGTTTTTTCGTCCTGAGCGCTCATTTTTTTTCTTTTGCGCTATTGGCGGATTTTGTTGCGGGTTTTTTTGCAGTCCGCGAAGCTTTTGCAGGTTTAACGCCGGTTGCGCCCGTTTGTTTTGTGGGGTTTGCAGCCCCTGCCGCCATAGCTTCTTCTCCCAGATATAGCTGCCCTTGAATATATTTTTTGATGGCAAAACGCACCAGCACCCCGATAAACGCCACAATCGGAACCGCCAACAACAATCCAACGAAACCAAACAAAGTGCCAACCGCAAACAGGGCAAACATCAGCCATACCGGATGCACTCCGATGCTGGAGCCAACAAGTTTCGGATAAAGAATATTACCCTCTAAAAACTGACCGACGAGAAAAATTCCCAGCACAATTCCAATCGGCCAAAAATCGGGCCAATATTGCACAATCGCCACCCCGGCCGACAAAACAATGCCCACCAGAAAGCCCACATATGGAATGAAACTCAGCAACCCGGCCGTAACCCCGATTGCCAGACCAAAATTTAGGCCTGCAACTGTCAGCGCCACTCCATAAAATATCGACAGCAATATTATAACGGTTCCCTGCCCGCGAATAACCGCCGCCATTGCCTTATCGATCTGGCGCATAACATCGCGGATTTCTTCCCGATGATCTCGTGGTAAAAGCTTGTCGATTTGCTCAACCATTCCATCCCAGTCCAGCAGCAGATAAAAGGCTACCACCGGCGTAATAACCAGCAATGCCAATACATTAATCAGCGTCAATCCGCTCTGCATAATTTGAGCGGTGATATTTCCCAACATCGTGACGCCGCCTGAAAGCAGATCGGCTAAGCCGTTTTCAAATTGGGTAATTCGCTCTTCCCCCAACCATGCATAAAGCTCTGGTGCCCGTTCGGTGACAAAAGTCTGTAAAATGTTCACATATTCAGGCAATCCTTGAGCCAACCCCACTCCCTGTTGCACAATGGAAGGAACCAGCAGAAAAAACGCGCTGATAATTATCGCCATCATAAGCGTCATAACCACACAGGTGGCCCAAAATCGCGAAAACTTAATCTTTTCAAGCAGATCAGTCACAGGATCCAAAAGATAGGCCAGAGCCATTCCCACTACAAAGGGCAGCAAAATTCCGCGAAATACCCAAAGAATAAAAAAGCTAAACCCCAACAGGGCACTCCAGATCAATATTTGTTTTTGCATCGTCATTGCTTCTTGCCCTTGCATGCGTTGGCATCTGTGGTTAACAGCGCCTTGTCAAAGTTTATTTCATTATCAGACGAAATATAAATATCATTATCAGTAAAAACAATCGGGCACAGGAAAAACCCGCAATGGCTAATGAATCCGAAAGAAAAACATCCTCTCGACCTGTCACCTACAAACAGGCCGGAGTTGACATTGATGCAGGCAACGCCCTCGTTGAAGCTATAAAACCCGCCATAAAATCTACAAACCGCCCCGGAGCGGATGGGGAAATTGGCGGTTTTGGCGGCCTGTTTGATCTAAAGGCAGCCGGATTTGACGATCCGGTGCTGGTTGCCGCCAATGACGGGGTTGGAACGAAGCTAAGGGTGGCAATTGAAGCCAATCAACATGCAACCATCGGCATTGATCTGGTGGCCATGTGCGTCAATGATTTGATTGTGCAGGGCGCGCAACCATTGTTTTTTCTCGATTATCTGGCCACCGGAGCGCTGGATGTGGCGCAGGCAACCACTATTGTTCAAGGCATCGCCAATGGCTGCAAACAGGCCAATTGCGCCCTGATTGGTGGTGAAACTGCAGAAATGCCCTCAATATATGCAAAAAAAGATTATGATCTGGCCGGATTTGCTGTGGGCGCTGCCGAGCGAGGCCAATTATTACCCAAAGACAATTTGAAAGCTGGAGATATAATTATTGGCATTGCCTCCTCCGGTCTGCATTCAAACGGCTTTTCTTTAGTTCGCAAATTGATTGAACTAAACGATATAAACTATTCTAAACCAGCACCTTTTGACCCAAGTCAAACTCTTGCTGAGGCTCTGCTCATTCCGACAAAAATATATGTTAAGTCGCTGATTGCAGCCTTGGAAACCAATATCGGCATAAAAGCTCTTGCTCATATTACCGGGGGTGGATTTGTCGATAATATCCCGCGTATTCTGCCAAAAAATCTGGGCGCGTCCATTTTTCTTGATGCCATAAACCCTCCCCCGATTTTTGCATGGCTCAATGATCTGGGAAATATTGGCGAAAGTGAAATGCTGCGCACCTTCAATTGTGGAATTGGCATGATCGCCATTATCGATGAGAGTGAAGCAGAACAATTGATACAGGTTCTCACCGATGAGGGCGAAAGCGCCTCTATTCTGGGAGAGTTGCAGGCAAGGGGCGATAAAGCCGTTGAATTTTGTGGGAAGCTTTTGCGGTGAATAAAAACGCCACAAGCCAAAAAGATAAAAAAAATACAAAAAAAGTAGTGATTCTTATTTCCGGGCGTGGCTCAAACATGCTTTCTCTGATCAAGGCTGCCGAGCACAAGGATTTCCCGGCAAAAATCGTCGGGGTTATTTCATCTAATCCAGATGCAACCGGACTTGAAATTGCCAAAACCCACGGCATAAAAACCGCTATCAATGATCTAAAAACCTTTTCTAACAAAGCAAAAGCTGATCTGGAGCTTATGAAGGTTTTGCAAAGCTGGCAGGCGCAAATCATCTGTCTTGCCGGATTCATGCGAATTCTTGGGGATGATTTCACCAAGCAATGGCATAAAAAAACCATCAATATCCATCCCTCCCTATTGCCAAAATATAAGGGATTAAATACCCATCAACGCGCCCTTGATGCCGGGGACAAAACCCATGGTTGCACGGTGCATTTTGTGATATCCGAGTTGGATGCGGGGGCGATTATCGTGCAATCTGAAGTTGACATATTGCCCGATGATGATGCTGAAACCCTTGCCCGAAGGGTGTTAATGGCCGAACATATTCTATACCCAAAAGTGCTGGCAAAACTTGCGGCGGAATAAAATAATTCTCGCATCATTATAATTGATCTCTGTGATCGTTAAAAACGGTTCGACATAGCTATACCGGCTGCTCTAGGTTCGCCTTCTATATATATAAAGGCATGTGCAATGAGTTTTCGCGACTGGTCTCTAATAGTATTGCTGGGAATAATCTGGGGGTTTTCATTTCCATTTAATGCCATTCTATTGCGCGAACTTGGCCCCTTATGGGTATCAGCTGGGCGGGTTGGAATTGGTGCTTTGGCCTCTTGGATATTTGTTCTGTCCATCAAAAAAACCATCCCCACAGACATAAAACTTCTGACAAAACTCGCTTTACTGGGCACCCTCACCTATGCGGTGCCGTTTGCGCTGTTTCCGCTTGCCCAATTGCACCTTTCGGCAGGTGTTGCAGCAATTATCAACGCCTTCACCCCCATAACCACGGTTATTGTCTCGCACTTCTGGATCGGGGGCGAAAAAGCTACTTTGACCAAAGTGCTAGGGGTTGGGGCCGGATTTACCGGGGTGGCAATTCTTGCAATTCCAGCTTTTGAGGCCGGTGGGACCTCTCAAATCTGGGCCATAGGTGCGGGATTGCTGGCCACTCTATGTTATGCTTCCTCATTGAATTACACAAAATCTCTCAATCATGTGGACCCGTCAATTTTAGCCACTATCGCCCTTACCGGTGCGGCAATTTCGGCCATTATCGCCGCCCTGATATTTGAGGGAGTGCCTGTGGTCACCAAAAGCGAAACCTGGTTTGCTCTCATTGGCATCGGGGTTTTTACCACCGCACTGGCTTTTCAAATCATGTATCGCATGTTGCCCCGGGTCGGCCCGACCAATTTCACGGTAACCACATTCATTGCCCCGGTTTCGGCCATCACACTTTCAATCCTGTGGCTGAACGAAGAGCTTTTACCGGTTCATATTTATGGCATGCTGGCCATTTTTGCCGGATTGTTGCTGATCGATGGTCGCTTGTTAAAGTCGAGAAAAAATCTCAAAGAACAAGCCTGAATTACCATTCACAAAATCGAAATTTCGTTCTGTTATACTCGGTACTTGCTGCCATAGTCTCACCAGAGTGAAAGAAACAAGCTTGGAACAATCCCGAATTCTAATCGACGTTTTAATATTTCTCGGGGCGGCAATTGTTGTTTTGCCTATATTTCATCGCTTCAAAATCAGCCCGATTCTTGGCTATATGGCAGCTGGAATTCTTATAGGACCATCCGCTTTTGCGCTGATTGAAGATAATGACGGCGCACACGCATTGGCAGAATTTGGCGTAGTGTTTCTTTTATTCATGATCGGTCTTGAATTATCGGTTGAGCGGTTGCGCTCCATCGGGGCACGTACATTTTTGCTTGGTCTGTTGCAGGTCGTCATCACATCGATCATTATCGGCTATATCGCTTATTCCTTTGGCCTCTCCCCTGCAGCCTCTGCCATAATCGGTGGCGGGTTGGCGCTTTCGTCAACTGCCTTTGTAATGAAATATCTGGCAGAAACCGGCGATCGGGCCACGGGATTTGGCCTTATCGTATTTGCGGTTTTGCTGGTGCAGGATTTAGCCGTGGTGCCGTTTCTTATTCTTGTTCCTCTGTTGGCAGAGCAGGATGCATCTTTTATCGACGCCTTTGGCACGGCCGCCCTGCGCGGCGGTGTCGCTCTGGTATTTGTGATCATTATTGGCCGCTTTGCCTTAAAACCCCTATATCAAATGATAGCCAGCGCCCGCAGTTCCGAGCTGTTTGTTTCCGCAACCCTGTTGGTGGTGCTTGGCACCGGCTGGATTATGTCACTGGCCGGATTGTCCATGACCCTTGGTGCGTTTTTGGCTGGCCTTTTGCTTAGTGGCACCCAATATCGTCACCAGATCGAGGCCGACATCAGACCATTTCGCGGTCTATTGCTGGGCCTGTTTTTCATGATCATTGGCATGTCCATGGACTTAAGGTTGATTTTTGATCAGTGGCTGCTGGTTTTATCGCTCTTGCTGGCTTTGATGCTTGGCAAAACCCTTGTCACCGCAATTTTAAGCCGGATGATGGGCAATTCCACCTCCCGTTCCATCCGGGTTGGTCTGGCGTTATCGCAAGGGGGAGAATTTGGCTTTGTAATGTTTGGAGCCGCCCTGGCGCTTGATTTAATTGATGGTCAGTTGGCCAATATTTTGCTCGCAACAATTGCTTTGAGCATGTTTATCACCCCTGCCATGTTTTATCTTGGCCGTGTGACTTCTGCGCGGATCAAAGCTGCAAAACCTATTAAAAAATCTGACACTATCAATATCAACGATATAGAAAAGATTTCAAATCATGTTCTGATCGCTGGATTTGGCCGGGTGGGTCAGACCGTGGCGCGGGTATTGTCCGATGCGGCAATTCCCTATATCGCGCTGGATAAAGACAATGTTCGGGTCAGTAATTGCCGGAAAAAAGGCATGAATGTTTTTTATGGGGATGCCGATCAGTTAAAGATTTTACAGGCCGCCGGAGCTGAATGTGCAAAAGTCGCAGTGATTACCCTTGATGCCGAAACCGTGGCCTGTCGGGTGGTAACCGCCCTGCGTGACAATTATTCTGACCTTCCGATATTTGTGCGCGCCAGTGATCGCAAACATTCGGCCAATCTTGAAAAAGCCGGAGCCACCGCCATGGTTTTTGAAGCAGCAGAAGCCAGCTTGCAACTTGGTTCAATTGTTCTGGCCTCACTCGATGTCAGCAATGATGATATTGTTGGATTTATCAATGATTATCGCGAAGATGATTATGCCCGTCTGGAAGAAATCATTGTTGGTTCATCGGGGTAATATTAGAGGGTGATTTGCCAGCCGATCCGCCAAGCCAAATGCTGCCCATCACAACCACCACTCCAAAGATTTGTACCAGTGTCAAAATTTCTCCAAGAATAAACCAGCCCAAAAGAACGGCGCTCAAGGGACTAAGAAAAATAAAATTTGAAACTGCGACCGGCTCTAGTCGCTCGATCGCCCGGAACCAGAAAAAATAACTAAGCGCCGCCCCAAATAATCCAAGCCACAAAAACCCTGCAATATTTATCAGGCTCAAACTTGGCAAAGGCGGCTCAAAAATCAACGCAACAGGAAATAATAAAAGCCCACCAGCTATTAGGCGTCATCGCAAGGTTTGTTTGTTGAGTAACGCCAAGGAGGAACATTTGGAGAACTTGGTTGATTTTGCACTTTTACCTCCACTTTCTCGTGTAACTGAAGTGTAGTGGGCGCTCGTTTGAGCGTTCAGCGGCCCCAGAATCCCAGACATAATCGCCGGTGGGGTTGATGTGTATCCATCCCAAGGGCGAGACATGCTTTAGCAAGCTTGGATCGGGTAGCGGACATTGATATACTGGGTGCGGAGATCGGCTTTGTCCGCAGAGCGGCCATTTAACCGTCCTTGCTGATACAAAACTCCGACTAAATCTGCCAGCAAGCACAAGCAGCCATAAGGGCAACGGTTGTCAGATATCTGCGCCGATATCGGCTGGCTATTCCTTGATGCGGCGCCCCAAAGATGGCCGAACAACTCCGCTCTCCAGAATGCTTTGAATGGGCGGAAACATGGCTTGGGCCTGTTCCGGCACATCTTGCCAGTCGACAGACGGCGTTAAGTTTTTGTGATAATCGAACGGCAGAGTACCCGGCCCGCTGGCCTCAGCGACTATAATCCGCCCAACCATGCCGCCATGTTCGTGTGGAGCACAGTAATAGTCGTAAACGCCTGGCGTGGTCAGGGTAATGGTGAATGCATCTCCCGGATTAACCAGATACCCACTGTCCCATGCCGCCGCCGCTTTGGGAATGCGAAGCGAATGATCGTCGTTATCCGGGTGATAGGCTGTGACAGTGTGAACATTTTCGCGAATGGTCCAGCGCACCGTCGTATGTGGCTGTATCAACAATCCAATTGGGTCGAACCAGACATGCGCCCCATCAACGTCGCTACGAAGATCAATATCAACAATTGCATCAGAACCAAGCGCGGTTGCGGGTGCCGCAAGCCCGGCGAGCAAAAGCCCGCCGGTTTGAAGCACATCCCGTCTGTTAGGATTATTCAACATCGGCAGTAGCTGCATCAACATGCCACAAAACGATGTGATAGTGGGGTTTA
>VAPK010098258.1_pt1 | contig 10934 bp, 10 predicted proteins | sample 3395031 | NCBI WGS metagenome assembly VAPK01 (sample SAMN08290443, study PRJNA428436) | hydrothermal vent metagenome | isolation source: Deep-sea hydrothermal vent chimney 1 | place: Pacific Ocean: Juan De Fuca Ridge
CATTATCAGGATCTTTCGGAATACAATCTACTGGGCAAACTTCAACACACTGCGGTTCAGCATAGTGACCTACGCATTCTGTACACTTATCTCTTTCTATTTCATAGATCTCTTCACCCATGAAAATCGCTTCATTTGGACATTCTGGTTCACAAACATCGCAGTTTATACATTCGTCAGTGATAAATAATGACATTTTACTATTCCTAAGTTGTATCAATTAATGATTTGATTTTAACAAAAGTTAAAAAATAAAAACATTAACTATGGTTAATGTAGGCTTTTATGGTGCTCAAAGGAAAGAAATCAAGACCTAGATCAATAATAAAAATGAATAGTTTACTGTTTTATAAACCTCTTATTATTCTAGGACTTAAATGCAATTGCGTTACTCTCTAAAATCCGTACACTGTATCGTTACATAGGGCTCATAATAATAGAAGCAGCATGATTGAATTTAAGGCAGTCAGTAAGCAATATCCAACAGGACAATTGGCGTTATACAATGTCAATTTGCAATTACAACAAGGGGAAATGGCCTTTCTAACAGGCCACTCTGGTGCTGGTAAGAGTACCTTGTTAAGACTTATCGCACTTTTAGAATCCCCATCAGATGGTGATGTTATCATTGCGGGTCAAAATGTCCGTTCTATTAAGTCACGTATCACTCCTTCTTTTCGGCGTAAAATTGGGGTTATCTTTCAAGACCATCATTTACTTCAAGATCGTACTGTTTTTGATAATGTAGCCTTACCTCTTAAAATTGAAGGAATGCGCCCTCAATATATTAAACGACGTGTGCGTGCTGCTTTAGATAAAGTTAACCTTCTGACTAAAGAAAAAGAATATCCTTTGATGCTATCTGCGGGTGAAAAACAAAGGGTTGGTATTGCCCGTGCAGTTGTTAATAAGCCAACCATTATTATTGCAGATGAACCAACCGGTAATCTTGATCCTGATTTGGCCCAAGATATTATGCATACCTTTAAACAGTTTAATGAATATGGCTCTACAATATTAATCGCAAGTCATGATCACGCACTGATTAAAGACATGAAGAAACGCATCATCGTTTTGCAAAAGGTTAAAATGTAATGGGAAAACAAGCTAAGCAACAAATTGGCTCATCCTTAGGTAATTTAGTTGGACATCACAAAGAAGCAATTAACTACAGCTTATTACGTCTTTGGCAAACACCATTATCGACATGGATCACTCTAGCTGCTATAGCGATTGCATTAACTTTACCGTCCAGCCTTCATTTATTACTTAAAAACATGAAAACGTTGACAGATGATAAACGTGAAGTACCTACAATTTCCTTATTTATTAAACCAGAAATATCTGAACAGCAAGCGCGTGATCGGGGAGAACTATTAGAAGAGCTTTCTGAAATAGATAAAGTAATCCTCGTCCCTAGAGATGAAGCTTTAGCAGATTTCCAAAAGATCACTGGATTCGCTGAAACGCTGGAGACTTTAGATGAAAACCCGCTTCCTCATGTATTAGTCGTTACACCACATATGAGTTTAATGGGTAATGCAGATATAGATATGCAAAAACTTGCAGAAAAACTAGAAACATATAAAGAAATAGATTTAGTGCAAATGGATATAGAGTGGGTACAGCGCTTAAGAGGAATATTAAGAATTTCAGAACATGCGATTCTAGTTATTTCATTTCTACTGGGCTTAACCGTACTGTTAGTGATTGGCAACACCATAAAATTAAATATTGAAAATCGCAAAGAAGAAGTAGAGGTGAGTAAGTTAATAGGGGCTACGTCTGCCTATATTAGACGGCCTTTTTTATACAGTGGAATATGGTATGGGTTATTTGGAGGAATTATTAGCTTAGTATTCGTTCATTTAGCACTACTTAGCTTCATCTCACCGGTGAATGAACTTGCTCGTTTATATGGAAGTAGTTTTGTTATCAGTGGTCTTGGATTAAAAGTTACACTATTCATTCTATTAGTAAGTAGTTTTCTTGGGCTGATTGGCGCGTGGATGGCAGTGGGTAGACACCTGAAGAAAATATCACTTTCGTAAAAATTTTGACACATACAAATGCCAGCTTCAGACCCTTTTAATTTCATTATAATTGTTGTAGTTGGAGCAATTGCAGGATTTTTAAATGTGCTTGCTGGTGGTGGTTCTGCACTAACTATTCCACTGCTTATTTTCTTAGGTTATGACGCAACCGTCGCTAACGGCTCCAATCGTATCGCTATTCAAGTCGAAGCACTAGCAGCCGTAGCTGCATTTAAAAAACAAAACCATTCTGATTTTCCAACCAGTTTAAAGCTCTCTTTGATGACTTTACCCGGAGGAATCCTTGGTGCTTTTTATGCTGTAAAAATTGATGATGCCTTGTTCACTAAAATTCTAGGTGTTGTCATGGTATTGATTATATTTACCCTAATGTTTCCAAAGTCAGAAATTATTGCGCATGCTAAAAATCATAAGTGGAGAAAATGGCTAGCCTGGCCAACAATGTTTGCAGTTGGTTTCTATGGTGGGTTTATTCAAGCAGGTGTAGGTTTTGTCATTATGGCTACTTTACTCCATCTATATGGCATGGATCTTGTAAAAATAAACGTACATAAAGTTTTTATAGTAATGATTTTTACAGTACCAGCTGTGGTAGTTTTTATTGTGACAGATAATGTAAATTGGTTTGCAGCAATTGCTTTATCTACAGGTATGGTACTTGGAACGTTTGTTGCTGTGAAAGTTGCTTTGCAAAAGGGAGAAAAAATAGTACGCATAGTACTAGGAGTTTCTTTGTTAATTATTGCGGTTAAGCTTTTTTTGATCTAGCCCTAGGTGTTAAAATGCCCCATGCAAAGGGCATTTTATTAGTAACCTTGTATCCTATTCTCTGATACAAATTATACTCTAGCGTTCGAAAGCATCACTTTCCCAAACTACACCGATAGAATATCCATCTCTTGGAGTGTTTTCTCCATAATAACTAAACGTATCGACTTTATTTTGCATTTCAAAATTGACTCTTGAAGTTGCAGCATTATCTGAGGAAACATCCCAAACTGCACCGATAGAGTATTCATCTCTTGGAGCGTTTTCTCCATAATAACTGAACGTATCGACTTTATTTTGCATTTCAAAATTGACTCTTGAAGTTGCGACATTTTCTGGGGCAACATCCCAAACTACGCCAATTGAGTATTCGTCACGTGGAGCTCTTTCATCTGCAGTTGCTGTTTGTCCTACAGCAATTAAAGAAAGAATTGCCGCTGATAATAGTGCTGATTTATTGATGTTCATTTTAGATTCCTTATTGATATTATTTATATGTGAATTGAATTTGTTTGATTGTCTATCTTGAGGTTAAATACGGGCAGTTTGAGAAAAAGATGCAAAAAACATTATATTTTCTGTGATAGACAGATAAGTGGTACACTTTTAATCTAACTGATTTAAATCAAGTTTCATTTAGTTGAACTAGCAATAAGCCGCTTTATAGCGGGAGATACAGCAAAAATCAGGTAACTCATCTTGAATAGATAATAGCTGACCACATAGTTAAAATAATTATTACATAAAATTTAGGTATAACAATGAGAACCGATAAATTAACCAGTAAGTTTCAACTGGCTTTACAGGATGCTCAATCTATCGCATTGGGTCGTGACCATCAATTTATAGAATCAGTACATTTAATGATTGCTTTGCTAGATCAGGAAGGAGGAAGCGCTCGCGGTCTAATTATGCAAGCAGGTATCAATGTGAACTTATTGCGCTCACAGCTAACTGAAGCACTTGATCGCATGTCCAGCGTAACTGGCGGTGATGCGGGCGATATACACATTTCAAATGATCTGTCGAAGTTACTAAATGTCACTGATAAATTAGCGCAAAAACGTAATGATCAATACATATCTTCTGAATTATTTATTCTTGCTGGAATGGATGACAAGGGAGTCCTTGGTGAAACTTTACGCAAAAATGGAGCGACCAAAGAAACCCTAACACAAGCCATTGATACCATGCGTGGTGGTCAACCTGTAGATGATCCAAATGCAGAAGATCAACGTGAGGCCTTAAAAAAATACACAATTGATCTTACTGAAAGAGCTGAACAAGGAAAAATTGATCCTATCATAGGGCGTGATCAAGAAATTCGTCGTATGGTTCAGATTTTGCAACGTCGTACTAAAAACAACCCTGTCATTATTGGTGAACCTGGTGTTGGTAAAACAGCCCTTGTTGAAGGACTAGCACAACGAATTGTAAATGGTGAAGTTCCTGACAGTGTAAAAGGGAAACGTCTTTTGTCTTTAGATTTAGCAGCATTACTAGCAGGTGCTAAATTTCGGGGTGATTTTGAAGAGCGCCTAAAAGCTGTACTAAATGATGTTTCTAAATCAGAAGGAAATATTATTTTATTCATAGATGAGATTCATACTATGGTTGGTGCGGGTGCTGCTGAAGGTGCTATGGATGCAGGAAACATGCTTAAACCTGCACTGGCTCGTGGAGAGTTACACTGTGTGGGAGCAACCACTTTAGATGAATACCGAAAGTATATTGAAAAAGATGCCGCTCTAGAGCGACGTTTTCAAAAAATCATTGTTGATGAACCATCCGTCGAAGACACCGTGGCGATATTACGAGGTTTAAAAGAACGTTATGAAGTCCATCATGGTGTAGAAATTACCGACCCTGCTATTGTTGCTGCTGCTACTTTGTCACATCGTTATATTAGCGATCGCCAATTACCAGATAAAGCAATTGATCTTATTGATGAGGCAGCATCACGTATTCGACTTGAAATAGACTCAAAACCCGAGTCGATGGATAAACTCGAACGTAAATTGATTCAATATAAAATTGAACGTGAAGCGTTGAAAAAAGAAGACGATGATGCTTCAAAAAAACGTTTGTCTGAAATTGAAGAAAAGATTACAGGACTTGAGAAGGAATTTTCAGATCTAGAAGAAATTTGGAAATCCGAAAAAGCTGCTGTACAAGGCACTGCTCATATTAAAGAAGCTCTTGATAAAGCGCGTATTGAATTAGAAACAGCTCATCGTGCCAGCGACTTACAGAGAATGTCTGAATTGCAATATGGGAAAATTCCCGAATTAGAAAAACAGCTTGAAGAAGCAACTGCTGCCGAAACAATGGACTTTAAATTATTACGCAATAAGGTGAGTGAAGATGAAATTGCTGAAATTGTTGCGGCATGGACTGGTATTCCTATATCCAAAATGCTCGAAGGTGAGCGCGAAAAATTGTTAAGAATGGAAGATGAAATTCGCAAACAGGTTATAGGACAAAGTGAAGCTATAGAAGCTGTATCCAATGCAATTAGACGATCGCGCGCAGGTATTTCTGATCCCGATAGACCCAATGGCTCATTTTTATTTTTAGGCCCTACCGGTGTTGGTAAAACAGAACTAAGCAAGGCTTTGGCTAACTTCTTATTTGATACAGACGAAGCGATGGTGCGAATCGATATGTCTGAATTTATGGAGAAGCATTCAGTAGCACGATTAATTGGCGCACCTCCTGGTTATGTTGGCTATGAAGAAGGTGGCTATTTAACTGAACTGGTTCGCAGAAAACCATACTCAGTAGTTTTACTTGATGAAGTGGAAAAAGCACACCCAGATGTGTTCAATATTCTATTACAGGTGCTTGATGATGGGCGTTTAACAGATGGGCAAGGTCGTACAATCGACTTTAGTAACACTGTTATCATTATGACATCTAATTTAGGTTCTGATGTTATTCAGTCCTTAACAAAAGAAGGGGCTGAATATGACGTTATGAAAAGTACTGTGATGGATATTGTTGGTACTCACTTTCGGCCTGAGTTTATTAATAGAATAGATGATAGCGTTGTATTTAGACCGCTTTCAAAAAAAGATATTCGCCAAATTGCTGCCATCCAACTTAAGCAATTAGATAAACGCTTATCAGATAATGAAATTCGAATTGAGTTTAGTGATGCTACATTAGACCTCATTGGTGAGGAAGGTTTTGATCCTGTGTATGGTGCAAGACCATTAAAAAGAGCTATTCAAAGTGAAATTGAAAATCCATTAGCTCAAAAGATACTTTCTGGAGAATTTGCTTCGGGTGATACTATCCAAGTAGATATAGAAAACAGTAATATTGTGTTCTCCAAGAGGAGCTAGAGACCGACTCGGCGCACGTTATTTATAATGTGCGCCGTATTTAGAAACTATATAAAGTTAAAGTGAAATTCACAGATTCTATTATTTGCTTACCTTTTTCCTCTAAGTTACTACCATCAACAAATCGGATAGAAAATCGTTGTTTACCAGCACTAATTTCAGGGTAAAGTTTGCTATTCTCGGGTAAATTAATAGATAAGATTTGATAGTTTTTATCAGGACTTAAAGAGGCTTGATAAAATCCACCTTTGGCAACCTCTTCAGTTTCCTCATAACCTTGATAAATTAACTCCATCAATAATTCAATGGCTTCAAATGCAATTTCATACGGTTTTGCCCAACCTCGCAAATCCTCTACACGCTCTTCTTTAGGTTTATTTAACCAATAATTAAATAATGGAATATCGAGATCATTAATGCCACCCGCAATTGTGGCTCGTTGTTTTAGTATATTTAGGAAATTATGTGATTTTAACTGCTGCCCCAGCTGACCACGGAAACTGTATAAGCGCTTACTTTTTTCCTCTAGCTTTTCTAAAATCCTAGAAACCTTTGCATTATCAACGCCTTCCTTCCCTTCTGCCTGCCTCACATTAAGTGTTTGTATATCAAGCACATATAAGGCTGCATTTTTAACATCTAATCGAGAAGAAAGGTTATATAACTCAAGCAAAACCATAATAGCAGCCTGACAATTTACTCTAGTAGGCTCATCAAGATGCTTGTTAAAACGCTTCATTAGATAACTCAGCCTCATAAAGAGGCGAATTTTTTCATTTAGTGGTTGTTCATATTTAGTCATATCAGCCTATTATATAATGATTTAATTAGAGAGTTCGTCCAAATCCCCAAGAAAAAGCTAATTTAAAGTTGCTTGTGCCTCCAACTCGAACACCGTGAAACATCGTTTCTGCAATTTTAGTTGAGCCTCTAATTCTTGCCACATCAATCATTAATTCCGCATCTGCGGCTAAGCGATCAACATTCTCGCCTGGATAACCCGACCAGTATTTTAAATCATGCAAGAAACAGGCAACATAGATATTTTTACCATTGCTTACATCTGGCCACATAGTACAACCATCACTGCTAAACATTTGACTCGGTGGATCTTTTTTAATTTTTTCCCACAAATCAGGTAATTGAAAATGCAGACAAATTTCTTTAATTTTATTCAGTGGTACTTCTTCATTTGGAGCGGGCAAATCAAAAGTGTAATCAATCATAGCTTCACACTGTCTGTTATAATGAGTTGGTATTATAACTTGTTAACAATATTAAATGCACATTGATCAACGTCATCACGATAAAGAGCCGACAACAAAAGGTGAAAAGATATTTATCATCATCATGAGTATTGCTTTTCTTTTTATGATGATGATGGAGATTATGACTAATTACGAACCAAAAAAGCTCAGCGCATTATTATTTGTTATTTTCTGGGTTCCTTTGCTTTTTATCCATGAGTTTGGTCACGCCGTTATGGCAAGGGTACTTGGCTGGAAAGTTCAGCAGATTGTGATTGGTTTTGGGAAGGTGTTAATACAAACAAGCCTACTGAATGCACCGATGGAAATACGTTCTATCCCTCTTGAAGGCTTTGTACAAATAGCGCCTAAGACGATAAAACTAGCACGCTTCAAGCATGCTTTAATATACTTTGCAGGGCCTGGCATTGAGCTTTTAATTTTCTTTTCCATCATGGTATTTGTAGGAGGGATGGACAACCTCTTTACAATTAGCAATGATTATTCTCGTATTGCTTTACAAAGCTTCGCTTTTGCCGCTTTAGCAGGAGCAATCTTAAATCTAATACCACTTGGAATTACCACCAAAGATGGAAGCTCCCCTAATGATGGCTTGGGAATAATCCTATGTCTGTTCACTACTAGTTTGGATTATGAAATTTGGATTAGGGAATCTAAGCAAGAAAAGAAGACTGAATTCTAAACCATCTAAATGAGTATTTTTATTTCTTCAAGTGATCTAAAATTATTCACTCGATTCAACAATTAAATCCCTTGTGGTATGCTTATCATTGATAATAATTAATAAAAATTAAATTAAATCGAGGATATAAATGTCTAGTGATAAAAACATTAACTTATCCAACATCACAGATGCTGATGTAAAATCGGCTGAAGCTCAATTATCAAATATTCTATCTAGTCCCCACTTCAAATCTGCAAAACAGATGCAGAAATTTTTAAAGTATGTGGTTAATGAATCCTTATACGGCAAACAACACACACTAAAACAATACTCTATAGCAGTAGATGCCTTGGGTTTTCCTGATGACTTTGATTCTGACAGCAATCCTACCGTTCGAATTTTAGCAGGTCGCGTTAGAGAGAGACTTTCTAAATACTACAAAGAAAATGAGAACAAAGATACAGTCGTTATTTCGATTCCAAAAGGAAGCTATATACCTGAGCTTTTTATAAACTCTAAAAGTAAAAAATCAGTTGCATCACGACCACAAGCAGATGAGACAAAATCCTGTGGCCCTAAATTGGTTCTGACCTGCTTTACTGATAAAACACAGGATAACTTTAGTAATCAGATGCTATATCAAATTAGTGATTGTGTAGCAAAAGAACTCACTCATTTTGTTTTTTTAAGACTAGTCGTTTCAATTCCACACTCAGATAAAAGTGAGTCCTCTAAAGCAGTTGAAGAAATTAAGAAAAAGTATAATGCTGACTATGTCATGTCTCTTTATATACAACAGCTTCCAAATGATAAGTACAATTTACTCTATCGAGTTGTAGACTCTGAATTTGAAGAAGTTTTATGGTCAAAGAAATTTTCTATCGACAAAGGACTAAGTGAAGAAGAACTCTCTAAAATTATTGGAAATATCACTGCTGTAGTTGCAGATATCCATCAGAGCTTTTTACAAATTCATTGGGCAAGAAAGCTACTCAATGATGAAGACTCTATTCCTACTTGTTATCAAACTTTAGCCTATTATCGTTATTTTTTAGATAACCTTAGTCGAGGCTCTTTGCTAAAAGCAATACAAATATGTTCAGAAGCATTACAACGAAACCCTAATAATGTTGTTGCTAATGTTATTTTAGCAGACTATTGCCGCCGTGATTATAGTTACGGCTATGGTGTCATTGATGACCCGTTGAAAGTTGGCATGGAGTGCGCAGAGGCAGCGATTCGATTTAAACCTGAATCACATGAAGCACATTTTGCATGTGCACAAATATTATTTTGTATGAATGAATGGGAGCGAAGTACTAATGAATTTAATATTGCTAGGGATATAACCCAATATCATACTGTTATTGAATATGGAACTGGGTTTTATTTTTGTATGATGGGCCACTGGGAAGATGGTTTAGTTCTAGTAAAAAAAGCGATGTCGCTTTCACCTGCCTACCCTTCATGGTATCACCTTACTCCGTTTCTTAATTATTATAGGCAAGAGAAATATAAAGAGGCGTTACTGGAAGCACAAAAAATTATTAATCCATCAATTCTACATGGGCCTTTAGCCCGATGTGTAAGTCATGTTCAACTTGATGACATGGATAAAGCAGAAAGTGAATTGGTAGAGGTATTACGCCGTTTTCCTGAATTTATGGAAAAAGGAAAACATCATCTTACTTGTTTTTTTGGCTCAGAAGAATTATCCAATAAAATATGGAAGGATGTATTAAAAGTTAGGAAGTAATTCAATCTCTACAAGTCTGTGCTTTGTACCATTGGCTTTAGATTAAATCGACTATCTATTTTCTGTTCTAAATCATGCTCTTTTATAAGAGTATGAAATGCACGAATACAAGAAGCATTCGGTATCACATCTGTAAACATATCTATTTTAGCAAAATCCCTTAACACTCTAATCTGAAAAAGAGCCTCTTCTATACCACTCGATGACATTCCATAGCGAAGTTTTAAAAAATGTACTCTTAACATCGTCTCAGAAGGCACTAATAATCGACCAATTTTAGATTCCATATAATAAAGTGAAATCATTCTACTTAGTTCATCCCAGTCAATCTCTGTTTCCCAATCTTGCAACTGTTTAAAGCGAAGCTTGCCATTACTTTGTTTATTATTATTTGTAGCTATAGAATCCATGGGCATTAGTATGATTAAATCAAATACTAATTATTAGATAAAAATTATCAGCTATCTAGTTACAATCGGAATGATACCGTATCACTCAAATAATCAATTATGTAAAAAAGGGGGGGGTGCCATACACGTGTATGGCACTGTACTGGTGAAATTACTAGTCATCATCACCCGCTAATAAGGCACCTGTGAATTCATATGCATCAAATTCTTGAAGGTCATCAATAGACTCACCAACACCAATATATCGAACTGGGATGCCTGTTTTTTCAGCTATTGCAAATAAAATACCACCCTTTGCAGTACCATCAAGTTTGGTTACAGTAATTCCTGTTAAGCCAAGAGCTGCATTAAATTCTTTTGCTTGTGCTAGGGCATTTTGACCAATACTAGCATCAACGATTAGCATGATTTCATGCGGTGCTGCTGGGTCAATTTTTTGCATAACCCGCTTAACTTTTTTAAGCTCTTCCATTAAGTTTGTTTGAGTATGTAAACGACCTGCCGTATCAGCAAGTAACACATCAATATTACGTGCTTTTGCAGACTCCATTGCATCGTAAATTACGGAGGCACTATCAGCACCAGTACCCTGCGCAACCACAGGAATTTTATTACGCTCTCCCCAAACTTGAAGTTGCTCTACCGCTGCTGCTCTGAATGTATCACC
>VAPK010276997.1_pt1 | contig 10933 bp, 7 predicted proteins | sample 3395031 | NCBI WGS metagenome assembly VAPK01 (sample SAMN08290443, study PRJNA428436) | hydrothermal vent metagenome | isolation source: Deep-sea hydrothermal vent chimney 1 | place: Pacific Ocean: Juan De Fuca Ridge
GCTTCGAGGTATTATCCCCAGCCACCGTCGTCACTTCACCCGCCGGTTCAAAATCGATCTTGCGCTCATCCAGATCCACGCGCGCGACGCGAATACGCAGGCGGTCGCCAAGTCGATAAATCTTGCGCGTACGCTCGCCCAGCATACGGTGTTTTACCGGCTCAAAGTGGAAGTAGTCCTTTTCCAGACTGGTCACATGAACCAGCCCTTCCACATAAATATCATCCAGTTCAATAAACAGACCAAAACTGGTCACACTGCTGATAGTGCCATCGTATTCTTCACCCACCTTGTCAAGCATGAATTCACACTTGAGCCAGTCAGTTGCATCACGGGTAGCCTCATCGGCGCGGCGTTCGGTCTGCGAGCAGTTCTCACCCAGTTTGGCCATCGCATCGTGATCATAGCGAAAGCCTTTTGCCCGTTTATGTTCCAGCAAATGGCGAATAGCGCGGTGTACCAGTAGATCCGGGTAACGGCGAATGGGAGATGTGAAATGCGCATAGGCGTCGAAGGCCAGGCCAAAGTGACCGACATTATCCGGACTGTAAACAGCCTGTTGCAGACTACGCAACATCACGGTTTGAATCAGGTGCGCATCCGGACGATCCTGGATCTCACTGAGCAGACGGGCGAAGTCTTTGGCCGAGGGTTTATCACCACCACGCAGTTGCAGGCCGAATTCTCCGAGGAATTCGCGCAGGGCTTCCAGCTTGATCTGCTTGGGTCCTTCATGGATGCGATAAAGCGCCGGGATTTTGTTTTTCAGAAGATAACGCGCGGTGGCCACATTAGCCATGATCATGAATTCTTCAATCAGGCGATGGGCGTCATTGCGCACCACCGGTATGATTTTTTCAATCTTGCGATCAGCACCGAAGACAATTCGGGTTTCAGTGGTATCAAAATCGATCGCACCACGCTGGCGACGGCGTTTGGCCATCAACTGATACAGACTATGCAGGTTTTCCAGATGCGGTAAAATCAGCGCATAGTCATGCCGCAGTTTCTCATCGCCGTCCACCAGCATAGCGGCCACTTTGGTATAGGTAAGGCGAGCATGGGAGTGCATAACGGCCGGGTAAAAACGCGCAGTCTGAAAAACACCACGGGCATCGAGCCGCATGTCACAGACCATGCACAGGCGATCTATATGCGGATTCAGTGAACACAGGCCATTGGACAGCACTTCCGGCAGCATGGGGATGACGCGTTCGGGGAAATAAACCGAATTACCGCGGGCAGTGGCCTCTACATCCAGCGCCGAGTCCGGCTGCACGTAATGGGAGACATCGGCAATGGCCACCAGCAGACGCCAGCCCTCGCCCTTACGTTCACAGAACACCGCATCATCAAAATCGCGCGCATCCTCACCATCGATGGTCACCAGCGGCAGGCTGCGAATATCCTCGCGTCCAGTTTTGTCCGCTTCGCTAACCTCAGCGCTATAACCGGCAATTTCCTCTTCTACCGCCGCAGGCCAGCTCTGATGCAGTCCGTGGGAACGAATCGCAATATCGATTTCCATGCCCGGCGCCATGTGCTCACCGAGCACCTCGACCACATGACCGATCGCCTGACGAAAACGGGTCGCCGGCTGCGCAATCTGGACACTGACTATCTGCCCATTTTGCGCGTCGCATAAATGTTCAGAGGGAACCAGGATATCCTGGGTCAAACGCTTGTTATCCGGCACCAGACAGGCCACGCCGCCTTCGATCAGCAGGCGACCCACCACCGACTGATAGGCGCGTTCCAGTATTTCTACGACTATCGCTTCGCGTCGACCACGGCGATCAACGCCAGCCACGCTGACCACAACCCGATCGCCATGCATCAGGGCGCGCATTTCACGCGCGGAGATAAACAGATCATCCCCGGCTTCTTCCGGTTGCAGGAAGCCAAAACCGTCCGGATGGCCGATCACCCGACCCTTGATCAAATCCATTTTGCTGACCAGACAATATTCCTTGCGGCGGTTGAAAATCAGCTGCCCATCCCGCTCCATTGCCCGCAGACGCCGGCGCAGGCCTTCACGTTGCTCCGGGCTTTTCAGCTTCAGCGCTTTCGCTACCTGTTCCCGGTTAAGCGGCTGACCCGCCCTGTCCAGCATATCCATGATAAATTCCCGGCTGGGAATCGGGTTTTCGTATTTTTCTGCTTCCCGTTTAGCGTAGGGATCGACTGAGCGCTTCTTGCTCATATATAAATCTGTCCTGTCTGATTATAAAAAGGCGTAGTGTACCGCAGCCCGCCCCATACCGCTGATAATATTTGACAATTCCGGATATCGTCGGTAAAGTGCGCGACCTCAACACGTCCTCATGCCGAGGTGGTGAAATTGGTAGACACGCTAGCTTCAGGTGCTAGTGGGGGCAACCCCGTGGAGGTTCAAGTCCTCTCCTCGGCACCATTTTCTTTAGCCATCCCTGGCCCGCATAAACTATAATTACGCACTGCAAATTATATATCAGCACGGTAAAAATATCGTGATAGCCATCTATTCCATACCGGGGTTTTCCGAACCTGTCAGTTCGCTCAGCCATTTGCTGCCAGCGGGCCTGTTCCTGGTTCTCGGTATTTTTCTTCTGTTTCACGGACGCGGTAACCGCGCCCGTATGCTAAGCCTCACGGTATTCGTTTTCGCCACACTTTTCATGCTGGCTATGAGCGGCGTGTTTCACCTGCTGGAACCCGGCGGTAATGGCCGGGAGGTGCTGCAGCGGCTGGATCATGCTGCAATCTTCGTGCTGATTGCCGGCACTTTTACTCCCATTCATATTATTCTATTCCGTGGTTGGCGGCGCTGGGCCGTACTAACCCTGATATGGTTGCTGGCCATCAGCGGTCTGACCCTGAAAACCATATTCTTTCATGATATGAATGAATCGCTGGGTCTGCTGTTCTATCTGGGACTGGGCTGGCTGGGGATCATTACTGCAATCCTGATATATCAGCGTTACCGGTGGCGCTTTTTACCGCTCCTGCTCTATGGCGCCGCAGCCTATACTCTGGGCGCCCTGATCGATTTTTTCCATCTCATCGATCCGCTGCCCGGCGTGATCGGTCCACATGAGCTGTTTCATGTGTTCGTACTCACAGGAATCGGCTGTCACTGGTATCTGATTTACCGCATCAGCGATGCCCATCGCCATGGCCGTCTGTACCCAGATCAACACCAGACATCGCTTTCACTGGAATAAGCATGTCGATTAAAAATAAACAACCCCGCCGCAAGCGGACGGGGTATTAGTCTAAGGAACAACCTAAACCGCCAAGACGCAAAGGACGCCAGGAATTATTCAGCAAAACTCGGCGTCCTTTGCGTCTTGGCGGTTCAATATTAATCACAGCAAGCTGTGGGGAATTAAACCCATAGAGATTAAAACTCTTGACCATCTGGTACTGACGGTCACCGATATCGAGCGCAGCTGCGAATTCTATACGTCGGTGCTGGGAATGGAGATCACCCGCTTTGCAGGCGGGCGCAAGGCGCTGAAGTTCGGTAATCAGAAAATCAACCTGCATCAGCAGGGCGCCGAATTTGAGCCGAAGGCCCACCATCCCCAGCCTGGCTCTGCTGATCTCTGTTTCATAAGCACATCGGAGATGGCGAATATCCTTTGCCAGTTAAATGATTACGGAATTGAAATAGAAGAAGGCCCCGTGCAGAGAAGCGGGGCCTGTGGCACCATTGAGTCAATATATATTCGGGATCCAGATCAGAATCTCATCGAAATCGCCTGTTATCCCTGATAAAAGCATTTTTACCGCAGAGGACACCGAGATCACCGAGCAAACGATCCATAAACCTCGGCAACCTCGGTGATCAATTTCTCCTTTTCATGCTCAGCCTTCGACCTCAGAGTGAATGGAGGAATTAATCGGTATCATCTTAATGGTTATTTCAGACCTTGAACTGCTGCACCATACCCTGCAGTTCCGTAGCCAGATGCGCCAGTTCTTCGCTGGACTGAGAAGTCTGACTTGCGCCTTCAGAAGTCTGTGCGGCCATATTGGAAATACTGACGATGCTCTGATTGATTTCCTCAGTCACCGCATGCTGTTCTTCTGCGGCACTGGCAATCTGCGAACTCATGTCATTGATTCTCTCGACTGAGGAGGAAATCGCTCTCAGCGACTCACCAGCATGCTGCGCTTTTTCTACCACTGATTGCGCCTGTTCACGGCTTGAGTTCATCACCACGACTGCTTTTTTGGAACCAGACTGCAGGCGTTCAATCATGCCGTTGATCTCTTCCGTCGACTCCTGGGTGCGCCCTGCAAGGGTGCGCACTTCATCGGCAACCACAGCGAAACCGCGGCCCTGCTCTCCAGCCCGCGCAGCCTCGATAGCCGCATTCAGGGCCAGCAGGTTAGTCTGTTCGGCAATGCCCCGGATAACATCCAGCACCGCACTGATGCTGTCACTGTCTTCTTCGACCTTGTGGATCACCTCGGCTGCACTTTCGATTTCTCCGGCCAGCCCCTGAATCGCCGTTACCGCTTCATCCACAACCTGTCGGCCCGCCTGAGTTTCCTGGTTGGCCCCGTTGGCGGCACTGGCGGTATCAGCAATATTCTTTGCTACCTCCTGCACCGTGGCGTTCATTTCATTCATCGCGGTCGCCACCTGCTCAGTCTGCGACTGCTGCTCTTCAATGGTCTGACCGGTCTGCATCGTCACTGCCGACAGTTCCTCGGATGAGGCGGCCACCTGCTCGGCCGATGATGACAGCCTGGAAATAACCTGATTGAAACTGAGCGCCATGCGATTGAAACCCTCGCCGATATCTTTCATTTCATCATGCACCTGCACCTGCACCCGGGTTGTCAGATCACCATCGGCAAGCCGGCTGGCGCCAGCAGCAATTCGCTGAATACTGTTAATGACACCGGCATAAAAACCGCCAAACAACCAGAGCAGCACCAGCAAAATAACCACAGCAGTAACAACGGAATACATTTCTTCGCTCTTTTTCTCCTCCACACGGGACAACAGCAGATCGTCCAGCGCGGGTAACACCCTGTCATACAGCTCAAACCCGGCGCTGATCGCCTTGCTGCCTACGGCGAATACGGTTTCGGCCGAAACATTGATCACATCAGCCTGCAGAATCTTGCTATCGAGTTGATCCAGAAACGCTTCTCCACTCTCCACTGCCACCTGATCCTGGCCCCTGAGCCGTACGCCAATATCTGGATTCTCCTCTACAGCGACAGCCAAGGCCGATTTGAGCCTGCGATTGCCCGTCCTGACTCGATCCTCCAGCACCGCCAGACGCATACTCTGTTCGGCGGACATGCCGCTTTTTGCCGCCACTCCAGCGCCAATGCCTCGCGCCTGCCCCATATCATTCGTCAGCGTGGGCAGAATATTGATCACCGTATCCATGAGATAAAAACTGTCCAGTTCCGGATCCAGAATCAGCCCCGAGGTATCGGCTACATGGGTTACCAGACCGATGATGTTCTCTACCAGTTCCGAGTGCCTGCGGAAACTTTCCTCTGCAGACATGTCCATGACCTGGGCACCGAGCTGCTCCCAGGTGTTTTTCAATGCTGTAAATTTCTGGCGGCTTGCAAGCACACCGCCCAGCCTTTGCTCCTGTGCTTCGAGGGCGATGAAATCCGCTTTGACCTGCTTGCCCTTGTCGATAACTTTCTGCCGGAAGTTCTTATCGCCATTGAGGTAGGCGAAGGCCAGCCCCCGATGCTGGGGCACATGTTCGAGTAGCCGGCGCACCGCGCCGATGTATTCCACACCCCGGTGTTCCTGTTCCAGAAAGGCGATGTCCGCACCAATCTCCTTGATCAGCAACCAGCCGGATACCAGCAGGGGCACCAGGAAAAGAGTAAAAATCAGCATAAATTTCTGCGCATAACGCAGCCGACCCATAACCACCTCAGCCGGCCGGATAATGCCGGCTAAAATTGAAGTCTGTCTCGCTGTTTCTGTTACCATCGTAATAACTCCTTGAATTGTAGGGTAAAGCCAGACTGGAAACACAACCCAGTCTTTCACAACCCATCTGTTTTTTGTTTTTGTTAAGTCGGAGACATGCAGTGATGTATGCCAGACATACGATAGATTTCGGCAGGTTTACTATGGACTTTAGACTCAGGATAAAAATATCTGAGAAAACAGGCGTAAATAGAGAAAAATCTACAGGCACATGCCAGGCCATGCGCCTGTAGAAGCCTGGCGGCTTAATCGAAGGGGTGATTGAGGATAATAGTTTCGTTGCGATCCGGACCGGTGGAGATAATATCCACCGGTACGCCGGTGACCTCTTCGATGCGTTTCAGGTAGGCGCGAGCATTGGCCGGCAATGCATCATAGTCTTTTATGCCCACTGTGGATTCCTGCCAGCCTGGCATATCTTCATACACTGGCTCGCAGGTTTCGAAGGCTTCGGCACCTACCGGCGGTGTTTCACGCAGGCCATCCGCCGTTTTGTAGCCGGTGCAAATACGGATGGTATCCAGGCCGTCCATGACGTCCAGCTTGGTGATGCACATGCCGCTGACGCTGTTGATCTGCGCTGAACGACGTAGGGCCACGGCATCGAACCAGCCGCAGCGACGCGGCCGACCGGTGGTGGAACCAAACTCATGGCCTTTTTCCGCCAGGTGGTGTCCGGTTTCATCCAGCAGTTCCTCACCATCGTAAAGCTCGGTGGGAAAGGGACCAGAGCCAACGCGGGTAGTATAGGCCTTGGTAATGCCCAGGATGTAGTCGAAATAGCCGGGACCCATGCCGCTGCCAGTGGCCGCGCCCCCGGCAGTGGTATTGGAAGAAGTTACATAAGGATAGGTGCCGTGATCGATATCCAGTAGCGCACCCTGCGCGCCTTCAAACATCACGTTCTCGCCGTTGCTGCGGTACTGGTGCAACATGCCCGGGATGTCGGCGATCAACGGCTGCAGAACATCAACCATGGCCATGCTCTCATCCAGGACCTGATTGAAGTCTACCGTATCCACCTTGAAATAATTTTTCAGGGCAAAGTTATGGTAATCCAGCACTTCCCCCAGCTTGGCGGCGAAACGTTCACGGTGGAACAGATCGCCCAGGCGCAGACCGCGGCGGGAAACCTTGTCTTCGTAAGCCGGGCCGATACCTCGGCCTGTGGTGCCGATGGCTTTCTTGCCGCGCGCCACTTCACGGGCATGATCCAGGGCAACATGATAGGACAGGATCAGTGGACAGGCTTCACTGATGCGCAGGCGCCCACGAGCAGGCACACCGTTTTCTTCCAGCATGGTCAGCTCTTTAAGCAGGGCTTCCGGTGACAGCACTACGCCATTACCAATCAGGCACATGACGTTCTCGCGTAAAACGCCAGAAGGAATCAGGTGCAGCACGGTTTTTTTGCCATCGATGACCAGTGTATGACCGGCGTTATGTCCGCCCTGGAACCGCACTACCGCGCTGGCACGATCGGTGAGCAAGTCGACGACCTTACCCTTGCCTTCATCACCCCACTGGGTGCCGATAATAATGACGTTTTTACCCATAGTTCAACCCAATTTTATATATTCAAAAATTTTTTATAATTACAGACACGATTATCAATCACAGACCGGACCATGCTGTTGGGCTTCATTTTATTCAGCTCAACCTACTTAACAGACCAGCCTTTCCCATCCTTTACAATTTCACGCGCACATCCCATCTCCGTCGCTTTACCTTTTTGTCCCGGCAGGGCCTGAATCACGCGCTCGCCCTGTGAACGCAGATTATTGATCAAGTTGATCAGAGCCGTACTGTCATCAGCCGGGGCAAAAATCGCGCTGTGATCTTCTTCTGCTTCAGGCATGGTTTCGATTAATACTTTCAGATCAGTACTGAAGCCGGTGGCCGGACGCGCACAGCCAAAAACCTCGCCAATATCGTCATAGCGCCCACCCTGAGCAATAGCCAGTCCACGACCGGGAACATAGGCGGCAAACACCAGCCCGGTGTGATAATGATACCCTCGCAGTTCGGCCAGGTCGAAATGCAAATTCAAGTCGGGTTGACACTGGCGGAGTCTAGCCGCAATCGCGGCAAGATTTTTCAACGCCGTCTGCACCGATTCAGCAGCGGTCTTTAATTGCGTTTTTGCCTGTTCTAACACCTGTTCGCCGCCATTCAGATCGACCAGCGCCAGCAGCATGCCGGCAACGCCGTCATCCAGCTTCCAGTCATTAAGACAGGCTTCAACTTCTGTCCTGGCTTTGCGTTGCAGGGCATCAAATAATTCCGATTCCTGGGTCGGACTCAGTCCGGCCTGCTCGGCCAGGCCACGGTAAATACCGACATGACCCAAATCAACATAAGGCTCGCTGATACCCGACTGATGCAGGGTTTCGATCATCAGACAAAGAATTTCAACATCGCTTTCCACGCCGCTGTGACCGTATAACTCAGCCCCCAGTTGCAGCGGACTACGGGAACTGGCAAAACTGTCAGGGCGAGTTTTGATCACGCTGCCCATGTAGCACAGGCGCAATGGCGCATCCTGTTGCAAATGGCGGGCGGCAATGCGGGAAACCTGGGGCGTCATATCGGCACGAATACCCATCATCCGGCCACTGAGCTGATCAGTTAGCTTGAAAGTCTGCAGATCCAGATCGTTGCCCGTGCCGGTGAGCAGGGATTCCAGATATTCAATGAACGGCGGCATAACCAGCTCATAGCCCCAGCTATCATAGATATCCAGCAGTCTGCGCCGTAACGTTTCCAGTGCGCGAGCCTGACGCGGCAGCACTTCCTCGATGCCTTCCGGGAGAAGCCAGCGTTCGTTTTTCATAGTTGCGGAATCCAGAATTGATCAGCCTTTGAAAAAATACAGCAGCAGCGCGCCGGCCGACATGCTTATTAGTCCTATGCTGCGCAAAACGCGATCATCCATCTGGCTAATGCTCAGCATGGTCTGTCGGAAGTGGCGCGGGCTTAGCGCCGGCATCAGTCCTTCGATTACCAGCACCAGCGCCACCGCCATCAGTAAGTAGTCAAACATACCCGACTAACGCTTACCACGGGCATCCTTGAAATACCTGAAGAACTCGGAATCTGGCTCCAGCACCATGATATCCCCCTCCCGGCCCATCGATGAACGGTAGGCACCGAGACTGCGGTAGAAAGAAAAGAATTCCGGATCCTTGCTGTAAGCTTTGGCATAAATTTCCGATGCTGCGGCATCGCCACCACCACGCAACTGCTGGGCTTCCTTGAAGGCGTTAGCCAGGGTGACCGTACGCTGGCGATCCGCGCCAGCACGAATCCGCTCGGCCGCTTCCGCACCACGGGAACGCAGGTCCTTGGCCACACGAGTGCGCTCGGCTTCCATCCGCTGATACACCGATTCGCTGATGGTAGCAGTGAAGTCGATACGCTTGACCCGCACATCCACCACCTTGATGCCAAACTTGCTCAGTTGTTTGTTGGCCTGTTTGTTTACGTTATCCATGATAGTCGCGCGTTCACCGGAAATAACGTCCTGGATATTGCGATTACTGAACTCACCACGCAAACTTTCATTAATAGTGGTATAGATGCGTTCCATAGCCTTGCGTTCATTACCGCTCATCGACGTGTAATAAGTGCTGACATCGTTTATTCGCCATTTGACGAAGAAGTCCACGTTGACGTTTTTCTTCTCCTTGGTCAGATAATTGGCGGGTCGCGCATCCAGAGTCAGGATGCGCTTGTCAAACTTCTTCACATTATTGATGAAAGGCGTCTGGAAATACAGGCCCGGCTGATAATCAGATTTGATGATTTCCCCCAGCCTGAATTTGATCGCCAGTTCACGTTCATTTACGGTGAACACCGACGCCAGAAACAATATGACGACGATAGCGATGGCGATTAGAATGCCGAGCTTTGAACTGTTCATTAGCGTACCTCCCGGCTGCGCTGCCGTTCACTGAAACGGTTGTCACGTGCGGACAACGGTGCTCTTCTGCGCGTTGTTGCCGGCGACGCTGTGCCGCTGACATCGCTTTCAACTACTGACGGCTTATGTGTGATGATTTTGTCCAGTGGCAAATACATCAGGTTGTTGCTGTTCTTCACATCCACCATCACCTTGTTAGACGCGGCCATAACCTCTTCTATCGTATCCAGATATAAACGCTCACGGGTCACTTTCGGTGCCTTCTTGTATTCACCCAAAACCTTGAGAAAACGCTCGGTTTTACCTTCGGCGCGAGCCACAACTTCCGCCTCATAGGCTTTAGCTTCCTGTACCATACGCGCGGCCTTACCTCGCGCCCTGGGCAGTACGTCATTGGAATAAGCTTCGGCCTCATTAATCTGGCGCTGCTTGTCTTCGCGCGCCTTGATAGCATCGTCAAAGGCCTGCTGCACCTGCTCGGGCGGCTGGGCATCCTGCATGTTCAGGTTGACTACGGTGATGCCCGTGGCATAGCTGTCGAGTATTTTCTGAATCAGCGTACCGATGTCGGCGGATACCGCAACACGACCTTCGGTGATGATATAATCGAGTTTGTTCTTGCCGACAACTTCGCGTACAGCACTTTCAGTTACCTCACGCAGGGTCAAATCGGGATCACGCACACTGAACAGGTAGTCGCGTGGGTCCTTGACCTTGTACTGGACGGTGAACTTGATGTCGATGATGTTCTCATCCTGGGTCAGCATCAGAGCCTCATCCGAAGTATGGCCCAGGTTAACGCTGCGAACATTCTCCACATCCACGACATCGACTGTATCGATAAAACGTGGGAACCAGTGTGGCCCCGGATCGGTGATCGAATTAAACGCGCCGAACTGTAGCACCACACCCTGCCTGCCCTGATCGACAATATAAATGCCGGACAGAGCCCAGATGCCGACCACCACCACCGCGATCACGCTCATGCCGATCGAACCGGCATTGCCGCCAGAAGCGCTGCCGCCACCGGAGCCGCCCTTGCCGCC
>VAPK011078566.1_pt1 | contig 10931 bp, 12 predicted proteins | sample 3395031 | NCBI WGS metagenome assembly VAPK01 (sample SAMN08290443, study PRJNA428436) | hydrothermal vent metagenome | isolation source: Deep-sea hydrothermal vent chimney 1 | place: Pacific Ocean: Juan De Fuca Ridge
AATAAAATAAACTCTTAGAATTATAAAATTATCTCATTCGGATATATCACTTTTTGTTTCTACGATTGATTTTCAGGGGCCAATTTTATATTATAGTTAAGTTTCTTTTCCTATTTTTGAAAAAACAAGCCAATGTACCTTACGAACCGCGAATTATTTTACCGGAATGTTGCCATTCCTTCTGAAGAGCCCGAAGCACTTGAAATTGTCAGGGCTGAAGGCATTTATATTTATGATGATCTGGGAAATGAATACGTCGATCTGGTGTCGGGAGTTTCGGTAAGTAATGTGGGCCACTTGCATCCTAAAGTGGTAAAAGCGGTTGAAGATCAGATAAAAAAATATATGCACCTGATGGTGTACGGAAAATATATTCAGTCTCCCCAGGTTCAATTAGCCGGTCTGATGACGAAGCATCTTCCGGAAAGTCTCGACTCTGTTTTTTTTGTGAATTCAGGCAGTGAAGCCATTGAAGGAGCATTGAAACTTGCCAAAAGGATGACCGGTCGTACGGAAATGATCGCGTTTAAGGATGCTTATCACGGACACACGCACGGAGCCATGAGTTTGTTGGGAAACGAAGAGATGAAATATGCTTTTTATCCCTTGCTTCCGGATACCCGGTTTCTGGAGTTTAACGATTTAGAAAGTCTGGCACAGATCACCGAAAAAACGGCTTGTGTACTTATCGAACCGATTCAGGCTGAAGCCGGTATTATCATTCCTAATAAAAACTACCTTCGTTCTTTAAGAGTGCGTTGTAACGAAACAGGAACCGTTCTTATTTTTGATGAAGTACAAATGGGCTTTGGACGTACGGGTGAATTATTTGCTTTTGAGCATTTTGGAGTCGTTCCTAACATTTTATGCCTTGCCAAAGCCATGGGTGGCGGTATGCCGATTGGCGCTTTTGTCTCTTCAAAAGAGAATATGAAATTGTTGACGCACCATCCTGATCTGGGGCATATTACTACTTTTGGAGGTCATCCTGTCAGCTGCGCCGCTGCACTTGCCAGCCTTGAAGTGATCCTTCAGGAAAAGCTACACAAGCAGGCACAGGCAAAAGGAAGAATGTTTGTGAAAAAATTAAGCGGTCACCCCCTTGTGAAGGAAATCCGGCAGATTGGTTTGATGATGGCTATTGAGTTGATTGACGAAAATACTCTGAACCTGGCGGAACGTGAAATGTTTAAATCCCGCCTGATCATTGACAGGTTTCTTTTTAACAATAACAGTTTTCGAATTGCACCACCACTTACCATTACTGAAGAAGAAATTGAGAAAATATCGAAACTTATAATTACAAGTCTTAATCAAATATAGAAATTTTGAAACAGTTTTTTTACTCGTTTTTAGTTTTATTACTATGGACAGGTACCGGCTTTGCACAAGACCGTATCAGCAGTCCAAATTTTGAAACACGTTCTATGGTCCTTGCCCAGCATGGCATGGCATGTACCAGCCAGCCATTGGCTACTCAAATTGCTATAGATATTCTCAAAAAGGGAGGAACAGCCGTAGATGCTGCTATCGCTGCTGATGCAGCCCTTGGGCTTATGGAACCTACAGGAAGCGGTATGGGAGGCGATTTATTTGCCATTGTCTGGGATGCCAAAACACAAAAATTATATGGTCTTAATTCCAGCGGTCCGTCTCCAAAATCATTGACGCTGGATTGGTTTCACAAACACGGTTATAAATTTATTCCACCCACCGGACCTTTGCCGGTTTCTGTTCCGGGATGTGTGGACGGATGGAATGAATTGCACAAACGTTTTGGTAAACTTCCTATCAAAGAAATCTTGCAACCGGCTATTAATTATGCCCGTGAAGGGTATCCGGTTACGGAGTTGATTGCCTACTACTGGAAACTGAATGCCCGTGTATTAAAAAAATTTCCGGGATATGTCAAGGTCTATATGCCGGGCGGTAAAGCACCTTCCGAAGGACAAGTTTTTAGAAACCCCGAATTGGCCAATACATTGCAAATGCTGGCTAATACGGGATTACGTTACTTTTATGAAGGAGAACCCGCTCATGTTATTGACAAGTTTATGAAAGAGCAGGGTGGATTCCTTTCCTATAATGATTTAGCTTCTTATCACGCTCAATGGGGACAACCTTTAAGCACTAATTACCGTGGCTATGATGTATGGGAACTTCCCCCGAACGGTCAGGGAATTGCTGTTTTGCAAATGCTGAATATGCTTGAAAATTATAATATTAAAGCTATGGGATTTGGAAGCGCACAATACATTCATTTGCTTACCGAAGTTAAGAAACCGGTTTATGAAGACCGGGCCAAGTTTTATTCAGATCCAAGATTTAATAAAATCCCGATAAAGGAACTGATTTCCAAAAAGTATGCAAAGGAAAGGTTGAAATTATATAATCCAAACAAAGCAGCCAATTATTATCCTGCCGGACAACCGGAGAAGGGAAATACCATTTACCTGACAGTGGCTGATCAATATGGAAATATGGTTTCGTTCATTCAAAGTAATTACAGGGGAATGGGTTCCGGCATGTGTCCGACAGGTCTTGGATTTGATCTTCAGGACAGAGGAGAACTCTTTGATTTGCAGCCCGGACATTTCAATACGTATGCACCGGGAAAAAGACCATTCCACACAATCATCCCGGCTTTTGTCACAAAAGACGGAAAGCCATGGCTGAGCTTTGGTGTGATGGGTGGCGCCATGCAACCACAGGGCCAGGTGCAGGTGTTGGTGAACCTGATTGACTTTGGGATGAACCTTCAGGAAGCCGGCGATGCACCGCGTATTCGTCATGATGGATCATCACAACCTACAGGTACAAAAATGCAGGGAACCGGCTGGCTGAACATGGAGAGCGGTTTTAGTTATGATACCATCAGAAAACTGATGGAAATGGGACATAAGATTAAATTCTCCCTTGGTGGCTACGGTGGTTATCAGGCCATTATGTGGGACAGCAAAAATAAGGTTTATTATGGGGCTTCGGAATCGCGAAAAGACGGTGAAGCCGCCGGTTACTAAAATTGAAATGATAGAAAAAACAACGAAGATCATCGAAATAATCAAGGAGAAGATTGATCAGCCTGATCAGACTTCACCTTCAGCTTATACAAACTGGTTGCGGCCCGTTGCTAAAGCTGCAGAATATGGTTCACTGACTTTTGAGTATGAAATCCGCAAAGAGATGACAAATCCTGCTGAAATATTGCATGGAGGTGTGGTGGCAGGGATTGTGGACGATCTGATGGGCGCGACTATCTATTCGATGGAGCTTCCTGGATTGTACGTAACGGTAAATCTCGATGTGAGCTTTTTTGCAATTGCAAAGCTGGGAGACGTTATTCAGGCTAAAACCAAATTGCTTAAAAAAGGAAGAAAAATCATAAATATGGAGTGCGAAGTATGGCACCCCGCAAAAAACAGACTTGTGGCCAAAGGCAGTGCTAACCTGATCCGTGCTGATTTATAATGCCTGTATTTGAACTTAGAGATACGATCATTTTTCCCAAACCACAGCTGGCACGTGCAGACGGCTTATTGGCGGTAGGTGGGGATTTGTTGCCACAACGGCTGATGCTGGCATATAGCAATGGTATATTTCCCTGGTATTCCGAGGAAGGCCCTATTTTGTGGTGGTCACCCGATCCCAGAATGGTTCTCTTTCCCAATGAATTCAAAAGGCACAAGAGTTTAAGAAAGGAAGTCAATAGCCATCGTTTTGATGTTACTTTCGATAAGGATTTCGATGCTGTAATTTCATCCTGCGGAAGCATTCCCCGGCAAGGGCAGGAGAGAACCTGGGTTACCCGGGAAATGATCGAAGCCTATTCGCGCCTTTTTGATATGGGTGTTGCCCATTCTGTGGAAGTCTGGCAAAAGGGTAATCTTGTGGGAGGCCTGTACGGATTGAAGATTGGGAAGGTGTTTTTTGGAGAGTCCATGTTTCATTTGGTCCCCAATGCATCCAAAGTAGGACTTTGGCACTGTGTTGAATGGTTAATGGAAGAAGGTGTGGAATTAATTGATGCACAGCAGGAAACAACGCATTTAGCGTCTTTGGGTGCTCGTTTGATTTCCAGAGAAAGTTTTCTATATTTGCTTTTTAAATTGATAACGTGAATAATTTTTGATAAAGTTTGAGAATGGAAAAAGAACAAAAAAAGGAATTTATGGGAAAAGCTATTTCATTGGCAATGTCCAATGTTACAAGCTTAAAAGGTGGCCCTTTTGGTGCGGTTATTGTAAAAGATGGTAAGGTCATAGGTTCTGGAAATAATCGGGTTACGCTACTTAATGATCCATCTGCCCATGCTGAAATCATGGCCATTCGGGATGCATCCAAAAATCTGAACACTTTCGATTTGTCAGGCTGTGAAATTTATTCAAGTTGCGAACCCTGCCCAATGTGCCTCGGCGCTATTTACTGGGCAAGGCTGGATAAACTTTATTATGCATCTACCAAAGACGACGCAGCTGCTGCAAACTTTGATGATTCACATATTTATAAAGAATTTGCTTTACCAAAAGAAGAGCGCAGACTTCAGTCTGTTCAAATGATGCGAGACGAAGCGGTTAAAGTTTTTGATGAATGGGTTCATTCTGAGAATAAGACCCCCTATTAAAAGCATTGGAAAACAATATTGAACGGGCTGTAGAATTACTAAAAACCTCTACACATGCAACGGCTTTCACGGGAGCCGGAATATCTGCGGAAAGTGGCATACCAACTTTTCGTGGTGATAATGGTTTTTGGAGCCAATATGATCCAATGATACTGGATATTGAATTCTTCAAAAATAATCCCCTTAAGTCATGGAAAGTGATCAAAGAAATATTTTATGATTTCTTTGATCACTCCATACCCAATGATGCGCATACGTCCTTGGCGAAAATGGAGCAATGTGGTTTTCTTAAAAGGATTATTACCCAGAATATTGATAATCTTCATCAGGAAGCCGGGAGCAAAAATGTGGTTGAATTCCATGGTAGCTCCCATACTTTGGTTTGCCTGGATTGCAAGAGTCGTTTTAACCCATCGGAGATGATCTTGGATAACCTTCCGGTAAGATGTAGCACGTGTGGCGGATTGCTCAAACCGGATTTTATATTCTTCGGTGAAGATATTCCCAAACAGGCTTTTCTTGATGCAATGGAAGAAGCAAAAAAGTCAGATGTAATGCTGGTGATCGGAACATCTGGAGAAGTGATGCCAGCGAGTCAGGTACCTTTGCTTGCCAAACAATCGGGAGCTAAGATTATCGAAGTAAATATCCAGCATTCACATTATACGAATGAAATAACTGATGTCTTTCTTGAAGGGAAAGCGTCGGAAACATTGATTTTGATGGCAGGTGAGCTTTTTGGAGATTGATAGTTGTCCCGGAGCAATCTTTTCCTTATTTGCCGAGATACTTTGCCAATTTTTCCATTAAGACTTCAATTTCAATGGGTTTGGGAATGAAATCGTCACATCCTACCTTTTTAGCCCTTTTTTTGTCTTGTGGAAAAACCAGCGCTGTTTGTGCAATCACAGGCAGCCCCGGACGTATCATTTTGATTTCTTCTGTGGCTTCGAAGCCCGTTTTGACAGGCATTTTCAAATCCATTAAAATCAGATCAATTGCCGGATCGTTTTTAACTGCTTCAACGGCATCATTGCCATTTTTCACAAAAATCAGTTGCGTGATATTTTTCAGAGTTCTTTCAAAATAAATACAAGAAATAGGATCGTCCTCAACGATAAGTATTGTTTTGTCCGACCAATCTGGACATTGATTCATCATTTCGAAAAGTTAAAAGTGGTTTGGGTCAATGATTTGTTTCAGTTTGCTAAATTATGGATTTTATAATTGTTATATGCTTTTTTTGCAAGATTTTTTCTCTTTTCTTGCAAAAAAAGCAGAATTGCATTTAAATCCCGGTAACATTAAAATACTAATTTTGCCCCGAACCAGTTTGGTTTGGAGTGAAACATATCCGCAAAGACTTTTTGTCTAAGAATGGCAAGGATAGTATAGCCTTTTCAACAAGAATCTAAAATTTATAATTATTTGATAAACAATAATATATGAATATAGTAATCATTGCAATAACAGTTATTGTTTCCGTGCTTGCATTTTACAATGCCGAGCTAATGAACCGGTTGCAATTTAATGCTTATCAAATTAAACATCACAAACAAGGCTGGCGTTTTGGCTCTTATGCTCTGGTTCACGCCGATTGGCTTCATCTGTTGATAAACATGTGGGTGCTCTATTCCTTTGGAGATATCGTGTTGCATTCGTTCGGAATATATTTCGGGCTTAAAGGTTTTGCCTATTATTTGTTGTTGTACATCGGCGGGGTTTTGTTTTCGATACTCTTTGATTATGGAAAGAATAAAGATAATATCTACTACAATGCTGTGGGGGCCTCCGGTGCCGTGGCAGCCGTTGTTTTTGCGAGTATTATGATTTATCCTGTGGGAGGTATTTATTTGTTCCCAATCCCATTCTCCATTCCTTCCTGGTTATTTGGAATCCTATTTTTGGTTTATTCAGCGTACATGCAGAAAAAAGGAAGCGGCCGGATTGGGCACAGCGCGCATTTTTGGGGGGCTATTTTCGGTATTGCGTTTACCATAATTCTTGTTCCGCATGTTCTGAGCAGCTTCATTAGTCAATTATTCTAAAGATACTGGTTTAATCTTCTTTTTCCCCAGGATAAACATCAATTCTGTGATCATAATAGAATATTGTTTCTGATGTGATGAATTGCGCTACAACAAAGCTGTTCTTTCAGCATTTGTTTTATTTTTGTTTAATGAGCAACAAATTTCTGAAAAACCTGGCTTTTTTACTGTTTCTCAATCTCCTTGTGAAACCCTTCTGGATATTGGGAATTGACAGGCAGGTTCAGAATGTGGTTGGAACGCAAGACTATGGATTTTACTTTGCCATTTTCAATTTCTCTTACCTGTTCGTTATTTTCCTTGACTTTGGAATCGCCAATTATAACAATCGTAATATCGCCCGCAACGGTGAATTGCTCCAGTCACATTTTGGTGGCATTGCTTCCTTAAAATTGATCCTTGGCGTTTTTTATGGACTTATAATTTTCCTGCTTGGTTTGTTGATTGGATATGACCGCCATCAGATGATCTTGCTGGCCTGGATTGGTTTTAACCAGTTTATACTTTCGTTCATACTCTACCTCCGTTCCAATATTTCAGGTTTGCTGTTGTTTAAAACTGACAGTATTATTTCTGTGCTCGACCGCCTTTTAATGATTGCGATCGTAGGCGTACTTCTTTGGACAGGCATTGCCAAAGGAAAGTTTGCCATCGAGTGGTTTGTTTACTCCCAGACTGCTGCTTATTTGGTTACTGCTTTCGTTGCTCTTTTTGTCTTATTAAAAAATTCGGGAAAAATTTCCCTCCGCTGGGACTGGCCCTTTTTCAAATCCACCATTAAAAGCAGCTTGCCTTTTGCACTTTTGTTTTTAATCATGAGTTTTTATTCAAGAGTAGACAGTGTGTTGATTGAAAGATTATTACCCGGTTCTTCAGGCGGAGAACAGGCAGGAGTTTATGCCCAGGCTTATCGTTTGCTGGATGCCGGTCAAAATATGGCTTTTCTTTTTGCTGTCCTTTTATTACCGTTGTTCTCCAAAATGATCAAGGAACGGCAGGCAGTAGGGCCACTTGTAAAGCTCTCATCTTCTATTCTTCTTGCAGGCGCGTTGCTGATTGCCATCAGCTCACAGTTTTATGCCAGGGATTTGATGACTTTAATGTATTCCAGGCATCTGGGAGAAGGGATGGCGGCTTATGCTTTGCGAATGAATCAGTCCGCAGCGATTTTCGGGCTTTTGATGTGGAGCTTTGTTGCGATATCTTCAAGTTATATTTTTGGTACGCTGCTAACTGCCAACAATAATTTAAATGTTCTGAACGTAGTGGCTTTTTCAGGGCTGGCATTAAACCTTGTCCTTAATTTTCTCCTCATACCGTCTTACCAGGCTTATGGTTCAGCAGTGGCAACATTTGTTACTGAATTTCTCACGGCAGGACTACAGATTTATTTGGTTGTGAAGTATTTTCAAATGAAAATAAACTGGAAGCTGGTTTTGAGTTTTGCCGGTTTTATTATTTCGCTTGTTATTATCGGGGTTATCATGCAGGATTTTTTAACGATTGACTGGAAGGTTAAATGGCTGATATTTTTGATGGCAGGTGGAATAGTTGCCGTGTTGTTAAGACTATGGAACTTGAAAAATTTTGTAAAAATTGCTTTTGATCAGTCAGAAAAATAGTTACGTGCTTTCTCTGCTTTTCACCTGATTTATTTTATAAATTTGAATTTTGAAGCAAAAAGCACATTTCAAGAACAATGGTTTCTCTATAATTTAACTTCTTGGATAATTATGGATTATGCGGATTGTAAAAAATTTTAAAGTCTTTTTGATCTTTTGAAAAAGAAAGGTTAAAGGTGCTTTGATAAATAATAACAGAGTATGGAATATAATTTTGAAAGCCAAAAGCTGATGCTTATTTTGAAAAAGTGGAAATACCACTTTCTGATCATTTTAGCCATTGCGACTGTTGCTGCAGCTTTTTTCTCGGGACCACGGTTTATTGTACCGATGTATAAATCTTACGCCATCGTTTACCCCGATAATTTAAAGACTTACTCCAAAGAAAGCACGACTGAGCAAATGATTCAGATATTTCAATCCCAGGATATTGTGGATAGTATGATTTCAAAGTACAATCTGGCAGAACGCTATGATATTGATCCCCACTATAAATACTTCAGAACAGAATTGCTCAGGCTCTACCATGAAAATGTCAGCATTAGCAAAACGAGTTATGAAGCTGTTGAAATTAACGTCCTCGACAGAAATCCGGATACTGCCAGGTTGATGGTGGACAATATGCTCTCGTTGTTTAACAAAAAGGTCAGAAAGATGCAGAAGGAAAAGTTTGGAGAGTTAGCCAACGCTTATGCGGGACAACTTAAGCGAAAAAGGATCACTATGGATTCGCTGCGCAATGTTTTGAGTCAACTGGGCAAGATGGGCATTTTCGAATACAACTACCAGTCGCAACAGATTATGAAGGCTTATCTGAATCAGGATAATGGTTCTGGAAAACAAAGTATAAAAGAAGCTAAAACATTGATGAAGAATATGGGAAAATACAGCGGTGTTTTGGTTCAAACCCAACAAATGCTCTCAGCAGAAGCTAATTCTTATGTGGCTGTCAAGTTAAGTTATGAGTTGGAATACAGGCATGTAGCCTCCAATGTAACTTATACCAATGTCATCACATATCCTTTCGTTGCTGATAAAAAATCATACCCAATCCGGTGGCTCATTGTTTTGTTGGTTGACGTGGCTGCCATGGCATTGTCGTTGTTATTGATCATTTTTCTTGACAGGAAATCATTTTCTGCTTCTTAGTCCATGATTCACAAGGAACAAACAAAGAAACTGGCCGTACTTTACTTTGCAATAGCATTATTCTTAAGTCTTGGATTTTATGTGATGCTTAAAAAGGAGAGCTATTGGCTCTTTTCTTTGCCCTTGGTTTTGATTATTGCCTATTATTATCTTATCTCTTTGGATAAGATTGTACTACTGATCACCTTTCTGACGCCACTTGCCGTAACGCTTAAGGATTCTGCACTTGGAGCTGCCTTGTCGGTACCTTCCGAACCACTCATGTTTGGTGTGTTGGTGATCTTTTTAGTGAACATGATCTTGGCAGGTCATTATAATAATAAGAAAGTATCTTCCCATATCATTTCTTATCTGATTTATTTTAACCTGCTATGGATGTTTATTACTTCCTTTAGTAGTGCTATGCCGTTGGTCTCTTTTAAACATTTGCTTTCCAGAATATGGTTTGTAATTCCATTCTATTTTGTTACCATCCCCATGTTTCGTGTCAAGAAAAATATTCACAGGTTTATCTGGCTATATATTCTGGGTTTGACTATCGTCGTGATCTATACGCTGATAAGACATTCAGGATACAGTTTTAATGAAGATTCAGCTCACTGGGTCATGACGCCATTTTATAATGATCATACTGCCTACGGGGCAGCATTAGCCATGTTCTTACCGATTCTGGCAGGTTATACTTTCTTTCCCGCCATTTCGGTTTGGAAAAGAATTACTGCGCTTTCTTTTTTTGTTTTGTTTGCTGTGGCTTTGACTTTTTCATACAGTCGGGCAGCATGGCTCAGCGTGGCAGTGGCACTGTTTGTTTTTTTACTGGTAATTTTTCATGTCCGTTTCCGTTGGGTAGCTTTCGGGACGGCCTTTTTATTGATTATGTTGTTTTCCTTTCAACAGCAAATATTTGAGAAACTTGAAAAAAACAAACAGGATTCGTCCACCAGCTTTGTCGATCATGTTGAATCGATGAGCAATATTTCGTCAGACGCATCAAATGTGGAGCGTTTGAACCGTTGGGCATCTGCGATCCGTATGTTCGAGCAAAGGCCATGGCTTGGCTGGGGCCCTGGAACTTTTCAGTTTGAGTATGCTCCTTTTCAGCTTGCCAGGGAAAGAACACAGATTTCAACCAATTTCGGCGATCGTGGTAATGCGCATAGTGAATATCTGGGGCCGCTTTCGGAAGAAGGAGTCCTCGGTTTGATCAGTGTTTTACTTCTTTTTGGTTTTGCAATTAAAACCGGATTAAAGATTCATCGCTACGGCGGGAGCCGAGAATTGAAATTCATTAGCCTGATGATTACGCTGGGGCTGATAACCTATTTTTTCCACGGGTTTATGAATGATTTCCTGAATACAGACAAATTATCAGTCCCTGTATGGGGTTTTATGGCGATATTAGTCAGCCTTGATATCCATCATCTTCAGGAAGATACGGAATAAAATCAGCTGATTTGAGAGTTTGTGGCCGTTTTTTATTTTACTATCCGA
>VAPK010451965.1_pt1 | contig 10928 bp, 11 predicted proteins | sample 3395031 | NCBI WGS metagenome assembly VAPK01 (sample SAMN08290443, study PRJNA428436) | hydrothermal vent metagenome | isolation source: Deep-sea hydrothermal vent chimney 1 | place: Pacific Ocean: Juan De Fuca Ridge
CCGTTATTCTAATATCGCAGTTTTTTCATTCCAGTAGTTTAGTTGTAAGTTTTTTTATTTTTCGTTGCATGGATAGGTCAGTTATTGAGTCTTCACTACTGACTTTTGGGTTAGCTGGCACGTCAACTTATATTTCATCCGGTTTAGTTTTAGATGTATACAGTCTGTCAGTTTTGTGGATTTCGATAATCTTTTTGATCGTTTGTAATGCTGTGTATAAAAACCAAGATTGCTCTGTATGGCTTAGGGCTTGGGTATCCGTTATGGCAATTGGTACATCAACTTACCTTATAATTCTAGTGTTTTTAATGGAGTTTTCACTTGTTAGAAGAAAGGGAGAAGGTTTTATAAGTAGTCTTAATAATAGTGAAATTTATAAGCAGTTAATACGTATTTTTAGCTTAGGTGTATTGTTATTTTTTATTGTTTATTTTCAAGTTATTTTTGATATTATTCAAGATCCAATAGGGATTGTGAAACGTGTTTTTTGGACAGTGAATAGGCCAGGAGAAAAGGAAGGTATTTTTCAAGTTTTTTCTGTTTTTTCTATTTTTTCTATTGTTTCACCTACTATATCTACTATAACACTGCCTGAAGGTATATCAATGATTGATCTTCGAGCTATGAAATTTAGTTTTATTGGGTGGGTTGTTGTTGGAGTACTATTAGTATCAATGCTTCTTAAATTTAAAAATAAAAAATATTTTTATATTTTTATATTTAGTTTTACCTGGCTTATTATTAACATACTATTTCATACTATATACCAATTTAGAGGGAGTCTATTTCTTTATTGTGGTCATTTTATATTGGCTGTTTGGATTGTGTTTGTAATTAAGGTTGAACCCTATAAAAATATATTTAGGTGGCAAAAATATTTTTATGAAGGTATAGATAAAATTATTGTGTATATTATTCCAATACTTATATGGATTAATAATTTATATTTGTATGAAAATATAAATTCTTTAATATAAAAACAGGCTTAGTAGAAAGTTAATGGATATCGAAACCTTTACATTTATGATGATTATAATAGCAATAACTTATTTAAGTTGGTGGGCGATTAAAAATGATGATTCTGAGAATAAATAATGAGAGATATTTTATTTACAATTATATTGCCTTATTATATTTATATTTCAATTAAGAGACCGTGGATTGGCCTAGGGTTTTGGATGTGGACATCATTTATAAAAGTTAATATGTTATTATATGGATTTGCTAGTTCATTTCAGTTGAATAGAGCTTTTGCTCTTGCTACCATTTTTTCATATATTATTGGAAAAAATAAAATTAAATTTAAGATAGATAGTATCAGTTTTTTATTTATACTATATTTTATATGGGTAACAATTTCCATGCTTCTATCTGATGTCGCACCAAGATCCCTTGATTTCCGGTATGAAAATTTTGTAAAAATGTTTATATTTTATATAATGGCTTGCAAAATTTTATCTACAAAGCTTCATTTTGATTACATGATATGGATGGTAATAATTTCTTTCGGTGCATTAGGTTGTGGAGAAGGACTTAAATATATTATTTCTGGAGGGGGGCATGTCGTAACTGGAGTAAGAGGAATTAATGGAGATAATAATTTTGCTGGAGTTATGATGTTAACTACTTTACCTTTAACTAGCTATATTCTTGGCCAGACTAAAACAAAGATACTTAAAACAGGTTTAATGGGCGTTGTTTTACTGTTGGTTGCGGGAATTTTGGCCACTAACTCGCGAGGTGCATTTATGGGGTTGAGCTTATTAGGTATTTATTTTTTTATTAAAAGTGAAAGGAAATTTCTAGTTTTTTTTGTTATGGTAGGTATTATAGTACTAGCATACAACTTATTACCTGACAGCTGGTTTGAAAGGATGAATACTATAGATCATGCTGAGGAAGATGGGTCTTTTATGACTCGTGTGGTTTCATGGAAAATGTCTATATTAATTGCTTTAGATCACCCCATTTTTGGCGGGGGGCTTCGAGCTGTGGAAGATTACAAGTTATGGCATCATTATGCTTCTGATTTTGATACCTTAAGTTTTATTCCATCGCCTGAGCCTGCACGGATATTTGCTGCGCATAGTATGTTTTTTCAGGTGTTGGGGGATGTTGGGTTTGTAGGATTGGCAATTTACCTTTGTTTATTAGCAACAGTTTTTTTTAAATTAGGTGGCTTAATAAGAATATCAAAACGGTATCAGATTGGTGGTTGGGTTGTAGATTTACTAAGGATGCTACAAGTTTCTCTTGTGGTATATTGTTTTTCAGGTGCTTTAATTAGTGCTGCTAATACTGAACTACTTTTTTTTCTTTTTATAATGGTGCATGTTATCGGAGAGCAAATTGTTTATCCAGTAGAAAAACATGAAAAAGCAATTGAAATGAAAGGCAGTCAGTATGGAAATTGATATATGTGTTGTCGCACATAATGAGCAGGAGCGCATTATTGAGTCATTAGTCCATATTGAAAATGCAATTCAAATGACACAAGCTAAAGTGAAGGTGGCTATTATTGCAAATGGTTGTCGAGACTTTACTGTAGAGCAATGCCAATATTTTTGTGCCTCTCATACTACTTTTACTGTTTACAATATAGAATTAGGTGATAAAGCCAATGCTTGGAATTATTTTGTATATCAAGTCCAGAAAAAATATGATAAGACATTAACTGTTTTTATTGATGGAGACTGTTTTATATCATCTGGGTCTCTCAATGCCATGCTGAAAGCTTATGATGAAAACCCTAATGTAAATGCCATTGCGGCCTATCCAGCAACGGTAGGAGGGGATAATCTTATCATAAAAAAAAGAATGTTAACAAAAGGAGATTTTGCTGGTAATTTTTATGCTTTATCTCCTGCTTTTTTAACTAAAATAAAATTATTTGATTTCAGATTACCTACTGGATTAATAGGAGATGATAGTTTATTAGTTTGGGTTTGTGGAAATAATTTGTCTATTAAAAATAAACGTAACCCTGAGAATTATACAACGGCCATTGGAGCATTGTATTATTATGAAAGATTAATACCTAGTTCATATAAAAACATTAAAAAGTACTTAACTCGGTTGGATAGATACAGCCTAAGGCGACTGCAGCAAATATGTATACGCTGTTATGTTGATGAACTTGATTTTAAAAACTTGCCTCATAATATTGAGGCTATCTATCAATATCAATCATACCTATCATATAAAACTATCAGGTGGAATTTTATAAATACTTATTATGATATAAAAAACTTAATAAAGATTAAAAGGTCTTTAGTTATAAAAGATAAACTTAAATAGATTAATGATAACCTATCAGTTTTATGTAACGGGCTATTCCTGCTTCTGTTAAGTATTTAGCCTGTAGCTCATCTTGGGCTTGATTGGTTATTAATTTAATATCGTTAATAGCTAAATGAGAAATATATAATAATTTCTCTGCTAAATCATCAATATCAGTATTTATATAAGTAAACCCAGTTTTAGAATGTTCAATAATATCTTTTGGACCTCCACTATCAGGAACTAGGACAGGAATACCTGCAAGCATAGCCTCTAGAATAACTAAGCCAAAAGGTTCGTCAGGACAAAGGTGTAAAAATAAATCATATTTTTTTATTTCGTTTACAATATTAGAACAATAACCAGCATAGACAATATTTAGGTTTTGTTTTTGTGCAATAGATTGGTATTCATTGATGCTACCACCTGTTCCATATATTGTAAAAGACAATTCATTAAGTGCTGGATATTTTTTTAGTAATAAAATCAATAAATCTAATCGTTTAATTGGATCAAGTCGAGAAACTAAAATTACTCGCATTGGTGGCCAGTGAATATTTTTATTTGGTAAAATAGGCTGGTTTGTTGAAATAAAATTTTCTATTACAGATATTTTTTGTGGATTGATGCCATAAGAAGATAATTTATCCTTTACAAATTCAGACACAGCAATAAAACGAATTTTAAAGAAGCGTAAAATACGTTTTTTTTGATAGCTATTATTTTCATTGGCTCCACCATGCACAATATGAAAGTGATTTATATTTTTAAATAATATTATGCTTAATAAGGAATAAATAAAAGATTGGCTTACACTACAGGATATAATAATAATATTTTCTCTATTTAGAAAAAGCTTGATAGTCAAGCAGATAAATTGCCATTTACTCGTAAATGTACGGCTGCTAATACCAAGCTGTTGGGCTGTTTTAATGGCTGCGCCAGGTGGGCAAACAAGAACTTTATCAAAGCATGATGGAAGTCCTGTTAAGGTGGCGATAGCCATTCGTTCAGTTCCATACATGCCGCCGCAATACAAAGAATAAATAAGTGTTTGTTTTAATGATAGCTGTTGATTCATGTTGACAGAAAAATATTTTAATGAATATTTAGATAGGTGCTTTTAAAAATACAGTAGAAAAATTTATGAGCATTTTCTTAAATAGTGATAACAAAGTTTATCACTAAAACAATTTATGAGTTAAAAATGTCAGATAATTCTTTATCAAAAAAAATATTAGGTAGCTCTTTTTGGCATTATTTAACGAGTTGGAGTGATAAATTAATTGGTTTTACATCGACTATTATCTTAGCCAGATTATTAGTGCCTGATGATTTTGGGATTGTTGCTTCAGCAGGTATTGTTACAGGTATGTTTCATGTAATAGCTTCAGTAGGGACTGGAGAGTATTTAATCAGAAAGGAGCATATAAATGATGCTGATTTAAATACAGGCTGGACAATTAATATTATTATGAAGTCAATCTCCGCTCTAGCTATTTTTTTATTAGCTGGAGTCATTGCTGACTTTATGGGGGATCAACGTTTAGTTTTAGTTTTACAAGTCGCGTCAATACCTCCTTTTATTGCTGGATTTGCAAATATAGGGATGATCTTGTATGAAAAAAACTACAAACTTCGACCAAGTTTTCTTGTTGCATTTTCTACCCGTTTAATTGGTTTTATTGTAAAAATTTCATTAGCATTTATTTTACAAAGTTACTGGGCATTTATTTTATCTGATATTGTTGCAACTTTGTTTTATTTATTAGCTACTTATATTTCGCATAGCTACCGGCCAAAGTTTTCATTAGTTAAATGGAAAGAGCAGTGGATGTTTTCTCAATGGGTTTTATTAAAAAGTATTTTTGTTTTTTTACGGTTTAGAATAGATACAATATTTATTTCAAAGTTTTTTCCAGCTGAAGCTTTAGGTCGATACTCCGTAGCAAAAGATGTGGCGACCTTACCTGCTGGGCAGATTGTTGGCCCTATCACAGCATCACTATATGTAGGGTTATCTTCAATTCATAAAGATGCTGAGTTGTTTACCGATAAAGTTCATAAAGCAATTTGTGCGCTTTTTATTGTTGTTTTACCTATTTCCTTTGGATCATATGCTGTGGCTGAAGATTTGGTTTATGTATTATTAGGAGATAAATGGGAGCAAGCAATACCAATAGTTATGATATTAGCCTTTACTCTATTACCATCAGTTTTAAGTGATTTTCTTACTAAAGTAATGACAGCATTAGGAAAAGTAAAATTAATTTTTAAATTAGAAGTGTTTTTTGGGGTAATAACAGTATCATTATTTGCCTTGTTAGCGGAACAATTGACTTTAGAAAAATTTGCTTTACTAAGGGTTATGACGATTGTACTAAATACTTTAATTGTATTGGTTATTTTGAGCTGTAAATCAAAGTTATCTTTTTTTCGTATTATTGGGTTAACAATTATCCCCATAATTTCAGCTATCTTTATGGTTTTATTTATATTTGATATTCAGCATTTTATAAGTCAATTTGATCACTTAGCCCAATTATTATTACAGGTGTTAGCTGGGGCAGTTAGTTATTTTATCATTTTATCTATGTTGATTTATTTACTAAGAACAAGGGTTAATGAGTATCAATTTATTTGGAAGACCTTTTATATTTCTGTTTTTACTAAAAAACAACACAAATAGTTACTTTTCACCCAGTTAAAAATAACTGGGATCTGAAAAAATATCTATAATCTGCTAATTAAAAAATGCAGTTACTTCATTAACAAAGTTTTCTACATTATTAGTATTTTTTGCTTCTTCCTTTTCTATATGTTCTTGCACTAGATGTTTCGTTGCATGTGCATGCTCACGTTCACTATCAGAAAACCCATAAGCCAATCCATACCGGTCTTTTATATTTGGGTACCACATTTCTTTGGTTATGTTTTTTTCAGGGACAACAATTGATTCACACCCACACAGTACAGCAAATATAGAATATGCAGTATAACTATCAAACGAAATAAAGATAGAAACTTGTTTAAAGATTTTTGATATTTCTTTATGTGAAAGGCCATCAATTATGATGGCATCCTTTAAATCATATGGAATATCTTTCACTTCTCCTTTTCTAATCGTATAGGCAATACCATTTCTTTTTAAGGGAATATCTAATAAATTATAATATTCTAAAGGATAATCAATTATTTTTAGTTCATTATTAGATAAAAATGAGTTTTTAAAGTAAAAATCATCAATTGCAGTATTAAACTTAAAGTATATTTCATTAAACCCATAATATATTGTTTTTGTATGAAACCCAGGTTGATGCAAAAACCACCTTACTACCTTATCAGATTTAAGGGGGTTGCCATAAATAACTTCTGGATATATAACGATATATTGATCGATTTCTGTCAGTAAATCACCCTTAAAAATTGGAGTGTTAAATTTTTTATTAACTTTATACTTACCACCTATATTAAAAATTCTTTTCAATTCCCCAAAAAAAAAACACTTTAGATAATACTTAAAACCAAGTCTATTTATCTCATAGCTGGGAAAAAAAGGTACTAAATAGCTCTCATATCCAATTTCATTTAAAATATGACATAGTTTATGGAGAACAATGACACCACCCACATGTTCTTTATAATCTTTTGCAAAAATAATAAATTTAGTCTTCATTAAAATGTATTCCATAAAAATTAAATATACAACTAATAATATACAGGATATCTTTGTTGCAAATGTTGTAAAAAAGTGGAAGTCTTATGATTTTATCACTTTCAATCGTAGTATATTTATCATCACCATTAAATTTAGTATTTCTTATTCCAAAATCGGAGGAATGTAAAGGGATATAATGAAATACAGCTAAGATCTGGTATTTAGATAGAAATTTAAGTAAATCTGTTCTAACTTCAAAATCCGTAACTTTAATATAAAACATATGAGCATTATGGATACAATTATTAGGAATAACCGGTAATTTTATTAATCCCATATCCTGTAATTTTGATAATCCTTGATAATATATTTCCCATGATTTTAACCTGTCATCATTAATCTTATTTACCTGCTCTAGTTGCCCCCATAAAAAAGCTGCACTTATATCACTCATTAAATAACTACTACCAATATCTACCCATGAATATTTATCAACTGCGCCTCTAAAAAAAAGGCTCCTATTTGTACCTTTTTCTCTAATAATTTCTGCACGATCAATAAATTTTTTATTGTTAATAATTAATAAACCACCCTCTCCAGCACTGGTATAATTTTTAGTTTCATGGAAACTGAAAGTACCTAAATCACCAATTGTTCCAAGGGGCTTACCTTTATAGCTACTCATCATTCCTTGTGCAGCATCTTCAACAACAAATAAATTATATTTAGATGCTATAGCCATAATAGAATCCATTTCACAGGCTACTCCAGCGTAATGCACGGGAACAATTACTTTTGTTTTATCTGTAATCGCATTTTCTATTTTAGTTGCATCTATATTCATAGTATCAGGACAAATATCTACAAATATAATCTTTGCACCTCTTAAAAGAAAAGCATTGGCAGTACTAACAAAAGTATAAGATGGCATTATTACTTCATCCCCTTCTTTTATATTAAGAAGTATGGCGGCCATTTCTAAAGCATGTGTACAAGAAGGTGTTAGTAAAGCTCCTTCACTGTTAAGCTTGTTGGTAAACCATTTTTGGCACATACGTGTAAACTGCCCATCTCCTGAGATTTTTCCACTATTCAAAGATTCTAGTAAATATTTTTCTTCGTTACCTGTTAATACAGGCTTATTAAACGGTATCATCATCTTTCCTTTAAATACTGTTCTGAAAGGAGCAGTAAATCTTTATTTCGATCTTTTAATTTTCTTGCAGGGTTGCCAATATAAATACTCCATGGTTCTGTACTCTTTCTAACCAAGGTCATTGCGCCAACTGATGTTCCTTCTGCTAAAACAACCCCAGGCATAATAATCGCGCCAGCGCCAACAATAGAATGCTCTTTTAAAATAACTTCACTTTTATACTCATTCTTGTATATTTTAGGCACCGTTGAATTAGTTATCGTTCTTCCTGAGTAATCATCAGATTGAGTAAAAATTTTAACGCCATAAGCAATGGTAACAAAATCCTCAAAAATAATACCTTTTTCACCGCCAGCTACTAGGCACATAGGGGTAATATGAACATTACAACCAATATCTATTGTTCCAGATATAACGCAAAAATCATCTATTCTAGAGTTATCTCCTATACAAATATTTTCACAATTATAAATGCAAGCTTTATCACTTATACTCACATTATTTCCAATATATTTAAAACCCATATTTAAAATATGATGCCTAGAATAATAAGCCATGTATGCCCCTATATCCCTTAATAATAAAAATACCTTCATCAAAATTAAAAACTTTGCGAAGATGTTGAAAAAGTGAATATTCACTAATTTTATTTCTTATAAACTATACAACTACTCACTAAAAGTTAAAAAATTAAAGACTGAAATTCCAGATACATGATGAATTAGCTCTGATATTCAGTTCAACCATACATGGGACATGTCGCCTAAACATATTTCATAACCAAATGTGGACTGGAAAGAAAATATCCAGAATTTAGGATTTACTAATTACCAAGTTGCTTTAAAAAGTCTAGTATATATTATTAAATTAATTTTTAATTTTGAATAATCTAATTTTATTAAGTCTGAAAAAATATTAATTATTAGTTCTCTTAAAAAGAAACTATTCTTTTTAAAATTCCCATTCATGTTCTTTTTATATTTAATTAGCAAACCAATATATTTCCTATTAATTAAGCTATTAAAATCTTCTTCCTTTCTTATTTTCTTTACTTGATATCTAGCATGATTTCCTAGAGCAGCTGGAACGATGCCAACTTTTAACCCTGAAGCATTTACTCTGAATAAGAAATCATCATCTTCTCCATAATGAGGAAAAATAGGATCAAAATAACCTATTTTTTCTATACAGTTTCTTGTAATAAGCCATAAAGCAGCATTAACAAAGTCTGTTTGATAGACATCTTTAATTGTTCGATTTAATACATAGTCTGAGGTGAGGTTTTGAGTGTTATTGCTCCTCAAATACAAAGAGAAGTTATAATCAAGTATTTTATCATCTTTAGATCGGTGAATTGGAGAAAGCACACCATAAGTTGTATTGTTTTTATGGGTATCAATTAGTTTTCCAATTGTGTCAGGGTCTACTCGAGCATCTTGATTAAGCAGGAATGCATAATCGTAATTCATTTCTAATACTTTTTTAAGGCCTATATTATTGGCCTTTCCAAAACCAAGATTAACTTTAGATTTAATTAGTTCAACATTGGGAAAGTTAGTCGAAATTACAGAAATAGTATTATCACTTGAATTATTGTCTATGCAAATAATATCAGTTGGATAATCACTGTTCACAAGACTACTTAAGCAGTAATCCACCCAATTTTCACCATTGTAAGTGACTACTATAGATAAGACTTTTTTATTCATTTTTTACAATAATTGGTTGTTAGTGTTAGTACAGAATATTTTTTCTTTGTCAAAGACTTTATGTATTTGAATTTTACAATCTATTTTTTATTTTTTTTAAACCAATATAACCTACTGAAAGTATTTTATTCTAAACATGTATAACCAAGAGTTTACTGTTTTAAAAATAGTATATATTGTAATAAATTCGGTATATTTTAGTATAGTATAAAATTAATAATTTTTATTTTAAGGTGCAATGTGTCTATAAATGTATCATTACTCAATATATTAAAAAACTGGGTGAATAAGATATATACCAAATGATGAAGTTGCTATTTCATCTATAAATTTATTTTTTACTGTCTTATTTGCATGCATGCATAAATAATATTATTTTAATTATAAATACTAATATTCCTGTATTATTTAATATAAAACAACCTGTAGTAATTTTTATAAATTTATTTGAATAATAGATTGCTAAGCAACCTGTTAAAATAAGTAAAAATATAACCCATAAGATAGGTCTTGTTTTTATAGTTATTGAAGCTGAATTTTTGTCTATATAGTAGCCAGTAATAAAGCATGCTATGTACCATATAAATTCTTTAAACCAGGTTTTTTTATACGGTTTGTTTCTAACATAATACTAAAAAAACTATTTAATATGAAAAACATAAAAGACAAGAAAATTAATATTGTTAAGTCTGGTTTTTTCGGTTTGCTACCCGTTATAAACTGATTTATGAATGCTACAAATAGCATAAGCCATAGATACATTGAGAGATATCATAGATGACCTTCAGTTTTTCCTTTTGAAAAATAATCAATTTTTAGGTTCCATATTAAAGTACTCATATCCATACCTCTATAAATATTAAAGAAGATATAAAAAAGACTCCAAAAAATAAAAGGTGGCAGTATTTTTATTGCTATTTTTTCATAAAACTGTTGGGTGCTCATTTCCTTGCCAAGAATTACGGGACCAGAAATCATTATAAATCAGGGTACTGCAAAGTGAGAAGCTGAATTTAATATATTTGCTAGCCACCATGATGTTGTGCTGCTTATTTCTCCAAATTGATTATAAATAAGGCCTGTCACATGGATTACTATAACGGCAGTAATAGCCATTGTCCGTAAG
>VAPK010807843.1_pt1 | contig 10928 bp, 6 predicted proteins | sample 3395031 | NCBI WGS metagenome assembly VAPK01 (sample SAMN08290443, study PRJNA428436) | hydrothermal vent metagenome | isolation source: Deep-sea hydrothermal vent chimney 1 | place: Pacific Ocean: Juan De Fuca Ridge
CAGGTACAAAACATAGAATAAGTGTAGGGTCGGATTTATCCGACCACTTCGTTCGCACGCTTCTGAGTGGGGACACATAACAAGGGTGGCTATGATTAATTCCGTTCACCCTGAGCCCTTCGTCAAGCTTAGGAGAGCCTTGTCGAAGGGCAGAATTTTACAATGGTAGCTGTTCATGGTTCGGCAGGGCTCTCCTGAGCCTGCCGAAGGACTCGCCACGAACGGCGGGATTAATCAGAGTTTCCCAAGGTTATTAACCAACTGGATGAAAAATGAACCGCGACGAACAACAATTCCTCAATAATCTCGACAAAAAACTCTGGAATGCCGCCGACCGGTTGCGCTCCAATGTCGATGCCGCCGAATACAAGCATGTGGTGCTGGGGCTGATCTTCCTCAAATACGTCTCTGACGCCTTCGCAGAGCGCCGTGAAGCGCTGAAAGCGGATTTTGCCAACCCGGAACATGACTACTACCTGGGCGAGGACGCTAAAGAGCTGATTGCCGAAGAGCTGGAAATCCGCGACTACTATACCGAGAAAAATGTCTTCTGGGTTCCGGCGCTGGCTCGTTGGGAAAATATACAGAACAACGCCAAGCTGGTCCCCGGCGTGAAAATTGAGCTGGCAGGTTCAAGCTACGAATTCCGCTCTATCGCCAAACTCATCGACGACGCCCTGGAGCAAATCGAAAAAGAAAATCCCCGGCTCAAAAATGTGCTCGACAAACGCTATGCCCAGCGCCAGATCGACCCCGGCATCCTCGGCCAGCTCATCGACGAAATCGCTAAAATCCCGTTCCAGCACGCCAGTCTGCACGCTAAAGACATTCTCGGCCATGTTTACGAATACTTCCTCGGCCAGTTCGCCCTGGCCGAAGGCAAAAAAGGCGGCCAGTATTTCACACCCAAGGCCATTGTCAGCCTCATCGTCGAAATGCTGCAACCGTATCAGGGCCGCGTTTACGACCCGGCTATGGGTTCCGGCGGCTTTTTCGTGCAGAGTGAAAAATTCATCGAGGAACATGGTGGCAGGCTGGGCAATATCTCGGTTTATGGTCAGGAATCTAACCCCACCACCTGGCGGCTGGCTGCCATGAACATGGCCATTCGCGGCATCGACTTCAACTTCGGCGGCGAACCGGCCAACACCTTTAGCAACGACAAGCACCCGGATCTGCGCGCCGACTTCGTTATGGCCAACCCACCCTTCAACATGAAAGAGTGGAATACGGGCATCAAAGACGACGATCCCCGCTGGCAATACGGTATCCCCCCTGCGGGCAACGCCAACTTCGCCTGGATGCAGCACATGCTCTACCATCTCGCGCCCAATGGCAGCATGGGCCTGTTGCTTGCTAATGGTTCCATGAGTTCCAATACCAGAAACGAAGGTGAGATCCGCAAAAAACTGCTGGAAGAAGATCGCGTCGAATGCATGGTTGCCCTGCCCGGCCAACTGTTCACCAATACCCAGATCCCCGCCTGCATCTGGTTTCTCAGCAAAAATAAAAAGAAGGGCAGTCACACAGCTCCTTCTGCTCGTCATTCCGGCGAAGGCCGGAATCCAGAATTACGGGATCGCAGCGGCGAAGTGCTTTTTATTGACGCCCGCAACCTCGGCTACATGAAAGACCGGGTGCTGCGTGACTTCACCCCGGAAGACACAAAAAAGATCGCCGACACCTTCCATCGATGGAAAACCGTAGGTTGGGCAGAGCAAAGCGAAGCCCAACAAGCCCCAGCCGATAACAAAAATGTTGGACTTCCTGGCGTCAGCCCAACCTACGAAGACATCCCCGGCTTCTGCAAATCCGCGACTCTGGAAGAGATCCGGCAACATGACTACGTCCTCACCCCCGGACGTTACGTTGGTGCGGCGGAAGAGGAGGACGACGGTGAACCCTTCGCAGAAAAAATGGCGCGCCTTACTGCGCAACTGAAAGAGCAGTTCGAGCAAAGCAGCAAGCTGGAAGCGGAAATCAAAAAGAATCTGGCGGGGTTGGGGTGTGAAATCTAATATTGACACTCTCGAGTCAATGTGTGAGTTGATTGTCGATTGCCCACACTCAACACCAAAGTGGACTGATACTGGTTTAATTGTTCTTCGTAATCAAAATATTCGGAACGGTAGGCTAGATTTGTCCGGACCAAGCTATACAGATGAAGATAATTTTCAAAAAAGGATAAAAAGAGCAAAACCACAAGCCGGAGATATTGTTTTCACTCGTGAAGCCCCAATGGGCGAGGTTTGCATGATCCCAGATGGCGTGCGGTGTTGCCTTGGGCAAAGACAAGTATTATTAAGACCCAAAAAGAGTGTAAACGGAAAATATCTGTTCTTTGCATTGCAGTCACCGGTCGTTCAACATGAAATTTCTTGGAATGAAGGTACCGGATCAACAGTTAGTAATGTACGCATTCCGGTTTTAAAAAATCTAAATATTCCGAGGCATCCGGGTTGCGAGGATCAAATCGCAGAGATTTTAAGCTCACTGACTGACAAAATCGAACTCAACCGCCAAATCAACCAGACCCTCGAACACATCACCCAGGCCATTTTTAAATCCTGGTTCGTCGATTTCGAACCCGTTAAAGCCAAGGTCATTGCGTGGGAGAAAGGCGGCAATGAGCTAGCCCAGTCCCTCGCCGCACAGGCTATCCTCTGCGGTGCGCTGACCCTGCCACAGTTGCAGGACATGGACGCCGGTTATCGCGGACTGGAACACAAACTCCATCCCCTCATTACAGAGCGCTTCCCCGATCAACACGGCCTGGACTTCTGGACACCAGAAACCCTCGACTACCTCGCCGCGCTTTTTCCAGATGAACTCGAAGACGACGCACAGGGATGTGCAAGTGCCGCGAGAGGCAGGACGCCGGGAGCGGCCTCGGAACTGGGAGCGATACCGAAGGGATGGAAATGGAGTACCATTGGTGAGGAAGTCGATGTTGTAGGTGGAGGAACACCAAGCACAAAGAATAACGAGTTTTGGGAGGGGGGGGATATAAATTGGACATCACCAAAGGATTTGTCCGGTCTGCAAGACAAGATACTTCTGAAAACAGAAAAAAAAATAACAGAGGCCGGGCTAGGTAAAATAAGCTCTGGTTTATTGCCTGTTGATACGGTGCTTATGTCATCTCGCGCTCCGGTAGGTTATTTGGCTCAAGCCAAAATTCCAGTGGCAATCAATCAGGGATATATCGCGATGAAATGCAACAAAAGATTGCCTCCAGAATATATCTTACTCTGGGCAGATTCTGTTATGGATGAAATAAAACAACGCGCAAGTGGAAGCACCTTTGCCGAGATCAGCAAAAAGAACTTCAAGCCAATATCAGTAATCGTGCCTGATGAGGAAATGTTGTCAGAATTTATAAAACAGGCAAAAAACATATATGACAAGATAACTACGTTTGTTTTTGAATCTGAAACATTATCGGAAATAAGAGATTCCCTCCTCCCCAAACTCCTCTCCGGTGAAATCGTAATAAATAACAAACAAAATAAGGAGGTTGCCTAATGTCCAGGTGGATAGAGCAATTCGAGGCTCATGCGTTTCAGAATACATGGTCAAATTTAAAAGCCAGTCTTGATGAGTCAACAGTTGACGATGAGACTGTTATGACTGCTGTCAAAGAGTTGGCAAGATTAAAAAAAGTAATTGCGTATCTGGATGAAATGATAAATGGAATCGATCCAGAGCTTGTGCCAATGGCTACATGGGATAGTTTTAATTCACAGGCGACACCATGTTTGCAGCAAATTAATAATTATAATAGCAATAGAAATATGGGACATATAACGCAAGCTAACGCGCATGCAGATAACTTGATGACGTATATTCGCCCTTATATGGTTGTTGAAGGAAAAGTTAGCAAGGCTTTGCAAGAGTCTATAAAGAAATATTCAAAATTAATAGATGAATATGGAGATAGCTTTCGAGAGAAATCTAGTAAGCTTGTGGGTGAAATTACTGATTACAAAATTCAGGCCGAGGAACTTTTTGTTCTGATTGAAAATGTAAAGAAATTAGTTGATGAGTTTGACTCTGAATTGTTTGGCGAAGAAGAAGCTCCAGGTCTTCAGGATAAAATAAGGAGTTTGGTGAAAGAGGCTGAAGAAAAATATGAACACATCAATGAATTCTATAATGAAATTTTAATTGGTGACAAAGATGAGCTTTCCACAAAAAAAGCAATCCTGCACGCAAAAGAATCTGTTCTGGATGACCAGGAAAAAATAGAAACATTATTGGAAACTGTGAGCAAGGATGTAAGTGATCTGGGGAAATTTCACGTCAAGGTGTTTGGGGAGTCAAATGATGATAGTGAGACAGAAGGGGGGCTGTCAGGTGATCTAGATAAGCTAATAAATGCGGTGAAAGATTTTGAGGTAGAGCAAAGTAAAAAATATAATGCATTAAATGACCAAATTGAAGAATTACTTCCTGGTGCGACAAGTGCTGGGTTGGCTACGGCGTATCGAGTATTGAGAAGGTCATTCTCCAAGCCTGTGAGGCTCTATGCAAATCTATTTTACGTGTCAGTAGCAATGTTGTTTTTAGTTTCTCTAGTATTTGTTATAGATAATGTCGGTTTTTGGCACGTTAAATTTATTGATGCAAGCGAGCCAATAAACCTGTTTAATAATTTTCTCTTTAAGCTTCCATTTTTATTGCCGGTTTTGTGGTTGGCAATTTTTGCATCTAAACGTCGGAGTGAAGCGCAAAGACTACAACAAGAGTATGCGCACAAAGAAGCGTTGGCAAAATCATATCAAAGCTTCAAAAAGCAAATTGATGAGCTAGGAGAAAAAGATAGTCAGCTACTAAAACAACTCCTTGAGTCTGCAATTAAGGCGATTTCATATAATGCATCAATAACACTTGATGGTAAACATGGCGATAAAGTACCAGTTCAATCAGCAATAGAAAATGTTGTGGATGCTGTTTTAAAACGTACTTCGTTGAAATGACTCAATGATAACCGAAGATCAACTCGGCCTCGACTGGTTCCGTGAAAGGGACTATGTATCTGCCCACGAGCCAGACAGGATGTGGTATGGCAAATAAGCGGATATTCCATATCACTCACGTCGATAATCTGCCTGGTATTATCGGAATGGAACGCTTATGGTGTGATATGCAGCGCATTGCACAGGGGTTTGCCAATACAAACATTGGCTATAGTCATATCAAGGCTCGCAGGATGGCGCATCCTGTCACTGTTTCTGAAGGTGGAACCCTGGGCAATTATGTACCATTTAATTTTTGTCCACGGTCAGTCATGCTCTATGTCGTGTCACAGGGGCATGAGAATTATGAGGAAGGGCAAGAGCCGATAATACACCTTGTATCTTCAATTGATTCAATATTAGCGAGTGGCCGTCCCTGGATGTTTACAGACAGGCATGCGGAATTGTTTTATGCAGAACAATACGACTCACTAGATGACTTAGGGCATGTTGATTGGACAGTGATGCCTGAGCGTTATTGGGGCGGTGACCCAGATAAAAAAGAAAAGCGGCAGGCAGAGTTCCTGGTTAATGATTGGTGCCCATGGCCTGTGATTGAAGAAATAGCTGTTATCAATCAAGTGGTTAAAGATAAGGTAGAGGCGGCCCTTGTAAATTCAGCTCACAAGCCACCTGTTCAAATCCGTAGAAATTGGTATTATTAACAGATGCTTAGAGATGATAACCATGATCGAATTTAAAAAAGGCAATCTATTGGCAACTGACGCCGAGGCTCTGATCAATACTGTGAATACAGTAGGGGTGATGGGTAAAGGTATTGCCTTGCAATTCAAGAAAGCCTTTCCTGAAAATTACGAGGCGTATAAAAAAGCATGTGACGAAGGCAGAGTTAAGCCGGGACATATGTTTATTGTGGATCGCGAATCTCTAACGAACCCCCGCTATATTATTAATTTCCCTACCAAACGCCATTGGAAGGGGAAGTCGAAACTGGAAGACATTAAAAATGGTTTGGTCTCTTTAGTCGAGGACGTTAAGAAGTCAGGAATTAAATCTGTAGCAGTACCCCCGCTAGGTTGTGGACTTGGTGGCCTAAGTTGGGACCAGGTTTATTCTTTGATGAAGGAAGCCTTTGCTAAAGCTCCAGATGTTGAGTGGTTAGTGTTTGAGCCATCAGGTGCGCCCAAAGCAAAAGATATGGTGAATAAGACTGCGCGGCCAAAAATGACAAAGGGTCGTGCGGCTGTTTTAGGGCTTATTAATCGCTATCTTGTTCCAGGGTATGACTACCCTGTTTCATTGCTTGAAATTCAGAAGCTGGTCTATTTCCTTACTGAATCGGGGGAGCATCTTAATCAAGTTGTATTTGAAAAAGCATATTATGGGCCGTATGCAGACGTGCTGAGACACGTGCTTGAGAAAATAGATGGTCATTTTATTTCTGGTTATGGCGATGGAAAGAATAAACCAGATGTGCCAATCAACTTGTTACCAGATGCAGCAAAAGAAGCAGAAGAATATATTAAGTCACATCCTGATACACAAGGTCGGTTTGACAGGGTGGTGAAATTAATAGAGGGTTTTGAAACCCCTTATGGAATGGAATTATTATCAACCGTTCATTGGGTGGCTATCCGGGAAAATTCTGCTGCCATAGAAGACTATAATATTGCTTTAGATGAAATTCGAGAATGGAATACAAGAAAAGCAAAAATAATGCAGCCAGCACATATCCAGGCTGCGTGGACGCGACTAAAAGAACAAGGCTGGTTTTCTTCTCCATGGCCACACCAATAAAGTTCTAAGGAAGCTCTGATTAATTCCGTTCACCCTGAGTTTGCCGAAAGACTCACCACGAACGGTGGAATTGACCAGAGTTTCCCCTTATGCTTTAGTTGATACTAAAGCCTTTTTCTTTGAATTATAAAAAAAAGCTTTTATCGATTCTAAATGATCAGCGAAGACCAACTCGAACAGCTTTGCCTCGACTGGTTCCGTGAAGGGGGCTATGAGTACGCCAATGGCTACGATATAGCCCCGGATGGTGATGCACCCGAGCGAGAAGACTACAGGCAGGTGATTCTCACCGGCCGCTTGCTCGATGCTTTGCAGCGCATTAATCCCCATATCCCCAGAGCCGCTTTGGAAGAACAGGTCGTTCATGTTCTCAGTAAACCCGAAAGCCCGGTGCTGATTCAAAACAACCGCCAGTTTCAGCGTTATTTACTGGATGGTGTCCCGGTTGAATATACCTTCATAGATAACGAGCGTGATGAAAAGAAGACTGACCATGTTCAGCTAATTGATTTTCATAACCCAGACAACAACCAGTTTCTGGTGGTCAATCAATTCACGGTGCAAGGTACCAAAATGAACCGCCGCCCGGATGTGGTGGTGTTTATCAATGGTCTGCCCATTGCCGTGATTGAGCTAAAGAATCCCGCCGATGAAAATGCGGATGTGTGGGATGCCTACAATCAGTTGCAGACCTATAAGGAAGAAATTACTGATCTGTTTGTATTTAATGAAGCTTTGGTAGTGAGTGATGGTTGGACTGCGCGGGTGGGTTCCTTAACGGCAAATAAAGAGCGTCTTTTACCCTGGCGAACCATCAAAAACGAAAACGACAAGCCAATAATGGAGTTCGAACTGGAGAAGGTCGTTAAAGGTTTTTTTGATCGAGAATTATTGCTGGATTACATCCGTTACTTTGTGCTGTTTGAACAGGACGGCGACACTATTGTGAAAAAGATCGCTGGTTATCACCAGTTTCATGCTGTGCGTGAAGCGGTTCGGGTAACAATCATTGCTTCAAGCGCATCTGAGCATAATCTGCAAGAAATGGAACGCGCCACTTATGGTAAAGAGGTGGTGCCCGGTTCCCGCAAGGCCGGGGTGGTGTGGCATACCCAGGGTTCCGGTAAAAGTATTTCTATGGTTTGTTATGCCGGTAAATTGCTGCAACAGCCACAAATGAATAATCCGACCATTGTTGTCGTTACTGACCGAAATGATCTGGATGGCCAGTTGTTCCAGACTTTTACCGCCGCCAGGGAATTGCTGAAGCAAACACCGATACAGGCCGATGGCCGTGAAGCCCTGCGCAAAGAACTAAATGATCGACAATCCGGCGGTATTATTTTTACCACGGTACAAAAATTTTCCCTGTTGAAAGATGAAGAACGACATCCGGCGTTAAACGAGCGTTCCAATATCGTGGTGATCTCCGATGAGGCGCACCGCAGCCAGTATGGCCTCGACGCCAAACTGGACACAAAAACCGGCAAGTACAAATACGGCTATGCCAGGCACCTGCGTGATGCTTTGCCTAATGCCTCATTTATTGGTTTTACTGGCACGCCAATCGCTTTTGAAGATAAAGATACCCGCGCAGTATTTGGTGACTATGTCAGTATCTATGATATCGAAGACGCTGTGCAGGATGGGGCAACAGTTAAAATATACTACGAAAGCCGCCTGGCCAAGCTAGATATTAATCAGGAAGAGATTGAACAACTCAGCCAGGAAGTCGATGAGGTGGTTGAGGATGAGGAGGACATCAGCCAACGGGAAAAGACCAAGGGTAAATGGACGGCATTGGAGAAGCTGGTTGGCGCAGAACCGCGCATTAAGGAAGTGGCGGCAGACTTAGTGCAGCATTTTGAAGAGCGCAATGCTGCGATTGAAGGCAAGGGCATGATTGTCTGTATGAGCCGCGATATTTGCGTACAGATGTTTGATGCTATTACTGCCTTAAAGCCTGAATGGAAAGGCAGCTTAATCAAAAAAGATGAGAGCAAAGAAGGCTATTACGATACCGCTGATGGTTCGATTCGTATCATCATGACCGGCAGTGCATCTGATAAACAACACCTGCAACCGCATATCTACGCAAAGACTCAGAAGAAGTTATTAGAAAAACGATTCAAGGATCCCAATGACCCGCTCAAGCTGGTGATTGTGCGCGATATGTGGCTGACTGGTTTTGATGCTCCCTGTGTGCATACCATGTATGTCGATAAACCCATGAAGGGGCATAACCTGATGCAGGCCATTGCCCGTGTGAACCGGGTGTTTAAAGACAAGCCCGGTGGGCTGGTGGTGGACTATATTGGTATCGCCAATGAATTAAAGAATGCCCTGAAAGTCTACACCGATTCTCAGGGCAAAGGACGTCCGGCTAATCTCGCACAGGAAGCCTTTGCGGTGCTGCTTGAGAAGATGGATATTGTGCAGGGAATGTTTCACGGCTTTGACTATAGCGAGTATGAAACCCACGCAATTCAGTTACTGGTGCCTGCTCTGAATCATATCCTGAGTCTGGATAAGGAAGGCAAAAAAGAACGCAAAAAAGAATTCCTTGATGCCATGACCAGCATCCAGGCTGCCTTTGCGCTGTGTGGTACCCTGGATGAAGCCAGGGTACTGCGTAAAGAGATTGCATTTTTCTCAGCGGTTAAGGCAGCCATTACCAAGCACACCACAGTAGACAGGAAGCGCACCGAAGAAGAAAAGAACTCGATACTTAAGCAGATATTGGATAATGCGGTAGTGGCTGAAGGTGTGGAAGACATCTTCAAACTTGCTGGATTGGAAAAGCCCAATATTGGTTTGTTAGATGATGCCTTCATGGAAGATGTTCGCAATATGAAGGCGAAAAATCTAGCTGTTGATTTATTGGAAAAGCTGCTGCGTGATGAAATCCGCGCCAGAACCAAAACCAATGTCGTTCAGGAAAAAACCTTTAGCGAGCGTCTGGCCGAGACCCTGCGAAAATACCGTAACAGGGCCATAGAAACCGCGCAGGTCATTGAAGAGCTGATTCAGATGGCCAGGGACTTCCAGGAAGCCTTGAAGCGTCATGAAGGTCTTGGACTCAATGAAGATGAATTAGCTTTCTACGATGCCCTGGCCAACAATGAAAGTGCAGTCCGTGAGTTAGGCGACGAGATCCTTAAGAAAATCGCGCATGAGCTGGTAGAAAAATTACGCAAGAGCACGACTGTAGACTGGCAGGTTCGTGATAGTGTTCGGGCTAAATTACGAAATATGGTGCGTGTGCTTTTGCGGCGATATAAATATCCACCGGATAAAGCGGATGAGGCGATTGATCTGGTTTTGAAGCAGGCAGAAGTCCTGTCTAATGTGTGGACACATTAAATACCAATTAGATTTTGCAGATTGAAGGCATGTTTATTTGTAGCTATTATTGTGGCTGCGCGGGTATTGCCAGTAAATATATTTATTAAATTCAACAGTTTATACTGATATTATGTATACAGGTGCAGAATATTAAATGAGTGTAGGGTCGGATTTATCCGACCACCGCATCAGAAAATAGCTTTGTTGGCGGGTTTAATACCCAAAGGGCACTATGACCCGCCCTACATCTCAAATAAACCTGAACAACCCGGGAGCTTGATGATTTATGAGCAATAAAAATACAGGCACGCTCTACATTTTCTCTGCCCCCTCAGGGGCTGGCAAGACTTCACTGGTGAAAGCCCTGCTGACGGAAATGGATGGTATTGAGGTGTCGGTGTCCCATACTACCCGCGCCATGCGCCCTGGTGAGCAGGACGGGGTGGATTACCACTTCATCAGTAAGGATGAATTTGAAAACATGGTCGAGGCTGATGCCTTCCTGGAGCATGCGCAGGTGTTTGATAATTTCTACGGCACGGCGCGTAGCAGTATTGATGCTCGGCTGGCGGCGGGTGCGGATGTGATTCTGGAAATCGACTGGCAGGGCGCACGCCAGGTGCGGGCGTGGAAGACGGATGCGGTCAGTGTGTTTATTTTGCCGCCCTCCCGCGAAGCGCTGGAAGAGCGGTTGCGCGGGCGCGGGCAGGATAGTGAAGAGATTATTGCCCGGCGTATGCGCGATGCGGTTAGTGAGATGTCGCACTATGATGAATTCGATTATCTGGTGATCAATGATCGATTTGA
>VAPK010023005.1_pt1 | contig 10926 bp, 11 predicted proteins | sample 3395031 | NCBI WGS metagenome assembly VAPK01 (sample SAMN08290443, study PRJNA428436) | hydrothermal vent metagenome | isolation source: Deep-sea hydrothermal vent chimney 1 | place: Pacific Ocean: Juan De Fuca Ridge
AAATTGCGTGCCAAACTGCGGCCTGCCGATGAATATGCGACCCTCAACGCATTGCTCATCGCACTTAGCCGGGTTGGCGATGGCCAGACCTATATCTGGGGACGCCCCAAACGCCAGCTGCGCGCCTTTATTACGCCCACCAGCTCCTTTCGCAACAAAAAGGGCACGATATGCCGCCAGATCGTCGTCTCCCTGGCGCTTGGGTCCTATATGAAGCGGATCGAGACAACGGCATGCCGCGCCAAAGACCGTAGCTGGCAATTGCAGAGTTAGGGCCGATCTATCGATTTTAAACGATCCAGAGGGGGCGAAATGGTCATATACTTGACCATCTCGCCCCCGTCACTTATCTGTCCCTTATGTCCTTGAAAGAAATCATAACGGTCCCGGACCCCATGCTGCGCAAGATCAGCGAACCCGTAGAGCGCGTTGATGCCGATCTGCGCAAGCTGCTCGATGATATGCTGGAGACCATGTATGACGCTCCGGGTATTGGTCTTGCGGCCATTCAGGTGGCCGTACCGCTTCGTGTGCTGGTCATGGATATCTCCCGCAATGATGAAGACAATCGCCCCCTCTTCTTGATCAATCCGCAAATCATCCGCTCGTCGCACGAAATGCGCGTACATGAAGAAGGCTGCCTGTCGATCCCCGAGCATTTTGCCGAAATCGAGCGCCCGGCCAGCGTGCTGGTGCGCTATATTGACCGGGACGGCAAACAACAAGAAGACGAGTTTGCTGAAATACTGGCAACCGTCGTGCAGCATGAGATCGACCATCTCGATGGCAAGCAATTCATTGATTATATTTCGAAATTAAAGCGCGACCGTATTGTGCGCAAACTCACCAAAGACCGCAAACGCACTGAAACGCTGGTTCTTTAGAGCCAAATCCGCGCCACAACCTTGCCGCGACCTTTTCGACCTGTGGACTATTTGACCTTGTACTCATGGGAGCATTGTGATGTAACCCCCGCCAGCAATGGCGATCTCGTATGACAGCGAAAACGCCCACCGATCATACATCACAAACTGATGTCCATACGAGTATCAAAGGTTTAGATATGAAAACAATCACGCAAATTATTGCCACGGGTGCAGCGCTTTTCGCTTTGCTTGCCGGCGCCACCATCGCATCGGCTACCATCAGGGCGTCCGATCTCACCGAAACAGCCGCGATCACCACGATCAGTAAAAATGATCCAGCTTCAATCGCCCTTGTACAGGTCGTGACGCAGGCGCGCTATATCGAAACCAGAGGAACAAAAAGGCGCAGCATCAAGTCCATTCGCGCCCAGGCGATCCGCGAGACACTTGGTGGACTGGGCGAGCTTCGCCCCTACACAACAAATTATAAACGTCTTAAATCAGCCATTCGCAGCTATTGGAAACGCAATGTCAAACGCCCAAGCACCAAAGCGCTGGCCAAAACAATGATGCGTTATGTCAAACGTAGCGCCAGAAAAGATGTGCGTTCTGACGTATATTCCGGCGCAGCAGAAATCGTCGCCGATATCAAAAAAGCCCTCAAACGGCGTTAGGTCAGACTATGTGTATGCTCATGGGTGCGCTATAACCACCCATGAGCACGCAAACACCTACCATATTGATCACCGGCTTTGGCCCCTTCCCCGGCGCCCCCGATAATCCCAGCCAAATCATTGTTGAGGCTCTGGCAGCGCAAAACAACACCAGCACCATCAACGCCAATTTCATCTATGGGCTGCTGCCGACACACTGGCAAAAGCTTGCGCCCGCCCTTGCCAAACTGTTCGCAGAGCACCAACCAGATTTTAGCCTGCATCTGGGCTATAGCGCCCGCTCTCCCGGCTTTTGCCTGGAGACAACAGCCTATAATGAAACCTGCGCACAGCCAGACGTCGATGGTCATACCGGATCTCGTGGTCCTGTGCTCAAACAAAAGCCCTTGCAGCTTTCGAGTAATCTCTCCCTTGAGGTGATCGAACAAGAACTGTCAGCAGCTGGTTTTAACGCCATGATCTCCAATGATCCCGGGCGCTATTTATGCAATATGTCCTATTATCTCTCGCTGGCGCACGCGCGCTCTTGCCTGTTTGTGCATCTCCCGGCCCTTAAATCCGATGCAGGGCTTGTGCCCCAAGGACATGAGGGAGAGGGTCATCTTTCTTTGCGCGATGCCTGCAATGGACTGATGGTGATTGCTGCCATCCTAACAAAACCCTAACCAACTCCTCGCAATTTTAATCAAAATTCCCAAGCAGTATGAACCCTATCTTATTGTCCGTTTGCTATAGTCGGCCTCAACAATACAAAGTGGCAAAATTTCTCAAAATGTCGCGCATAAAATCTGGTTTGAGCTGTTCGGGGACTATAAATGCTTAAAAAACTTCTTCTTGTCGGTGCCATCATCGCGGTGATCCCTCTTGAGCGGGAAAATCAGGCTGATCTTTATGAGGTGGCCAAATCGACCGTTGCCGATATTATGGGATTTTGCGACCGCAATTCAGGTGTCTGTGAAAAAGGCAATGCTGCCATCGACAAGCTGGCGACCAAGGCCGAATTTGGGGCCCGCATGATGGTTGATATTGCCAAGGAACAATCCGGGACAAGCTCGGACGAAGTGGCGCAACTGCTCAAAGCCACTAATCTGTCGCGCGGTTTTCGCCGTCCACAACCAGCGCCCGTACAAAGTACTGATCGTTTTCCAACCTACCAGAACAAGCAATATAGCGACCATTACGGCGTCACCAGCAGTACGCTCAGCCCCACCGACCTCAAGCCCGGCTGGCGCGGGGACAAATAAATTCAATAAAAATAACAATTTGAATAACTGGCCTCGCCTGCTCTTGCACCCGTTAGAGCAGGCCTTTTTTTGTCAGGAATTCAGTTTCAACAATGACGATTGTGCTTTATGACTACCCCCTCAAGCAATATGGGATGATTGATCGATGAGCTATGATGATATTGTTGCCGATTTCGAATTTCTCGACGAGTGGGAAGATCGCTATCGCTATGTGATCGAACTGGGACGAAGCCTCGACCCGCTTACACAGGATGCTCACAATGAGGCCAACAAGGTGCATGGCTGCGTGTCGCAGGTCTGGCTGCAAACAACCATTGACAAAAATCCCGACGGCGATCCCGTGCTGCATTTCAAAGGCGATAGCGACGCCCATATTGTGAGCGGTCTGGTGGCCATCATGCTGACCCTGTTTTCAGGACAAACCGCCAAGAAAATACTCGAAACTGATGCCAATGCCGCCCTCAAACAGTTGGGTCTTGACGAAGCCTTGACGCCGCAGCGCTCCAATGGCCTTGCTTCCATGATCCAGCGTATTAAATCTGATGCCCAGAACGCACTTGCCTAATTCCTTAATCCTCCCCTCATAAAAGAGACCTTTGATGACGACCACACCCACAAAACCGCGCGCTGATCTTAAAGCCAATACCGCCGCCTTTGAGCGCTGCGCCTTTATCAAGCCCACCGGCTTTCGCGAATATGATGCCCGCTGGATTTTTGGAGAAGAAATCAATCTGATCGGCATCCACCAGATCGGCCTTGGCATGGCGGAATTATTCAGACGGCGCGGCGTACCGTTGCGCATAGTCGTTGGCCATGACTACCGCTCCTATAGCTCTTCCATCAAATACACGTTAATTTCAGGCCTGCTGGCGGGCGGCATGGAAGTATTCGATATTGGTCTCGCCCTCTCCCCCACCGCCTATTTCGCCCAGTTCGATCTGGATGTTGAAGGGGTCGCGATGGTCACCGCCTCCCACAATGATAATGGCTGGACCGGCATCAAAATGGGGCTGGACAAACCGCTGACTTTTGGCCCGCACGAAATGTTGGAGCTCAAAGAGATCGTCCTTACGGGGGTTGAAGATGGCCCAGGTGGTGGCAGCTATCACACCATTAGTGATATGTCAGAGCGCTTCATCAAAAATCTCACTGATCGCCCCGCCCTCAAACGAAAGCTCAAAGTCGTTTGCGCTTGTGGCAATGGCACCGCCGCCGCTTATGCGCCGCAAGTGTTGAAAGCCATTGGCTGCGAGGTCATTGAACTCAATTGCGATCTCGATCACAGTTTTCCAAATCACAATCCCAATCCCGAAGATATGAAAATGCTGCACGCCATGCGCGACGCGGTGCTTGAACACAAAGCCGACATTGCCCTTGGCTTTGATGGCGATGGAGATCGTTGCGGTGTGGTCGATAATAAAGGCGAAGAAATCTTTTCCGACAAGGTGGGCCTGATGCTGGCACGTGACATCTCGAGCAAATACAAGGGCGCGAAATTCGTCGTTGATGTCAAATCAACCGGCCTGTTCCTGACCGATCCTGTGCTGAAAGAAAATGGCGCAACCACCGATTACTGGAAAACCGGCCATTCTTATATCAAACATTATTCGCACAAGCATAATTGCCTGGTGGGTTTTGAGAAGTCTGGGCATTTCTTCTTCAACAAGCCGCTGGGATATGGCTATGATTGCGGCCTCACTTCTGGCCTCGCCGTGCTCGATCTACTCGATCACAACCCTGAGAAGAGCATGAACGATCTTTTTGGCGAGCTGCAAACCAGTTACCAGTCTCCCACCATGTCCCCTCATTGCGCGGACGAGCTGAAATATGGGGTGGTTGATCGCATCATCGCACATTTCCAAAAACTGGCTGAAAATGGCGGCCAGCTCGCCGGGCACGACATCACCGAGGTCAATACCGTCAATGGCATCCGCATGGTGCTGGAAGACGGCAGCTGGGGGCTGGTGCGCGCCAGCTCCAACACCCCGCAACTGGTCGTCGTCGTCGAAAGCACCACCTCAGATAAGATGATGCGCGACATCTTCAAGGACCTCGATGCGCATCTCTCAACCTATGAAGAAATCGGCGAATATAATCAAAAGCTTTGAGGGTGAAAATCACCACTTCCCAGACCAAGGGACTACAATGGCGCGATAGGCCTGTTGGCTATATCCATGTTTCATTTTCTGATTTAACGGCTTGAGCCAAGGTCGAGTCCTGAAACACTCTTGCCGTCACTAAAATCATCGAACCAGAATGGTCCGGCTTCAGCCTTGGAAGCTGTGAAAACAGCGATGCCGACAACAAAGCTAAGGGCTAGGGTGGAATTCAGGGTCGTCTTTGTAAATCTACTCATGATCATCTCTTGTGATGGCTGTATCAGAACAGTTCTGCTGTTCCTAAAGCCAACATATCCAGTAGCCCTCGACGAAGATGTGATGCACGTCACATAAAATGACATTGCCAACGTCGAACAGGTTTTAAAAACTGGATCCAGAAATAAAGTCTTTCATCAAAACAAAATCACACTGATGCAACTGGTTTCTGTCCCTAGTGCCCGCTAAAAACGTTTCAGCCACGAGAAGCTGACATAGGGGGTGCTTTTGCGGTCATAGTCCTCGGCATAGCCAATGCTGGCTTCCAGTGAGCCATTGGGGCGGCTCCAGCGGCCAAATAGCCCGGCGCGCAACTGATAATATTCCTCATTGCCAATGACCTGCACTTCTGGACCAAGGGTCAGTTGCGGATAGAGATAAGCTGATCCCGCCCGCAACAGGCCCTGATAAGAAGTATTGAGCGTCGAGAACGACCCATCCAGACTGGCAAAGCTGTTCATGGGCAGATCAATCCAGTTTTCAAGGATGATTTTTGCACCATATCCCATGTCCTTGGTCTTGTTGTCTGGATCAGGATTGGCCAGCTTGTGCTGCTCGCCATGCAGCCCCGCATAAAGCTTCGTAATCAGCGGGCCGGTCTTGAACTGATAGCCCGGAGTAATCTCAAACAAGGCCGGATTGGCGGAATTTGGCTGACCATCGGTCAAAAAACTATAGCGCCCATAGGCCGCTACTACCCGGATGCGCCAGCCCCCGTCATAAAGGCTGGATGACAGGCTTTTCACCGCCCCGGCCCACGAAATCCAGCTATTATTAGTGAGCGCACCGCCGGTAAAAAACTCACCCACCGGTTCCAAAACGGGTTTAGGCAAAGCAGGATCAGGCAACGTGTTAGCCAAAATTGCGGGCGTTGGTGACCCCAACATGATGAAGGCTAGCAGGCCAATGAGCCTATGTGAAAAAAAATTCACCCCCTACCCCTCACACACAAAAGTCCATTAAAAATAAAAATTATCAATGTCCGCAGTTTGGTGTATGCAGTTCAATTGCACAAGTAAATGGCCTTAAACCAAGGGTTATCCACAGGGTTAATGAGGATTTGTTCTATTTTTGTTCTCAACACTCCCCTTTTCTGCTATAGTCCAAAACAGTGAGGGCTTGACCCTCACGCCGGTGGCGTTTTGTTTGGCCTGCGTACAATTGGCCCAATACCGGTACCCACTTTTACGGCTTGTGCTCGTATGTCTGGCGCACAATTTAGCCGAAAACCGGTACCCACTTTTACGGATTGTGCTCGTATGGGACGCAAAAAACTGGATTTCGCCCCGTTTAACCAATAGGATTTAGTCTGAGCAATCGCGAATTTTAAACGGGAAAGTGAAGTGATGAAACGAGCTGCAACTATTGTCGGTATTTTTACAATGCTGGCGGCGATCATATTACTGGCCTTGCCGCAAACCGATGCGCAGGCCAAACGGTATAAAAAAAGCAAGGCGGGTGTGTTTGACTATTATTCGCTGGTGCTGTCCTGGTCGCCAACTTTTTGCAACAGCAACGCGGGACGCCGTGATCGCGCCCAATGCGGTAGAAACCGTCATTATGCCTTTGTAGTGCATGGCCTGTGGCCCCAGCATGAAAAAGGCTGGCCGCAAAACTGCCGGGTCAAAAAGGGTGAATTCTATATTCCGCGCAAGGTCATCAATAACATGCTCGACATCATGCCCTCCAAGCGCCTTGTCATCCACGAATGGAAGAAACACGGCACCTGCTCGGGGCTTTCGCACAAGGATTATTTTGCGGTCACCCGCCAGCTCTATAACAGCATCAAAATTCCGCCACGCTACCAAAAGCCCAACAGCTATGTGACAACCACCCCGCGCCAGCTGGAAACAGATTTTATCAAAGCCAATGAGGGACTTGACGCCAGCATGATCAGCGTCCAGTGCAGTCGCCGCAAACGCCTCAAGGAAATCCGCGTCTGCTTCACCAAAGACCTCAAACTGCGCTCATGTGGCAGCAACGAAAAACGCGAATGCCGCGCCAATACGCTGGTTCTGCCACCGGTGCGGTAAGAATGCCCTGCGGGGCAGGTCCTGCCGGACGGGCCGCTTGCGCAGCGGGCGGAAAAGGGCAAGCCCCTTTCAACCCCACTTGGGAATGGTGAAATTGAAAGGGAGTGCCAGGATTTATTCCTGGCACTCCCCAAAATCAATCAGTTTCCAAAGGCTCAATCTTTGGCACGGAGAGCGCGTGCTAGACAGGTCAACCGCCTATGAAGCAGGCTTTAGCGCGAAAATTTTAAAGCTGCCAGCATATTCATTGACGTCAAAATCATCAAGCAGATCGCTCATGGTATCGTGATATTCTGAAGCCACTTGCGCATCTGTTTTATCGTCATCTGTGCACTCACCGCAACAAAACCCGCTTTCTTCGACCACGGGTTCTGGCTCTGGTTCAGAGCAACAACCACCACCGCTCATGTCGGCTTCAGAATCAGGGCCACAACAGGCGGCATGTCCACCCTCTTTATAGGCATTGAGGTCAGAATGGGCGTCTTGAATATCAACTTCCGAAAACCCCGCCCGTACAAGCGCCTCGCGATTTTGGTCGGTACTCAAAGCCCCCGCGATACAGCCGGTCCAGGCTGCGACTTCTTTTTTGATGGCCTCGGGTAATTCTTTGCGCAGCGCAATGTCACTGATCGCGAAACGACCACCTGGTTTGAGAATACGAAACACCTCTTTTAGCGCCACGTCCTTGTCGGCGCACAGATTAAGCACGCAGTTCGAGATCACGCAATCCACCGAATTATCAGGCAGCGGCATATGCTCGATTTCGGCAAGGTAGAATTTAACGTTCTCATAGCCGCCTTTGACGGCATTTTTACGCGCCAGCGAGACCATGTCTCCGGTCATATCAATGCCAATCGCCATACCAGTCGGGCCAACACTTTTTGAAGCCAGAAAAATATCGAGACCACCGCCAGAGCCCAGATCAACAACGGTTTCACCGGCCGAAATGGATGCCATGGCAATTGGATTACCGCATGAAAGCCCCATATTGGCTTCGGCGGGAATGCTGGCAAGATCCTCATCGGAATAGCCAAACGCGTTGGCGATCCCCTTGATATTTCCCTGATCGGAAGAAAGCCCGGACTTGGCTACCGAACCATAGCCCTTGCGCACGGCATCGCTTATCACTTCACTCATTTCTATCAGCTCCTTTTTTGCTCATTTGGGGCAACACAGCATGTCTCATCGTCTGCACAACATTCGTTGGCAAACATCTCAAACGTACGCTGTATTGCGGTATAGTCCGCGCGGCAGATAAGCGTCGTCCCGTGACGTTCTTGTTGCACAAGCCCCACCTGGATCAATTTATGCAGGTGGTGACTAAGAGTCGAAGCTGGCACACCAAGGCGCTTTTGAAGGCTTGTTACAGGCAAGCCACCTTCCCCCGCTCGCACCAATAAACGATAGACCTCTAGTCTCGTTTCATTGCCTATCGCGGCCATCTTTTTTGCTATATCTGCCAATGTCATAAGGGAATATAGAATGGATCTTATCGCATTGCAACTATATTTCTAGTTTTATGGAAGCAATAGAGATATCTCCCGATTTTCCTTGCTTCTTATGCGTTGATTATTCAAGGATTTTGGCGTAAAAGCAGCTTGTCAAAACAGCTAAAACCAGCTTTTTGTATAATCCCCAGTGCATCAGCCGTTCTTTTTAAATCTTTGTCTGGAAAATGGGGAACTGCGCGTAAACTCTTTATATACTTTGTGGGAAAGTCATGCTGTTGCGCGCCTGCGATGACCAGGGCCAGGTACCAATCAAAGGGTTGCAAGCCGGGATAGATATACCCAGCATTTGCCACATAGGTGGTGACCTCTACAGGCGCGGCTTCATCGATCAAATAAACAGAAAAATCAGGTGTCCGATCATAACCATATCCGCAACGCTTGGCTCTATCGAGAGCCTTTAGTTCATCTTTGGATATATCAAACAACACGCCATGAATGACCGCACCAGCTTGCTTTGTTGCAAATGGCATTGCCTTGCCCGAACCATCCTTGCTTTTCTTTGAAAATTTGAGCTCATATCCGCGCGCTTTGGCAACTCCGAGAAGTTTTGCGCTTGGGCAACGGGCCAGCAAGCGCTCAACAAGCATATTGGAGCCATAGGAAAAATATCTAAATACCGTCATGAATTTTTACGATCTATTGAATGATCACCCAGTAATCTCTGGCTCGCTTACCGGCAATAGATGTACAATGGAGTTGGCATAATAGTTAAGCAGCACCAGCTCTTCTGGATTGGCGCGATATAAACCGTCTTTTTCCTCGATCATGTGACGCAGGATCAGCATGCGGATGCCAGCGCTGACCGCATAGTCGCGGTCCATACGCGGCAGATGCACATGGGCACCATTGCGCTCGATATGCTCGATAAAATTTGAAACCCTTGCTTTTAGCTCAAACTCGCTGATCCACGTATCTGTGCTTTGGGTCATCGCGGCCGCCGTCAGAGACACGGGCAAAGCAGGAACAACCCGCCCTACTTCGCTCAATAAGGCCGTGCCAAGTTTTTCGATTTCCGCAAAATGCTCCGCTTTATCAAGCGTGCGAAAGTCTAGATTATTACGTGCACCCAAATATTCTTTCAGCGAGACCGGATGTCCAAAACTCACACAGGCATAGCCGTAGGAATACCAGCGTCCCCGTAGTTTCATCCAGATATTTTTACCAATGAATTTCAGAAAAAGAGAAAGCTTGAAACGCTTCTTTTTCTCTTCTGTGGTCTCGACAGCGGCAATCAAAATACGGTCTTCAATCACCCGATCATAATTGAGACCAACAGGAATGAAAACCACATCACGATCATTTACAGGATCGAAATCCCCCACCATATAAGAAAACAGTCCAAATTTTGGATCCCGTAAAGCACCATCACGTGACAGCCCGCCTTCGGGAAAAATAGCCTGAGTAACCCCGCCTTTTGTGGCCATGGAAACATAGCGCGACAACACTTTGCGATAAAGATCATTGTTTGAGCCACGACGGATCAGATAAGCACCCATGGTACGGATCAGGCTTTGCAGCAAAAACACGCGCGCCCATTCACCAACGGCATATGACAGCGCCGAATTGCTCGAAGCCATATAAGTGACCAATATATAGTCCATATTGCTGCGATGGTTCATGACAAAGATGACAGCACTATCTTTATCAACTTTGCGCAGGCTTTCATCGTCACTATAGCCTAGACGCACGCGGTAAAGCAGATTAGAGACCCAGCGAGCCATGCGAGCGCCGACGCGAAAATACACATAGGCATTGAATGAGGGAACGATCTCACGCGCGTAGCGATGCACTTCCTTCATCACGGCTTCGCGCGGAATATTATCGGCTGAAGCGCGCTTCTCAACGGCCTTGATCACTTCTTCATCATACATAAGCCGATCTATCAAGGCCTGGCGCTTGGTGAGTTTGAAAGGCTGGATGCGCAGTTTGAGCCGCATGTTAAGCTCATCGATCGCCGTATTGACGCGGCGCCGGAAAATCCAGCGCAGGCCCGGAACCAATATGCGATCAAGAAGAGACAAAACAGCAAAAAAGCCGAGAATAATTGCCAGCCAAAGCGGAATTGAGATCGAACTTGCCATACTGCACCCCTTCTGCGATCAGTGAACGCCATTGGGAGCACTCGATCAACAAAAAAAGCTTTTTATCATTTAAATATATCGAGCTTGGCGGCCTGCTAAATCGTTGTTTTACCCTTGCCACCCACATAGGCAACACGCAGCA
>VAPK010500645.1_pt1 | contig 10925 bp, 8 predicted proteins | sample 3395031 | NCBI WGS metagenome assembly VAPK01 (sample SAMN08290443, study PRJNA428436) | hydrothermal vent metagenome | isolation source: Deep-sea hydrothermal vent chimney 1 | place: Pacific Ocean: Juan De Fuca Ridge
AAAACAGTATCTAGCATTACTATATATACTAGACCGATGATTATATTTTTTTCATCATTTCTTAAAGTTAAAAAAACTAAAGGAACTGTTGCTATTGTTTTGAAATATAAATGTTTCAACATTTTTTTTTATTATTTTTTTACTTTAACGATGCCATTTTTTAAGTATATATGTTTTCCATTAATACTTTCTGATTTTCCAGTCATCAGAACTCTTCTTTTTATGTTGTCTACTTTAGCTTTTGCTGTGTCTTTTTCAATTTTCTTTTTCCATAATTCAGACCATCTATTTTTTGGTATAGAACTAACATCATTTCCTAAAACAGAATTAACCATTGCAGAAGCAAGGTCGGGTTTTTCTTTCCAGATTATTTTTCTCTTTCCTCTAGCTGTTTTTCCTTTGAATGGGATTTTTTTTGAATAAGTTTGTAATCCTACCCCAAAAATTGCAGGACCGGCATATCCTAATGATTTTTTGTCCTCTAGCAAATCATAAACATCAGAAGCGAGCATAGGAATAGAACGCCTCACAATTTCATCGGTAACTTTGAATTTATCTCCCATAACATTTTGCCCGTTGAATAATCCTATAGCAAAAGAAGTTACCGGAGATGTTTTATAGGAGAAAAATTTTGCTAAAATAGCACCTCGTGTTGTTGGTTTATATCCTTCTCCTAAAGTAAATTCTCTACCAGTAGTAGAACTCACCATTTCATTTGAAATAAGTCTTGAGGCAAGAACTGCATATTGTTGAAAACCTCCCCATATATCAATCCTAGTATCGCCTACTTTTATTTTCCCGAAATCGGCACTTCTTGGATCAGCCCCGACCTCTGCTCCGCCCATTTTAGCTAGTGACAAAATAGTGCTTCCAACACCAACGAGAGTAAACAATGATTTCAAAGCTTCTTTTCTCACAAACGGGTCTAATTTGTAATAGTAGTAAGGATTAATTAAATTCAATCTTGAAGAGATTAATCTTGGTGAGAAAAATGTACCATTTAGAACCTCTGCATACTTTTCAATAGATTTAATGCTTCCTCTTCCTGTGGCTGTATTTACAAAATTAGCTATATCTTTGCCTATTTCTGGATTTCTTTTCATCGCTCCAACATCTACGGCTTTTTTTGTAAAATAATCATAAGAGTCTGCTCTAAGATTATTCAAAAAAACCGTATAAGCTCTATTAGAACCTCTTACTATTTTACCAATACCAGGTATTTTTTCTAGCAAATTAGACATTATTAGTTCTTCTCTCTTAGATATATCTTCACCTAATTCCATTATGGACAATCCATCCCTTTGCATTTGCGGATAACTTTCTCTCTTCTCTATATATGACGATGCTTTTTGGTATTCTTTTTCTGATAATGCCGCTTTAAACATTGTTTTCATTGATTTGGCAAATATTTTAGGATGGTTTATCAAAAACAAACCTTGCCTAAACGGTGCGGATAAATCGGCAGTTGCCATTATAGAGCGAGGGAAGTTGAGAATATTAACGAACAATCTTTGGTGTGGATTTATAGTCTTATCTATCTCTTTAACATAGTTAAGACTATCCTTTTTGGAAGGGTCTATTTTAATAATGTCATCTATCAATTTATTGTATGTTTCGAACTCTTGAGCCTCTACTTCTTTTTTAAGAATATTTATAGCTCTACCGTGTTCAGCTGTTATAGATTTGAGAGAACGATCAACGAATAGAAATTCATTAATTTTTCTCGAAATCTTGGCTTTCTGTTCTACGCTTGGATTGCGTGGAATATTTGATAAATAATCGTGCAATTCTGAAGCTCTGTTAGCTCTAATTTGTTTTATTGACTCCACCCTAGCAGCAAAGTCAGGAGCGTTCTTCGCCTCTTTCCTCAATCCTTTTAAATCTATCCCCATAGCGTTAGCTTGTTTGGTCGTCTCTTTCCAAGAAACCTTTCCTCTTCTTTGGATTTCTTTTTTTACTTCATCGCTCTTCGCTAATTTAGTTACTAAACTATGGACAGACTCACTAGTATTTAATTTTTCATTAAATTTTGTTTTATCGAGTTTTCTAGGTTTAAACTCTTTAGGTAAATTTTTAGGTATTATTTCCTTTGTACTAGTTGATCGTTCTTTTTTCTCGATTATAGAACCATAGAAGTCTTTTATGGCTTTTTTATTTTCGGTATAATTCTTAAATCTTCCCAACAATTTATCGAATATCGCTTTTAATTTTCCAGTCATTCCCTCTCTTTTTTTAGCATATCCGATAAAAGACTCCGCTAATTGCTCTTCAGCGTCTTTCCAGTTATCTACACCGAAATATCTTTTAGCTGCAATCAACGCTTCCTTATGCTCTTCCATCGTTGTCATAGTGTCTAAATATTTGTGGACTACCTCATGGTAATAAGTATCTTTAGGATCAACTTGACCTTTCAGTATCTTAATCATTCCGTCTGAATAAACGCCTAAGGCTTCTTGTCCATCTGGTGTCATTATCTGTTTTGTGATTTTTACATTTTCATCTCCAAATAGTTTCTTGTTAAATTCGCTAATTTTATTGAGTTGTTTTTCGGTCAATTTTTTTTCTACAGTTGTTTGTGTTTTTTCTTCGGCTTTTCGAAATTTAAAAGTTGGCTTTTTAGCTTCTTCCCATATCTTACTGAGTTGGGGGATGGTTTTGATTTGTTTAGAGTCAAACACTACATATTGCTTCATCGTTGGCATTGTATTATCTATAACTCCATCATATCCCTTATCTTTTAGATGTTTAGTAAATCTTTCAGAATAAGTCTTATCAGCAAGTTTCATTTCTTTTATGGTCTTAGCCTTTACTTTGATATCTGGAATATCTTTACCACTGTTTATAGTATAAGGATTTTTCATATCAAGATATACTTTCTTAACAAAACCCTTATCTTTCGCATATTGTTCAGCTTCTATTTTAGAATTAGTAAAATAAAAACCCTTTCCATACATTCCGCTATCTGTATTTGTCCCTGCTTTTTTAATATCAAATTTTTTAAAATCTGTTGGTGTTCCGTGATAAACAGGAGTCCCCTGTGCCTTTATAAAATCATCAAAACTCTTGCCATCCTCAATTGCTTTTTGAGCTTCTTTGTGTAGTTTAGGAGTTGGATTTTTTGTTTTAAATTTTTGTATTTTTTTAGATTTTTTCCACAAATCATCTAGTGTTTCTATCGATTTTTTATTTATTTTTTTCATATTCCAAATAAATGTTTCTCCTGTCTCTGTATCATGAACACCATCAAATTTATTTTTTAATTTGTTTACTAAAATTTCTCCTTCATCATATCCTTTTTGTATTGCTCTTATATCATCATATTTAACCTCTTTTAACTTGAAATTATTCTTATCCATCACAAAAATACCCGACTTACTACCACTACTTCTTGCCTGTTTCATATAATCAATAGCTATATTAGGAGTATCAGCAAAATATGTTCCACTGTTAAAATAAACACCTTTATTAAATCCTGTATTTTTAATTTCCTTCACAGCATTTGTTCCGTGAAACATAGTTTCGTTCAAAACATTTTTAAGTAATTTATCAGCATTTTTATGCTTTTCTCCTTCCCAACTATCTTTATAAAAAATATCTAAACTTTTGATAAATTCCTTTTTTGTTTTAAATTTTTTAGCATGTTTAATAATATCTTTTTTTCTAGCCTTATTTATTCTATCTCGTATATAGTCCTCTACAGATACATCCTCGCTCTTCGTCCAGTTTATTTTTTTCCCTTTTTTAGTAGGAATAACCTTTTCATCAATAAATTTGCTAAATTCAGGACCAGTATTTTGAACATCTCGAGGGTTTTCGATATATTCGCTAAATGAAGTAGCAAAGTTTTCGCTTTGATTTTCTTTTTTGCCTATTTTTTTGATTTCTTTTCCAATTTTTTTAGCATTAAAACCGTCAAAAATTTTAGGCTTTTCACCTTTCCCATTTAAATAATTAGTTAAATTATTTGAAAGTTTATCCCCTTTCTCTCCTAAGGTAATATTTAAATGGTGGGCATACTCGTGAGCTAATGTGCTGTTTTTTGCCCCCTCTTCTACTACGATAGTCCCCTTTTTCTTTTTATAATTATATTGATATTTTCCATTAGCTTTTTTCTTATTTTCTGGATTTATTATTGATTTTTCTTTTTTAATTGATATTGAATTGTCATTGTTAATAATATTCTTGATATTTATATAACTATTTGCTTTGGCTTTTGCTTTGGCTTTGTCAATAATTTTTCTCTTGGATTGACTTTCTTTGGTAATCCTTCCCTCTACTTCTTTTTCTGCTGTTGCTTCTCCTTTCTTAAATAATTTTTTATATAATTTTCCAGCGTAGCCTCCACCGATTTCAATCGCTGGTTGCATCAACACCCCAGTTTTAGCCCCAGTTTGAGCACTTTTTCTAATCTCTTCGTTGCTCCCTCCCTCAGCCATTTTAGAAAATCCCATTCCTGTCCCCATAGTTAAACCTCCTGATATCATACTTTTAGTCAAATATTTAGCCCCTTTTTCGGAAGCTAGGTATTTAGCTAATGGTTTAATTCCTTCAACCTCCAAGGCTTTAGAAAACGCTTTATCGACAATTCCTCCCATTACTGAATCGGTTAATGTTCCTAGCGATTCTCCAACAATTTGTTTATTGCTTTTTTTAGCAAAATCATATATTTGAGAAGCTAACAATGGGTTATTTAATTTTTGAGAATATTTAAATAGTTTTTCTTTAGTTTCTTTTTTTATATTTGGATTTCTCAAAAATTGATTTATTTTTTGTCTTTCATCTTCTTTTTGTTTGTTAATTTGTTCTATATTATTTTTTCCACTGAATTGATATGATAGAGAACCTGCTACATCACTAAGTAAATTGCCAGTTCCGAAAGTAATATTTTTTCCGAAATTAGAAACATCTTGCTCAACTCCCGAAACACCTTTATTCATAAAATATGAACCTATTCTAGAAGGAGCCTTTTTTACATAATTTATGAATTTATTAAAAATTCCTTCAGAGCCTACATCTTGCTGAGGTTGATTATCACCAAAAACACGGCCACCATTAAAAGAACTTTTCTGATAATTATTATTTAATTCTCCGTTATCATTAAATATTCTTCCCATATTAATTTTCAGAATAATATTTTTTAATTATTTTAGGAGAAATATCTGGATAGGCTTGTAGCAATTGAGTAATAGAAGCTCCTTTGTCTATGTCTGATAATAATTGTCTAGTAGCTTCGTCGTTGCCATTACTATTATTCTTGAGTGTTCCACTCTCCCATCCATCAGGGAAGAATTTTTTAATATCAGATTTAATTTTTGATGATTCTCGTGGAAAGGCTGATTCTAACTCCTTAGATATAACTTCCCTTGTATAAGGTGCTGGATTAGGTTTAGAATAGGCATCGGCGACTAATGAAGACAATGCAGTATTGTATCTATTGCTAGATCCTTTGTTTATTTTTCTTGATTCTTCATAAATTCTCAATGCCCTATTAGCTTCATCTTTACTTTTATTATAATTAAAGGTTTTATTCCACATTTCATTTTTTATTGAATTTTGATTCATAGAAGCTGATTCGCTTTTAGCACTACGCAGCATATTCTCTATAGTATTCTGTCTGTTTATATCAAGGTTAGCTATTGTAGTAGAGAAATCTCTCTTATCTGCCGACTCTGCTCCTGATATATCTAATCTTTTTCCAGCATAAGACAAATCAGTAGCTTGAGCTCTCTGATTTTCTTTTTCTTTCAATTTATTCTCTTGCGTAGTATAAAATTGATTACTATTATCAACAGCAATTCCTCTTTTGGCAATATTTCTTTTTTGTTGTGCTAATTCTTCTCCTGATAGATTCTGATTTTGCTGTTGAGACAATTGTTTTTCAGATTCTAACTGTTTATAGAGTGCCTCGTATCTAGGCGTTAATGCTTTTAGCTCGCTTAAATAAGTTTTTTTTGCATTATCATATACTTTATTGACTCCACTTGGATTAAAAAAGTCCTTGTAAGTAGTTTGTTGTTGTTGAGGTTGTTGTTGATTAAAAGTGTCACTAGTTTGTTGAGTGCTATTATTATTATTATTTACATAATTTTCTTTTGATTGACCAGTAATAGCTGACCAACGCTCACGCTTACTTAGTTTTTTGTAATTTTCTTTTGATTGACCAGTTTGTTGAGCCCAGTATTCTCGTCTACTAGTCCCATGTGGTCTATTAGAGTAATCAAACATTTATTTTTTGTCCCTCCTTTTTTTTGTTATTATAACAGACTCTTATTTTTTTAACAAGCCATTTTTTATAATATAATTTAGCGGATTTTCTTCAGGATCGTTATTCTCAAATTTTTGTAAAAGTTTAAATTTATCCATATTATGTTCTATCCTTTTCTTTCCTTTTTCTTCCCACCCAATAATAAACTTACCAATATCTTTTTTAGGTGTTCCATCTGATATATGGCATTTCATGTGCTGTTGGCTATGGACCCTTCCATCAACCGTAGCGAATATTTTCCCAGTTTTTTTGTTGTAAAATAATATCATAATTTTCCTTTATCTAAATAAATAAAATACTTGTAATATATTGTTATATCTGGATCATCGAAATAGGACCATTGGACATCTATATAGAGATTATTAATATCAGTTCTGCCTTTTAAATATAAATAACCATTAGCCCCATCAAAACCAACTGGCAAAACCCACCAAAATCCATAATCTACACTATAAAAATATACTAATGCAAATGGAATATATCCTAAATTATGAGAGATAGTGATTGTTCCTCCTGCCGGACTTCCGATAATAGCAGAACCTCCTCCACTCAAAGACCCTTTGAGATTTGAATATTTAGATGTCAAAACCATGTCTTTGTCTGCTCCTGTTTTGACATCTACACCATCCTTTGAAATTCTAATACCATAATCACTCATATAATTTTATTTTTAAAAATTATATAGTAATCTCCAGAATTAGAGTATAGGGTAGTTGAGTCTATTTGAGTTTTGGAATAATAAATATGGTCAGTATCAAACGCATAAACTAATTGAGATGGAACATAACCCAAAGTATGAGCAATATTGCCAGTTGCTATACCTTTGCTATGGATTATTTGGTTGAAAAATGAACTAGACAATACACAATCTATATCGGCACAGGTTTTTACATCGTAGCCAGCCTTACTTATTCTAATGCCGTAATCACTCGATAAAGAACCTATCGTTGTCCCTGTATTTATATTTTGTCCTAAGACTGTGCTGAAATCGTCAATGAATATATAAATTGTGAAATACACAGTAGCTCCAGTGTCATAATTATCAAACCAACTAGGAATAGTTAATGTTAATGAATTTAAATAATTATTTATCCGTAAATCATCTCCTACACTATCACTCATAAAATAACTGTTGGTAGTACCGATAATGCTACTGCCATTATAAATTACAAAAAATGGTGAATAATAACCTAAATTATGAGTAATTGTCACCGATGTAGTATCGCTTGGAACAACTGCTGAGACAGAATAAACTCCAAACACTTTTAAAGTCTGAAATGCAGAACTATAAACTAAGAACCTGTCTGCACAAGTCTTTGCGTCGTAACCTTTTTGTGAAACTATTGCACCATAATCACTCATAAGCTAGAAAAGACCTACTGCCTTACCGATTAATACCCTATCGGTAATGCCGTCATTTATAATTATCCTGTTATTTGCTCCGTCAATTTTAGTGTTGCCTTCCCCCACATTGACCGCTACTGTCAATGTTCCTGTTGTTAATTTATCAGCCGCTAAATCGTTGATTTTAGCATTAGTTACCGCTAAATCGTTGATTTTAATTGTATTCACTGCACCGTCCTTGATTTTTGAATTTATCACCGCTGATGATTGTATTTTCTTGCTGCGGACTGAATTTTCTGACAAACTTAACAAATAGTCAGTTTCGTTAGCTGATATTTGTTCTCTAGTTTGCACTCTTCTCAAGCCAAACTCATCATATCCTAAATCTAAATAGCTTGTGTTTTTATACGCTTTCATTATGTTATTGAGTTGTTAGAGCCAATTACATCAAACCCAACAGTGAACCCATAAAATATTGGTGTCCCTTTGCTTGTGTGATATATCCGAATATTCAAACCATTAATATCACCCAAATTATTGGTAAAATTACTACTAATAGGTTTAGTGCATTCTCCTATATTGGTTACATTATTAGAATTGTCATCGTCTATCACAATTGACATTTCATCTCCAAATTTGCTTGCTATTGAAAACTCTTTTGGTCTTATCAATGTTTCGGGACCAGCTGGGTAAAAAATATGTCCCTCTAGCTTTGCTTCTATATTCGTTCCACTATCGGTATCTCCGTCAAACATTTTATACACATTTCCAGCTTCATTTCCCCAAAATAGTCTTTCCACTCCATCAGAGCATACTAATCGTGCCATAGAAACCGCCCTAGACTGTAACGAGTATAGCCAGAACGCATTTTTATTATAATCATATACAATCCACCCATTTTCTATTATTTCGCCGTCCTCGTCCGTTATATCGCCAACTGAGAGAAAGTATTTGTCTTTAAAAACTTTAGCACATATCTTTTCGCTATCGCTAAAGTCAATTCCGTATATTAAATCTTTTATTTTTTCTGATATTTCCATTGGAGAATTGCCGTCATACATTCTTATTGCATCTCTATCTAACGAAAACGCTATCCCGTCTATCTCATCTATGGAATAAGGAGCGATAACGCCATGAGATGTCCTAACAGTCCTTAAATACTCTTCATCCCACCTTTTCATTTCATTGTTTTTCCAGATTACTATTCTGTCATTGATTTGCTTTATATTTTTAATTGTCCCTTTAGAAAATCTATCGATATTTAAAGAACTTGAATCACTGGGAGAAACTGATGACCAATTATTAATATCCCCTATTGAACTCCAAAATAATACATCCTTACTTGCTGTAACCCCTGCCCCATATACTCGCTCTTGAAATGTAGCCCAATATTTAGCTACGGGAGCTCCATTTGTTGTTGCGTCTGTAAAAGTTACTGCGTCCTCTGTAGCGTATACCTGAACTCCATTGCCTAAAATCATTACTCCATTTCCAGAACTATCGTGCAACACTGTTGATGTCCACCTAGCTGTTGTATCTAATCCAGTTAAAATGGCTGTTCCCCAAGAACTATCAACCACAGGATCAGCTACATATAAGTTGCCTGTTCCGTTTATCATTATCAGCTTTCTCGTTGCTCCCATTTCAAACGGTATCAATGAGAGTATTTCTGAAGCGTCAGGAACATCTAAGACAGGAGTATATCCCTTCCTTTTAGTAAAACACCCTTTTTTCTCTAAATCCCAGTTGACAATCTTCTTCCATTCACCCTTTAGCACATTTAATGGATTTACATTACGGTGCATTCCTACTTGTGCATAGCTTCTTAATTGTTGCATATTATTGCTCTTGGACTTCTCTATTTTCGTCCAATACTAAATTATTTATTTCCTCTATCATCTTAATTATTCCTTTTTCATATTTTAGCTCATATCTATCAGCTCTACTATCTTTTCCTGCCTTGTCACAAGCTTTTGTCATAAGCCCATCCATAATAATATTCATATAAAATCTTATAGGCTTTGGGATTTCATCTGAGTCGTTTTCTAAATCATTAGGTTGACTTTCATATTTAACTGATATTGTTGTTGTCCCGACTGTTCCTTTTGGTCTTACTCCTATGGTGTATTTTTTAAAGTAATAAACTGGATATGTTTGGCTGTAGCTATCGCTGTAGTCATCTATATTCTCTAATTCTATTTTTGTGGCTCTTTGACCATTAACTCCGTCATATAAAACCATTATCTGTTGAAACTTCCTGAAATTATCAGGTAGAGAAGCTTCTCCATTAGAATCAACTGCTAGTGAAACTTTATCATCAAAATATTTTTCATTAGAGTCTATGATCTGGTTGACCATATCATCTTTAATTTCGTTCACCCATTCAGTTATTTCATCTCTTGTTAAAAATTGTTCTTTGGCATCTCCAAATTTTCTAAATAATGCATTTTGAATTTTAGAAAGGGAATATCTGCTAAAACCAGTTATGCCTATAGGGTCAGAGAAACTAGAAACAATTAATGTCGCCGAATTGTAATATTTAATTTTATAATAGTCTGTAAATAGTGCCGTTGTATCATTATAAGTAGTAAATGGCTCATCAATAGCTATATCCTTAGTTTTAACTAAAGAATATGTACCTGTTTTGCTACTAGCTTTATAGAATTGAACTTGATCATAATTACTCACGGTTATCCTAGTATTTTGTGAGTGAGTGTTAGTCAAATTAGTAGACAAGGTTATTTCCTTTCCAGAAATTGAACTTATTTTTGCTATTTCCGTTAGCTCTTGTTTCGGTTCCCCAATAAATAATAAATCGTCAACATTAAATCCTGTCGTATTCTGAACAGTCAGAATAGCTTGTCCAGAATTGGCTTTTTCTGTTGTGTTTGTTTTTTGGTTTCCATCAGTGGATGGATGTATCGCCCTTATTATCATATATTTATTTAATTATTGGTTTATCTTTTTTTTCTATTGAAATATTGGGTTTTTTCTTTTTACTCCCTATACCTATATAGCTTTTTACTATTGAAATGGCGTTTTTTAATACTTTGGAAGATTTTATTTTTAGATTTTCTGCTATCCCAAAAGTTTCAGTAAATATCCTTTTAAAGCTTACATTCTTAACTAAACTATCCGTTGCCCCGAAAGTTTCAGTAAAAGTTTTTAATATAAGTTTCAGATAGGTGAGACTATCACTTCCTCCTATTTTATCGGTAAAACTTTTTATTATTTTTTTGATTTGGCTTTCTGCTACTCCTAACCTCTCTATAAATATTCTTTTTAAATTTATTATTTTTGAATGCAAATCTAAATT
>VAPK010783486.1_pt1 | contig 10922 bp, 10 predicted proteins | sample 3395031 | NCBI WGS metagenome assembly VAPK01 (sample SAMN08290443, study PRJNA428436) | hydrothermal vent metagenome | isolation source: Deep-sea hydrothermal vent chimney 1 | place: Pacific Ocean: Juan De Fuca Ridge
CTATGGTTATCGCTCGTGATGTTATCTGTTTTAGACCTTTTGGCGCATGACCAGATGCAACCATGCCTTCGCGTGCTTTTCGGATCATGTAAACCAGATCGTTCCCGATGGGACAAATTAATGAGCAACGTCCACATAATGTGCAGCTGTCATAAAGTAATTCCTGCCATTGTTCGAGATCGGCATCGGTGACGGGTTTGCTAATGCCGAGTGCTTTGGCAAATCGCCCCCAGAATGTGTATTCTTGTTTCCAGATGCGGCGCATCGGTTCGAGTTTATGAATAGGGGTATATTTCGGGTCTTTGGTTGTCTCGTAAAACAGGCAGGCTTCGGCGCACATGCCACAACGAACACAGCTATTGAAGAAGGAAGCGATGGGTGCATCGATGTTTTCCTTAAAGACAGTTATGCCACGTTGCAATGATGGGCTAGTAGCATTCATATTTTCACCCCTTTGCGACCTGCCGCTTCACCCGTGTACCAACGTGAAAATACAAAGCTGAAAATGTGCATTAGTTTGGTTAAAGGCAGGCTGACTAATAGCAGCTCAATGCTGATTATATGGACAACTAGCATCTCGTTATACGGTAATAGTAAACGATGAATTAAAAGGTACCCGGTGAGTAATGGTAAAAATGTTACCAGCCAGGAAAAATAATCTGAGTAGTGTGAGATATATCGGCGTACTTTATCCCACCAGCGATGCCATAAAACAAAAATCATTGCTATCATCGTGATCATAGTAATGTTATCAATCAAACTCAATGACAAACCGCTCCATTGTAATCCGGTCAGGTCTTTGATCAGTAAAATATGGGGCGTAAAGAAAAAGACCACCAGTAGTAAACCAATATGAAATATATAACCACAGATAAAAACAATTGGTAAGGACTGGCCGCTGCCACTATGAGAAAATGTGCGTGCGAAAACGGTGCGCCAGCCGAATTTTGCACTGTGAATTTCGCGCGCCTCGCTAAGATCTTTTTTCCTGCCTAGCATGAGCATTTCCAGTAAACGAACCGTCACACCAACCAGCATGAAAATAATTGCGAAGGCCAACCCTGGGCCACGAACCCAATTTAATAACTCCATTGTTGTCATGACTTTTTCCTTTTCGCAGCGGCAGCGTTAACTTTGCAAATCATCATTACCGACCTTTTGATGTTGCTGTGCAGCACGCGCTTTTTTCATTTTATTTGCGAGCCCAACAGCAATGCCAGCAGCGGCTCCGGCAGCAAGAGCAGGAGCGACAATGCTGGAAAGATCAGTTGGCGAGGTTGAAATAGCTTTGTAAAAACTACCTGCATCCCAGAAGTCTGGCTCTGAACAACCAAGGCAACCATGACCTGACTGAATGGGGAAACTTGTGCCCTGATTCCATTTTTCAGTCGCGCAGGCATTGTGTGTTATCGGACCTTTACAGCCGAGTTCATACAGACACCAACCTTTGCGGGCGCCTTCATCATCAAAGGTTTTAGCAAATTTACCTTGATCATAAAATGGTCGGCGATAACAACGATCATGAATAGAATCACCATAAAAGGAGATGGGTCGGCCAAGGCTGTCTAACTCGGGGATTTTTCCGAAAGTTAGAAAATGAGCCAGCACACCGGTAATAACTACCGGGATAGGCGGGCAACCTGAGATGTTAATAATGGGTTTATCGTGAATGATATCGCTAACGGCAACGGCACCCGTTGGATTTGGATTAGAGTAGGGCAGGCCACCAAAGGAAGAACAGGTTCCAACCGCTATGATTGCTGCAGCACCTTTGGCTGTTTCAGTTAACATATCAAGATTGCTGATACCGGCTATTGTTGAATAGACCCCCCCATCTTTGACAGGAATCGAACCATCAACAACCAGTAAATATTCACCATCATGATCTTTCATTGCCTGTAAGCGTGCTTCTTCGGCTGCACTGCCAGAGGCGGCTTGCAAAGTATGATGATAGTCGAGTGAGATGACGTCAAATATCAGGCTTTCGAGAGTTGGACTATGAGAGCGGGTTAAGGATTCGGTACAACCAGTACATTCCTGAAAAGAAAGCCAGATGACAGAAGGACGTTTTGCCTTTTCTAATGCTTCAGCAATCGTCGGCGCCATACTTGCAGGCAAAGCCATCATTGTTGCCAGACCGGCACAGAATTTAAGAAATCCTCGGCGACTGACACCTTGCTCTTGCAGCAATTTAGCCAGTGTTTGATCTTCATTCATTCTATCGCTCCTTCCACTGTGTTGAACGTGTTATTTATTCTTTCTCTGTGTTCCAATCCTTCAATTGTTCTTGTAATGCTTCGTAAGCAACTTTAATGTCATCATGTTGACTTTCTAATATCGCAGGTATTGTCGTGATTTCAATTGTCTCTGCGATACAATCATTATTTTCATTATTGTGGGTTACCCACCAGACCCCTGCTAATGCTGTTTCATAAATAGTCGTTGAACCAAGGAAATTGAAATTGGCGTTAACTTCTCCCTGGCCAAGGATTGTTTGAATTGCTTCATGCTCTCCAGGTAATAATGGTAGGCTGTGTATATCTATCGAATCGATCGTATCGTCATTGATTAATGCTGCAAGCATAGATGAGATTTCAGTGAGCAAGGCACGAACATTGTCGGTCACTTCATATTCAGTATCATTGGCTTCAGTATAATTAACCATAACAGGTATGTTAGTTAAGCCATTCATTTAGTGCCATGCCTCCAATAAGCTATGCGCTTCCTGACACATTTTAGGAATTGCTTTTTTCACTATTTCGGTTGGATGATCTGCCCAATCGACAGTGTCAGGTTGCACACCAATCAATGCACGACGTGCTGGTAACGTCTCAAGCAAGCGAGCCATATCAAGTAGTTCCGAGAGACTGACTTCATGTACGCTACTACAATTACTTGTACGCACAAATGTATCCATTTCATCATTAGTAAAAACTTTAACGACACCAGGAGGGGTATTAAGTTGTGCAGCATCGATAACAATAAGATTGTCAGCATCATAAAAGGTTTCTGTGAGAGTAAAACTTAAAGTGCCACCATCGATAAAATCAATAGAATCATGATCTTGCCAGTTGCGTTGTAATTCCTTAAGCGTGTAGATACCTACGCCATCATCACCGAGTAATGTGTTACCTAAGCCAAGCACCACAGTTTTCATTCATCATCCTTATTAGATAATCAATAATTGTCATACTGTTCAAAAGAAGAACAGAGATATAAGCTAACTTTTAAGAAGTAGTCAACGAGTACACCACTTATTTTATATTTTATACAATAAATATAGCAGAGTTTATGGTTGACTCAATGAATATTCGAGTGTTTACTGAGCTAGATCAAATAAATACTGGATCACATAAATATCAAGAACTAAATTTGGATAATGTCTAATGTGCCTGGCAATACCGATGCAAATTATTGAAATTAATGACTATGTTGCTCGCTGTGAGGCAAAAGGTGTTCAGCGTGATGTTAGTTTATTTATGCTTCAGGACGAAGAGCTTACTATTGATGATTTTGTTATGGTGCATGTCGGTTATGCCATACAAAAAGTGACAGAAAAAGATGCTCTTTCATCATGGGAATTATTTGATGAAATTCTTACTGCGACAGAAGATAACGCGGTGATTAAAGATGCATGAGCTTGCAGTTTGCCAGGAGATAATTAGTCAGGTAAATGAGATTGCTTTTAAGAATCAGGCTTCATCAATAGAAAGTATTACATTACAAGTGGGTCCATTGTCTGGTGTTGAAGCCCCCTTGTTAAAACAAGCATTTCCATTTGCTGCAGTGCAAACAGTCGCTGAACATGCTGCACTTATTATTGAGGAACTTCCTGTCATTGTTGAGTGTAAACAATGTGGCTTTCACTCAACTGTTGCATTAAACAAATTAATTTGCGCTCAGTGTGGAGACTACCATACTCAATTAGTAAGCGGTGATGAGATGCTACTTGCCAGTGTTGAGCTTAATAGAAAAAATCAGGCTGATAAAAATCAATTAACGGAGGTCAATCATGTGTGATACATGCGGATGCAATATTACGAGTGGTAATCAACACCTTATTAAACCCGGTGGGAAATTGTCTCTGGCTAATAACGGTGTTACCTCAATTTCAGTTTTAAAAAATTTGATGAATGAAAATGATCATGTTGCAACACATAACCGGGAGCATTTCGATAAAAATAATGTTTTGGCCGTCAATCTCATGTCATCGCCGGGCTCAGGTAAAACTGCTTTATTAGAGATAACCATTCAACAACTTAAAGAACTGTTTCGCATTGCGGTTATTGAGGGTGATCTCGAAACTGAAAATGATGCAGATCGAATCCGACAACAAGGTGTACCCGCTATTCAAATTACTACCGGTAGTGCCTGCCATCTTGACGCTCACATGGTGCACGATGCGGTGCACAATCTCTCGTTAAAAGATCTTGATATTGTTTTTATAGAAAATGTCGGTAACCTGGTTTGCCCTGCAAGTTTTGATCTTGGACAACATCTTAATGTTACTTTGTTGTCAGTAACAGAAGGGGATGATAAACCTGCAAAATATCCCGTGATGTTTCGTGCCGCTGATTTAATGCTATTAACAAAAACTGATTTATTAGACGTGTTGGATGATTTCGATACCAACAAGGCAGAGCAGAACTTACGGCAACTTGCGAGTGAAGCACCCGTTATAGAACTGTCATCACGTCGTGGAGATGGACTTTCACATTGGATAACCTGGTTAAAACAACAAGTTAAGTTACAACTAACCAGAGTTAAAAATGGGGAGTCTTTAAAACCAGCTATCCAGAAAGAGGGTGTTCAGCTTCATATAGAGCCATCTCATAATTCCTTGATACAAAATCATAATCAACCTTAGGTTTTGTTGTGTCATTAAATAATGCTAAACATTGGTTGAAAAAAATTAATGATCTGGTTATTCCTGAAAAAATAAAAATCATGAATGTCTGTGGTGGACATGAACGTACCATTAGTAGTGCAGGTATACGCAGTTTACTTCCCGGAAATGTTGAATTAATTCCCGGTCCTGGATGCCCTGTTTGTGTCTGTCCCGAAGAAGATATTTTCCTCGCAATACAATTAGCCTTGAATGAAGATATTATCCTGGTTGCTTTTGGGGATATGCTACGTGTCCCTGTTAATGTTTCAAAAAAAGATATCCGAACACTCGAAGAGGCGCGTGCCAGTGGTGCAGATATTCGACCCATCGCTTCACCTATTGAAGTAGCCAGTATTGCGCGTAACAACGGTGATAAAAAAGTGGTATTTTTTGCCGCGGGTTTTGAAACAACAACCTCACCGGTTGCTGCAATGATTGCTGAAGGTTTACCCGATAATTTATCCATTTTATTGTCTGGCAGACTTACCTGGCCAGCAGTTTCGATGTTGCTTGAATCGGGTGAACCGGGCTTTGATGCACTTGTCGCGCCCGGTCATGTCTCAGCCGTTATGGGGCCTGAGGAATGGCAGTTTGTCGTAGAAAAGCATCATCTTCCGGTTGCGATTGCCGGCTTTGAATCAGAGAGTATGCTGGCCGCGCTTTATTCTGTATTACGGCAGAAACTTGAGGATCATATTTTTCTTGATAACTGTTATAAGGATGTTGTTCACGCAGGAGGGAACCCGACTGCTCAGCGTTTTCTGAACACAACCATGAATGTGACAGACAGTAATTGGCGTGGTATTGGCATTATCCCAAATTCCGGTTTTAGTTTAACGTCTGACTATGCGGCATATGATGCCCGCTTGAATTATAAAAACTATAGTGATGATACACGTAAACGTATCGGAGAAATGCCAGCTGGATGTGATTGCGCTAAAGTTGTTCTTGGGAAAATTTATCCTGATCAGTGTCGGCTATATGGAAAAGCGTGCAACCCGGAAAATCCAATTGGCCCATGCATGGTTTCTGATGAAGGAGCCTGTCATATATGGTGGAATACCGGTATGCAACAATCCTCTGCAAAAGGATCTTCAGCTGTTGCCAGTAAAGCGGAAGCTGAATTTGTCTAAACGTGACTAGCTCAATTCAACAAAAAACCAAACCTCAATCTGAAACTGTTAGCATTCAAATAGTTATTATTGGTTTCGTACAGGGCGTTGGCTTTAGGCCATTTGTATTTCGCTTAGCCGAAGAATTACACATCAAAGGTTATGTTTCTAATAATACCGGCCAGGTAACAATTGCGGCAGAAGCAAATAAAGAAATACTTGAATTATTCTGTAAACGACTTATCAATGATTCGCCTGTTAATGCTCAGCCCGAGATCCAGAAAATTACTGCCACAACACTTTCTCATTATAAAGAATTTTCGATAAAACAAAGTCATGAACTAAACGAAAACAATATTCATGTGCTGCCAGATCTTCCTGTCTGTGAGCAATGTCTTGAAGAGTTATTTGATAAGAATAACCGGCGTTATCATTACCCCTTTATTAACTGCACGCAGTGTGGGCCGCGTTATTCCATTATTTCATCTTTACCTTATGATAGAAAAAACACCAGTATGCAGAGTTTTAAGTTTTGCCGTGATTGTGAACATGAATATTTTGATCCATATGATCGTCGTTTCCATGCTGAACCCATTGCTTGTGAAACCTGCGGGCCTGTTTTGAATTTTGTCGATGACAGAAATAATATTATAAATAATACTCATGCGCTTGAAGCCTGTATTGAAGCGTTAAACAAAGGAAAGATTGTCGCCGTTAAAGGTATCGGTGGTTATCATTTGATGTGTGATGCAACCTCAGTAGAATCTATCGCATTATTGCGCAGTAGAAAACAACGACCAGACAAACCCTTTGCGGTATTGATGGAAACGTCGCAGCTTGAGCGTTATGTTGATGCCAGTGAAGAGGAGAGAATATTATTACAACAGAATAGTCGCCCCATTGTTTTATTAAAACATAAAAGTAATAAAAATATTGCAAGCAATCTGGCACCCGGTATTCATCGTCTGGGTGTAATGTTACCAAATACGCCATTGCAACATTTAATCTGTTTTTATTTTCAGAAGCCACTCGTCGCCACTTCGGCAAATATTTCAGGTGAACCTATTATTTCAGAGAATTCAGAAGCAACTAAACGCTTGGCAACACTCTGCGATGCTTTTTTGCATAATGACCGTCACATCATTCGTCCTGCTGATGATCCGGTTATGTTACATAATAAAATTGAAGCGCAAGTTTTACGCACAGGCCGTGGTCTCGCACCCACTGAATTTACTTTGCCGTTTAAATTGAAACAACCTGTGCTTGCTGTTGGTGGGCATATGAAAAATACAATTGCTTTAGCCTGGGATAATCGTTTAGTGATTTCTGCACATAATGGTGACCTTGGAAGTTTACGCAGTTATCAGACCTTTCAGCAGGCCATTACTGATCTACAACAGTTATACCAGGTTAAAGCTGAAGTAATTATTTGCGATTCGCATCCTGACTATGCAAGTACTCAATGGGCGAATCAAACAGAGCTTCCTGTTGTTAGAACTTATCATCATTATGTTCACGCCAGTAGTCTTATGCTTGAAAATTCAGAGAGTAATAACTGGTTAATATTTAGTTGGGATGGAATAGGACTCGGTGCTGATGGCACCCTTTGGGGGGGAGAAACATTTCTGGGAACACCGGGGAAATGGCAGCGAGTGGCGAGTTTTAAAAGCTTTAGATTACCCGGTGGTGATAAAACATCAAAAGAACCATGGCGGGTTGCTGCTGCATTATGTTGGCAATCGGATATTGATTTTGAAAAAAATAACGTGCCTCTGGATGAGATAAAAGAAATTTGGCAAAGAAATATCAATTGTCCGGAGTCGAGTACTGCAGGTCGTTTATTTTCAGCCGCCGCATCATTGTTAGGGTTAGTTGATAATGAAAGTTTTGAAGGACATGGGCCAATGTTACTTGAAGCATTAGCAGAAACAACAAGTGCTGATGCTATACAATTACCTCTTGAAGAAGATGATGCTACTATTTTTCGCATTGATTGGCTTCCCGTTATTTTAATGTTGAGGGACAAAACTTTAAGTAAAGCCTATCGTGCAAGGTGTTTTCATGAAGCCATGGCAGAATGTATTAGTCGACTTTCTGTAAAGTACAGTGAGCAAGTTAATAATTTGACGATTGGTCTAAGCGGTGGTGTCTTTCAGAACCAGCTACTTGTTCGTTTAATCAGACACAGACTTGAAAAGGTTAAATTAAGTGTTGTCTTACCTTTATCAATACCTGTTAATGACGGCGGCTTATGCGCCGGACAAATTATTGAGTATCACTACAAATGAGTAATACCATCACATTATCACATGGCAACGGCGGTAAACATATGCGTCGATTGATCGAAGATATTTTTGCAAAACACTTAACTAATGAATTATTAAATACTGATCGTGATGCTGCATTATTACCACAACAAAACCAGCAAATAATGACAACGGTTGATGGATTTACTGTTCAACCTATTAAATTTCCCGGTGGCAATATTGGATCACTTTGCATTCATGGTACGGTTAATGATCTGGCTGTGAGCGGTGCAACTCCAAAATTTTTAACACTTGGTGTCATCATTGAAGAAGGACTGTCTTTTGATACTTTGAATGAAGTTGTAAAAAGTATGGCCGAAGCTGCGAAAGAGTGTGGTGTTAAGATTGTTTGTGGTGATACAAAGGTTGTACCGCGTGGGCAAGGTAGCGAAGTTTATTTCACCACAACAGGCATCGGTTATAAATCTTCAAATATTACATACAGTACAAAATTAATTAAGCCGGGTGATAAAATATTAATCAGTGGTTCGATTGGTGATCATGGTGCCGCTATAATGCTTGCACGTGATCAGTTTGGTTTATCGGGAAATTTAAAATCTGATAGCGCAAGCGTTATTTCTTTTTGTCAGGCTCTCTATGATCTTGATGGAGTTCGCTTTATGCGTGACCCCACACGTGGTGGTATTGCCAGTGTCTTACATGAATTTAATCAGGCTACTGGTTTTGGTATTAATATGAATGAAGCTGAGGCACCTGTTCGTGATGAGGTTTTAACAATATGCAATATACTGGGCTATGAACCATTTTATCTTGCAAACGAGGGGCGTGTTGTTGCTGTTGTTGATGAAAATATCGCAGAGCAGGTATTATCAATTTGGAAAAAACTTCCTAATGGAGAACAGGCTTCTATTGTTGGAGAAATGACTGAGCAGCATCAGCAAGTTGTATTACAAACTGAATTGGGTGGTGAAAGGATAATGCATGAGCTAAGCGACACACCTTTACCCAGAATATGTTAAGTATTCTATTGCAACACAGGAGAATTAGGGTGTCCATTGATAATCTATTTATAAATAGTTGAATTCTCTATGATGCTACATAACTTATAGCAAATGATTTTATTTGTTCTAACGGGATATATTGTTTACTAAAGTAATTGTTTATGAGACGGAGTGTTAATTTTTACATATCAAAAATATTTATTATTTTTTCAATGAATTGATTGTTAATTTCTGAAATACCGAATATTGCCATTTTCTTTGCTGATAACTGCAAAGAGTCCATTAATAATATTGATTCTATGACTCCAATAGAATGAGATGATAATTGATTTGATGCTACTTGTGTCTGACGATATTTACCGGGATCATCGATATAAATAAATGATGGTTTTGTGTTATTTGATTTAACTGCATCAATTATAAGGATATTTTCATAAGGTTTTATGCTATCCAGTAAAGTAATGCCTGGACGATCAAGTTTAAATAAATCAAGCCCTTTTATTTTGAGTGATTTAATCTTTAGGTTTTGTAATAGACTATCTATCATCAGCCAACCAAGTTCATCTCCTTGCTGTGGTGAACCAATGCCAATAATGACTGTTTTGTATAAATCAACATTGCTAAAAGTCGTTGTGGAATTAATACGTTGACTTTCATTTGTTATGTCATTGCGAATTAATTTTAAATTTAAAAAGTGGGTTGCACAGGATATACACGGGTCATAATTACGAATAACTTTTTCAGCATGTGATTGTAATTGTTCTTTTGTATTGTCTAACCCAAAGTTGATGAGTGAATTTTTCAGGTCTTGTTCGATACGAGACTGATTCTGACTTGTCGGTGGTATGATTACAGCTTTTGTTACGCGGCCTTGTTCATCCATGTCATACTGGTGCCATAAAATGCCACGTGGTGCCTCACTACAACCATAGCCAGTACCAGCCTTTGGTTCAAATTTCATGCAAGGCTGATCAGTTGTTTTATAATCATTTAACAGTTTTTCGGCATCGAGGATGACGTTATAAATTTCAATTGCACGAGCAATAATACTGTGGAACATATTTTCTGAAGGAAACTGCGCCTTTAACCCTTTCATAACTGCTTTGACTTCTTGCGCTAATTGATCTTTGTTTAAATTAATCCGTGCCAGCGGACCAACCAGATACGGTTTACCCTTTAACAGGCAATGTAGTGCAGTACTATGATTAACCTGTGTTTCAGTAAAATATTTTTCAAAATCAGCAATGGCAATATCTAGTCCGTTATCGCTAATTAATCGTCCTTCATTAAAAGGATATTCATCATCGTGGTGTAAGGCAACAGAAACAAAGTCTTGATTGTCTTCTGGTAAGTCCAGCGTATCTAACCATTGTATTAAATCAATCGCATCCTGTTTTGCTTGGATTACACGTTGCAGAAGGGCATCAACTTTTTGTTGATTAGGTGTTTTACTAAAGCCACCTATTTTCACCCCAACCGGATGTACCGAACGTGCACCAAACAAGGCAATCAGGTCATTACCCAGTGTTTGCAGTTTTAATCCTCGTCGTACTTCTTCTCCATAGCGGGACGACATTTCGATCACACTGTTAAAACCAAGAAAGTCGGGGAGTGCCAGTAAGTGAATATGTAAACTGTGACTTTGTAACCATTC
>VAPK010591202.1_pt1 | contig 10920 bp, 9 predicted proteins | sample 3395031 | NCBI WGS metagenome assembly VAPK01 (sample SAMN08290443, study PRJNA428436) | hydrothermal vent metagenome | isolation source: Deep-sea hydrothermal vent chimney 1 | place: Pacific Ocean: Juan De Fuca Ridge
TAAGGAACACCATCAACATAAATCTTTACATTTGAAAGATCATTCATTGAAGCAGAACCTGATTGATTGAATCTAACGCCTTTAATTGTAATGTCTTCTGCTGACCCTGCTGTTACACGGAATGCTGAGAAAACACGAGCAAGTGTACCGATTGGCTGTGATGATGTAGCTGCATTTGTAACACTTGTAGGTGTTCCAACTGTTGCTGTACCTATTGTAAGTGATGAGTTGATTGTCTGTGATGCTCCTGTAATAGGAAGTGCTCCTGTAACTGCTGTAGTTGAGTTAACTGCTATAACAGAAACTGAAGCAACTTGACCTGCGTAAGCTGATATTGATGAACCCATGTTTCCTGCAACTGTGTAAGTCTTTGAAGTTCCTGCTGGAACTGTGAAAGTACCTCCAACTGTTGCCTGATGTAATGAGTTCAATGTTTTTGAAATTCCGATTTGTGTTCCATCACTAGCAAGAAGAACTACTCCTGAGAAATTTGCATCGTCTGCAAGACCTGTTCTTTCTACTGTGATTCCATTTACTACTACGTCAGAACCACCTGCTGTAAGCGTAACTGTTGTAAATGGTACACGCGCTGCACCTGCTACTGCAAGTGAATTTGCTGGTTGTGTTCCAGATGTAACTGTTAGACCTTCTGCAACTGGTGCTGTTGTTGTAGTACCTGTTGTTGTAGTTCCAGTTGTACCTGTAGCTACTGTTCCAGTAGTTGTAGTAGTTGAACCCATTGAGTTCAATTTAGCCCTTGTTGAAGGACCTACATAACCTGTACCTGCTGTAAGTCCTACCGGAGTAAGAACTTCAGAAGCATACTTGTTCTGGAATTTGATAACTGCAGCTTTAGTAAGAGAACCAAAATAATTTGTCTCGTTACCTGCTGAACCTACTCCTGATACTGCTACTGCAGTGTCAGGATCTGAGTTAAGAACTTTTTGAAGTTCTTTTACATCATTATTACTGTCACCTTTTTTAAGGTTAGTAGTGAATGTAAACCCAGACACAGTTGTGGTTGTTGTTGTGTTGCCACCCTGTGTTGTGCTAAGTGATGCCTGCAATGATGAAATTTGCGCTAGCAAACTATTGATCTGGGCTTGAAGTTCTGCCACTGTTTGTGCTGATGCTGTAAGCGTTGCGCCTCCAACCATCATAAAACCTGTAGCTAAACCTACGAAACCTGCGATCGCTTTTGCAGACCTAGATTTTATAAATTTGTTACTCATATAATTGTTTTACTTTTAATACGGTATTGTTCATCTTTTTTTAATGAAACAAAACCACTGTGTATAAAGTTAAATTGGCTCGACTTCAAACCAACACGCTTTATACATTAATACTATCTCATTACTAAAATTCCTCTGCTCTGTAATGAGCGAGTGTTTATTTTGTTTATCACAAAACAAACACTCGCTCACTGCTTTCGCAAAAAAATAATTAGAATGAATTAGCTAATAAATTTTCAACTGCTATTCTTTCAATTTGGAAATTCATCCCCAAAGAAAAATATCATTGGTAACAATACACTTCTTCCCACACTGCATTAAAATGTTTTTTAGTCTATTGTACTCTGTGTGAAATTCGCGAAGCGAATTTCACACAGAGTAAGTAATAAATAAACTAAAAGCTTAGTTTTAATACATTGGGAAGTATTTAGTTTTCAATGATCCTCTTCTTTGCTGACAAACTTTTACGAATATCAAGCATCGTTAATGTGGTAGAAAAATCCACGTACATTAACCTATCATAATTATATTACATTTATGCAAAAAACTATAAAGGTAGCTGTGGATAACTTCTGAAAACAAAAAAGTTCCGTTTATGTACGGTACTTGATATGATTTTCGGGTAGTTCTCTACCGTGGTAAATACTACCTTATTGACGATAAAAAGCAACCCCTTGTATCTTTTGGAAATCTGCACGGCGGAGCTGTGCAGATTTCCAAAAGATACACATAACACAAAATCAAAAAAATAATATTCGGTAGTATGTAATTGTCTTTTATTGCATATTCCCCTATTATTGATACACCACCTTCATAACCAAAAATGTCTTTGATAAATAATCAAAGACATTTTTGGTTATGAAGGTGGTGTATTTTATTTGAGTGAATATCTACTCCATCTTCTTTCTCCTTGTTTTTCTAATACACCATCTGCGACCAACGATATAAGTTCCCTCTGGATTGTTTTCTCGCTACAGTCTGACACCTCATACGAAATGTCCTTTATTGTAAATTCTTTACCTTTCTTGTTTTTAAATAGTTTCAATATTACACCTCTTCTGTTTAGTTTAACACTTGCAGGCTTCACTGCTTTTCTAACGGACAATACTTTGTCTTTGGTGTCTTTAACCTGCTTTTGTCCTTTATGTATATTATGTCCTATCCCCAATGAATGTCCTTTGTTTATTGTCGCTGTATTTTTTTCTTCAGAGCCTATATACAGAGAAGAGGTTTGTTGGTTTTTTATATAAGTATTCTTTTCAATTTTATCTATCATTTGGGTTTCTTTCTGTATTCCTTTTTGTGGTTGTGAATTATTCAGCTGTGTACCAACGCCAACCTCATCTTCAAAGAATTCATTTGGGAATATAAACTTACCTGATTTTTCTTTTGCATATTCTTCTGAGACTATCAAACCCCTTAAAGCAAAATACTCTTTTCTTAGTATTAAGTAATTCATTTCTGATATTAGCTTTGACTCTACAGCAATGTCCAATAAAGAGATAACCTCATCTATAAGGACAGAGTAGCAAGCAAATACATTATCAACCTCTGAGACACTTTCATAACGGACATTAGAAACACCAGACAATAAAGATACACTTCGTTCTCGTAGTTTCCATTTTAATGGTTCGTTGTCTGATAGGAAGTTTGTAACTAGATATAATGCTGTTGCAAGTTTCTTTGTCTTTTTGTTTACAAAAAGACCAAAGTCTTTGAGCGATGTATTTATGTCGATGTCCTTATCTTCCTTGTAGTTATCGTGATTACTAACACTACCGTCAACAGTAGAAACGCCACTGGTTTTACTCAATTTGTCTTTTGTCTTATATATAGATATGTCCTTTTTTGAATCCATATTTATAGTTTTGTCCATTATAAATTTATTAAAATTGTCTTAATAAATTTGTCTTCTACTTGTAAAATTTATAAGGACAATGAGTTGGTTAATTTGAATTATTGTCGTTATGTCCATTATATAAAAGACGCGACAAAAGTAAAGGTCTGGGATTGATTTGAGAGAAAATTGTGGGTGGGGTTTTCTGCCGTAGGCAGAAAACCCCACCCACAATTTTCTCTCAAATGTGTGAATATATGTGAAGTTTGTGATTGTGTGATAAAATTACCTCACGATTACATTATTCACACATTTGATAAATTCAAGTATTGACACATTATTTATGACAAGAAAAAAATCTAATTCTAAAAAAAGTTTTAAACCAAAAATTTCACTTCAATTAAAAGAAGAGACTCGGCACTGGGTATTATCTATTTTATTTTTTGTACTAGCAATATTTTTTATTCTCGCAGCTTTTGATAAAGCAGGAATGGTGGGGGGGGTAATTTTCAAATGGTTTGAACTACTGTTTGGAATTGGATATTTTATGTTGCCTCTTTTGTTGCTCTTGTTAACACTTTCGTTCCTAAAAAACAAACGACCTGATTTTGTTTCTACTACAATATTCGGAGCAATAATATTTTTCTTCTCTGGGTTGGGTGTTATAAGTATCTTAGCTGGAGATAACCTTGGAGGACTTCTGGGTAGGCTCATCTCTAGCCCACTTTTATCTCTCTTTTCTTTTTGGATATCTTTAATTTTTCTTTTTGCAATATTCATTATTTCTTTGTCTGTAATTTTCGACGCCAAACCAACAATGGAATCATTGGCTTGGTTTAAAAGATTTAAAAAAGAGGAGGAGGAAAAGCAAGAAGAAGATGCGAAGGAGGAGTTGCTAGAAGAAGAGGAGGAGGAGGAGACAATAGAAGAGGAGCAGGAAGAAGAACCAAAGAAAAAAAAGGAGGGTGGAAAAATGGATAAAATAAAAAAAGCATTGAGCATTAAAGACAGCAATAGCATGGACGATGTATCAGCAGACTATATGGGTAGCTCAACATACTCCCCTCCCCCACTTTCATTACTTGCAAGTGACAAAGGGAAGCCCGGAGTAGGAGATATAAAAGCAAACGCAAATATAATAAAACGAACCTTACAAAACTTTGGTGTGAATGTTGAGATGGACGAAATATCTATAGGACCATCTATTACACGATACGCACTAAAACCCGCAGAAGGAGTTAAACTATCTAGAATAGTTGGTCTTCAGAACGACCTATCTCTTGCACTGGCTGCACACCCGATACGAATAGAAGCTCCTATCCCTGGGAAATCTCTTGTTGGAATTGAAATCCCAAATAGTACAAAAACTACAGTTGGGTTTGGATCACTGCTTTCTTCAGACGAATACCAAAAATCACCGAAACCACTTCTACTCTCTTTAGGTAAGGATATTTCAGGAAAAGCAATCTTTGCAAATCTTGCAAAGATGCCACATCTACTTATTGCTGGGGCAACAGGTGCAGGAAAATCTGTAACAATACACACGATAATCAACTCACTGTTATTTAAAAACCCTCCAGAGAATTTGCGTTTTATTATGATAGACCCAAAAAGGGTTGAGCTTACGCTTTACAACAAAATCCCTCATTTACTTGCTCCTGTTATAACGGATGCAAAGAAGACAATACAATCACTGCAATGGGCTGTACGAGAGATGGACAGACGGTACGATATACTTGAAACTGAATCTGTGCAAAATATATCTTCTTACCATAAAAACATAGTGGAGCCAGCACTTGAAAATAACAAGGACGGTAAAAATACTGGGGAAGAAGCAAGCATGCCTGAAAGAATGCCTTATATCGTCGTTATTATAGATGAGCTTGCAACAATAATGTCATCATATCCAAGAGAGTTGGAATCATCTATTGTAAGGCTTGCACAAATGAGCCGTGCCGTTGGAATACATTTAATACTATCTACGCAACGCCCTTCTGTGAATGTGATTACGGGGCTTATCAAAGCAAATGTTCCATCTCGTATCGCACTGCAGGTTGCATCTCAGATAGATTCTCGTACGATTTTAGACGCTGGTGGTGCAGAAAAACTCCTAGGAGCAGGAGATATGCTGTATATGTCTGGGGAAATGGGAAAACCCGTACGCTTGCAGTCTGCTTTTATCTCTGAAGCAGAAGTTAAAAAGATAGTTAAATACCTTACTAATGAATACATTGATGCGGTTCCAAACGAAATAATATTTACAGACAATGAAGATAAAAATTCAATTTTTGAATCAAGCCTTGAAGACGATAGCGAGGACGAGCTATACGAAGAAGCACGGAAAATTGCGATGGAAGAGAAAGCATCAACTTCTTATCTACAAAGAAGGCTTAGAATTGGCTATCAAAGAGCTGCCAGATTGATGGATATGCTGGAAGATAAAGGTGTTGTGGGTCCTGCAAATGGGTCAAAAGCGAGAGAAGTATACGAAACAGATGGAAGCGACGAAGAAAAAGAGGAGGAGGCAGGAGAGGAGGGTTTGAACGAAGAAGACGAAGAGAAGACAGAGTCAAAACAGAGAGAGTAAGCACTTCCCTGTAGTGTGTGTGGCGATGCCGAAGGCATCGCCACACACACTACAGCCTACAAAAAGGGAAATAAACGACTATGAATACAAAAACTATATTAAAAATACTATTAGTACTTGCGATAATATCAGTAATTGCGGGATATGCATATTACAAAAGTAAAAATTTTGTAATAGGCCCTGAAATAGAAATAATATCACCACAAAACGGTAGTAGTGTTAATAAATCATTACTTGAGATAATAGGTACTGCAAAAAATATTTCATACATAACCCTAAACGACCGACCAATTTTCACAAACGAAAAAGGTGAGTTTAAAGAAAAATTGCTACTGTTCCCTGGTTATAATATAATAAGTATTAAAGCAAAAGATAATTTTAAAAGAAAAACAAACAAGACACTTGAGATAATATACAATGCTCCTGTTAAAAAAACACCTACCACAACCCTCCCTACTACGAAAGACACCGCTCTTGTAAACCAAACGAGCACAAGTACAAAAAATATTAAAACAAGCAGTACAACAAGCGAGTATAATAGTAATTATTAAATTAAGAAAATAAAAAATATATCATGGCAGTAAAAAAAGCACCAAGAGAAATAGGATTAAGTGTTGAGGATACGATAAAATCCATACAAACAAAGTTTGGAGAAGGAGCAATAATGAAACTTGGAGATAAACCAAAAGTAGACATTGGCGCAATATCTACTGGGTCAATAGGGCTTGATTGGGCGCTAGGAGTAGGAGGAGTACCAAAAGGTAGGATTATTGAAATATACGGACCTGAATCATCTGGTAAAACAACACTAGCACTACATGTTGTAGCAGAAGCACAAAAAAAGGGCGGTATATGCGCGTTTGTGGATGCAGAGCATGCACTAGACCCTGAATATGCAAAAAAGCTTGGGGTAAAGACTGCAGAACTTTTGGTATCACAACCAGACACAGGAGAACAAGCCCTTGAGATAACAGAAAGCCTAGTGCGTTCGGGCAAAATGGATGTAATTGTAATAGATTCTGTTGCTGCCCTTACCCCAAAAGATGAAATAGAAGGAGAAATGGGAGCATACCATGTAGGAAAACAAGCTCGCCTAATGTCACAAGCACTCAGAAAATTAACTGCAATTGTCGCAAAGAGCAATACTGTAATTATCTTCATAAATCAGATTAGAATGCAGATAGGTGTAATGTTTGGCAACCCCGAAACAACACCAGGGGGGAAAGCACTAAAGTTTTACACTTCCGTACGACTTGATGTAAGAAGAATAGCTCAAATAAAAAAAGGCGACGATGTTATAGGTGGTCGTGTGCGAGTAAAAGTAGTAAAAAATAAAGTTGCAGCGCCATTTAAGAAAACAGAATTTGACCTACTGTACAATGAAGGAATATCAAAAGAAGGGGAAATTCTTTCTTTGGGTGAGAGTTTTGACATTGTTTCAAAAGCGGGAGCATCATATAGCTTCGGGGAGATAAAACTAGGGCGTGGATACGATGCCGCTCGTACATTCCTGCGAGAAAACACAAAAATTAAAAATGAAATTCTGAAAGAAATAAAGAAAAATCTTGTATAGGGACCAAACACAGGGAATGTAAAAGGGAGGGCGCGTCGCGCCCTCCCTTTTACATTCCCTGTGTTTGGTTTATGGCAAAAAAAAGAGCCAAAATCATAACGATTTGGACTCCAGAAATAACTAAAAGAAAAAATTAATATGCACCAATTTCTTCATACAAAAATTCAAAATCCTTCCTTAATCTCCTAAATACTCTTGTTGTTATTTGTTTAATTTTTTCTCCAGTAAGTCCGTATGATTGCCCAATCTCTTCATACTGTTCACTCATTCTTCCACGAAGACCATACAATCTTATTATTATATCCCTCTCTATCTCATTCTCCATGTTTTCAATAACTTCCATGACAACACTATTGAGCATGTCCTTCCCTTTCTCTGTTTGTGGATTTAGCGCATCTTCATCTTCGAGATAACTGATAAGAGAATTTTCCTCATCATCTCCAGATGGACTGTCCAGACATATAGGTAAAAGCAATCCATAGTGTTTCACTGCCATTTCAGTATCTTGTATTGTGTATTTTACACCATCCTTTTTTGTATATCTTTTATTCAGCTCATCTGTTATTTTTTTCATTGACTTAAAATGATGCATATCTAAAATACCACACTCTTTTGAAATTTTAATCATTCTATTTACTGTAGTTTTGCTATTTTGAGAAAGCTTAATGCTATGCGCTTTTTCGTTCAAATATTTTAAAATCCCGCCTCTTATGCAATCAATTGCATAAGTACTAAACTTTCCTCTTTCTGGGTCATATTTACTAACGGCTACAAGCATCGCATCGTTGCCAACTTGTCTAAGGTCTTTTTCGAGGGATTGATTTCTTGATGAATATTTTCTAGCTAATTTTACGACTAACCTTAAATTAGCTTGAGTAAATTCATCGTATGCTTCTTTGTCCCCCATTTTAATCCGCTTGTTGAGCTCAATTTCTTGCTCTTCTGTAAGTAATTCATATTTATTAATTTCCTTGAAATAAAGCTGGCTAACAATATCACTATCTGTATTATAAGACATATTACATATCCTTTTAGTTTGATATTAATTGATGTTAAAGTTCGTGTTCCATAAGGCATATTGCCAGATAATATCCAAATAGTCAACTTTCATTTTTATCGTTTTTTTTGTCTTATCTGTGCACACCAAATGAACGAGGTCGAACCTCGTTCATTTGGTAATGGACTTTATTGGATTTTCAAGTAAAATGTAATGTATTATGTTAAATTACAATGAAATCACACAAAGAAAATATATTGATATTGATGGCGAGCCATACGAGGTTATAACATCACAAGTATCACGCAAACAGGCAAACAAGCCCGTAAATAAGACTAAAATAAAAAGCTTAATATCTGGAAGAGTTATTGAAAAAGTATTTCATGTATCAGACAAAGCAAAAGAAGCAGACATGGGCACTCGAACAATTAAATATTTATATAACAATCGCGGAGAATATTGGTTTTCTGACCCAGAAAACCCAAAAGACCGTTTCGTTTTAGATGAAAGTGTATTAGAAAACAATGGACACTACCTAAAGGAAAATGCATTAGTTGCCTGCGTGGTCTTTAATGAACAAATTGTAAATATTAAAATACCAATTAAAATGGATTTTGTTGTAAAAGAAGCAGAGCCTGCAGTAAAAGGAAACACCGCAACAGGAGCAACTAAGCAAGTTACACTGGAAACCGGACTTGTTGTAAACACTCCCCTATTTATCAACGAAGGTGATATAATCCGCATCAACACAGACACAAGAGAATACACTGAACGCGTAGAGAAAAAATAATTTACACTAGTTTAAAAAAGTTATTTACCCATTGGGCTAATCTTAATAGTCGCTTTAGTTGTCACAACTTTTCCTGTCGTAGTATTACTTACTGTAAAAGTATACACTACCGTACACCCAGCAAGAGAGTCTGGTAATACTGTAGTACCTGCACCACTTGAAGGAATACTATCTGTCTTTTTTACTTCATTGTAAGTTGAATCAGAACAACCCATCGTAGCATTCACCATAGAAAAAGTATCCCCATTGCTAGAATTCCATACAAAACTAATCTTATCTTTAATCTTAGCATCTAGGTTTGTTACACCATTTACCGTTACAGTTGCCGTTGTTTGTTTTGTATTATTATTGGAAATTGTATTTGATACAACAGGTGAATTTGAAACTTTATTTATTGTAGTAGCTGCCATGTTTTTTTTACAGAATCTTTATCATTCTTGAGTGTAAAATCTAGACGATTACTTTCTTTTCCATCTATGTCTTTAACGTAAAACTGCATAACGATATGATCAATACTTTGATTATTAAGATAATCTCTAGATATTATACCTATTAAATTATCAAAAAAACAGAATCAGAATACAAGCCATTTCCTTTATTTAAATAGGGATTACAAATCGTATCAAAACCAGAAAGATCATTATTTACATTATTAAAACGATAATAATTACTAACAACACAAACTTTTTTTGCTAATTTTGGGTTAGATATTTCAAAACTAATTGATTTTGATTTATAATTAATCAGTTTTGAAAATGGAACCATGGAATAATTAATATTACTTAGAACTACTTTACTTTCCGGAATATTTTTACTTAATGTGTTTGTTTTTTTATTACTTAATGTGAAGAAAACAGCGACCGAAACTGACACAGCGATTATAATGATAGTGAGAATAATTATAATTTTTAATATTTTATGATTATTCTCACTATTTTCTTTATTGTTTAAATCTGTATTATCTATTGATACTGCTTCTGTTTGAGTAATTACTTTATTCTCATTACTATTTTCTAAATAGCGAAAAGCTTCTTCTATTTCACCTATTCCCCACCCAGAAGACAACAAAGCCTCATTTATTTGACTACGTGAAAAATCTTGAGCTAAAGAATCTTTAATATATGTAAGTATGTTTTTATCTGGAATACTCATATTTTAATTATTTTTTACTTAATTTAAAATTTTTAAAATAACTTAATAGTTTTATTTATTGTATTTATTATTGTTTGGGTCACTTTTTAATAGTGTTAATACAAAAACGATAATATTAACAAATGGAATTAATAAGAGCAAAAACCACCATCCGCTATAATTAATATCGTGTAGACGCCTAACTGTTACAGCTATTGCAGGAACAATAGACAATAGAGCATACAACACACTTAGTGAAATAACTAATCTCGCTGAAAGACCAAAAATGCCCAACATTCCGATAATAACACTCACGATGAAAGTAAAGAGAATAAAATACCAATATTCTGGTCGTGTCGCCCTGCCACTAAAATCTATATATTTTTTAAAAGCTTGAAAATAATAACTCATAATACTTATAAATATTTTATATCAAAAAAGTCTAATATAAAAACATATTTCTATTAAATTGAATAATTAACCTTCACTAAGTATACCATATATAAATGGAAAGACACCAAGCCCACCTGTTACATCATACAAAAAGACACCGAAATCCATATAAATATTTTAAACATCTACCGCGGTGTTAATTCAGCCGTAAGTCTTGACTATCTAACTTTTATAATGTATATTCTTCTTGGATAATAAGTAGTGCACTCTGTTAAACACAAAAAAGGACCATACAATGCTAGAAGATTTCTCAACGAAAAAAATCCATGAACTAACATCAGCAGAAGGTAAAAATTGTGAAAGAATAATAATTCCGGAAA
>VAPK010068872.1_pt1 | contig 10918 bp, 9 predicted proteins | sample 3395031 | NCBI WGS metagenome assembly VAPK01 (sample SAMN08290443, study PRJNA428436) | hydrothermal vent metagenome | isolation source: Deep-sea hydrothermal vent chimney 1 | place: Pacific Ocean: Juan De Fuca Ridge
GGGGCGCTATCCTGATGAGGCCCATAGCTTCAAAATGTCGATATCGATAGAGGATATTGGGGAATAAATTGAATTTTACGTTCAAGGCAGGGGATAAATGGATATAGCAACCATTATTGGTCTGGTCGGTGGCTCTTTGCTGGTTGTCGGCGCCATTTTGTCTGGTGGCTCATTATTATTGTTCATAAATATACCATCGGTTTTGATAGTTGTAGGGGGGACGGTAGCCACATCCTTTATCCGTTTTGGGATGGGTGATGTTATAAATTCCGTCAAAGTTGCCACGAACGCCTTCTCTTCTAAATTAAGCGTGCCGCAGCAGATTATTAAGGAGATTGTTAATCTTGCCAATATCGCTCGTAAGAACGGCCTTATTGTTCTGGAGCAGCAAACAATTGATGACCCCTTTTTAAAAAAGGCCATTATGTATTGCGTTGATGGACATGAGGCGGAGTTCATTGAGGAGGTTTTGAAGAAAGAGGTCAATCTTACTATTGAACGGCATGACCTGGGCCGTAAGGTATTTGCTGCCATGGGGGATGTGGCCCCGGCCTTTGGTATGGTTGGCACCTTGATTGGTCTTGTCCAGATGCTGGCGAACATGAGTGATCCTTCTTCCATTGGCCCCTCAATGGCGGTGGCTTTGCTTACTACCTTGTATGGAGCTTTGATAGCTAATCTCTTTGCCCTGCCTATTGCGGATAAGCTTGCCCTTCGTAGTCAGGAAGAGGAACGAAACCGCCGTTTGATTGTTGAAGGTGTCTTGGGGATATTGAAGGGGATTAACCCCAGGGTTATGGAAGAGTTTCTTGAGACGTTTTTGCCACCAAAAGATAGAAGTGCCGGTGGTGAAAAATAACTCTTTCAAGGTGGACTTTAAGTTGTCCATGTATGGAGATAATTGATGGCTGATGATGAGTGCAAACAAGAGGAGTGTCCACCGGGTGCCCCGGTGTGGATGTGCACGTTCTCCGATTTAATGTCGCTTCTACTCTGTTTTTTTGTTCTTCTTCTCTCCTTTTCTGTTATGGATGCCACCAAATACAAGCGGGCGGCTGGCTCAATGAAGAACGCCTTTGGAATTCAAAAAGAAATTCAGGTTTTAGGGGAACCACGAGGCCAGTTGATGGTGGCCACCAATTTTATTTCTACTCCATTGGCGGTTAAGGTGCAGAATGACATTAACGACGTGGTAGCCTTGGAAAGTGCAGGGTTGGTGGATGTGGATTTGACTCATGACGGGGTGGTGGTGACAGTTAAGGATACTTTGGGCTTTGAATTTGGCAAGGCCAAATTGAGGCCGGCATTTAAGGTCTTGCTTAATAAGATTGGCAAAATTATAAAGGATACAGGCTCCACCGTTATTGTTAGTGGTCACACTGATAATGTTCCTTTACGCAAGGGGGCAAAATTTCTTTCCAATTGGGATTTGTCAACTGCCCGTAGCGTGGCGGTAGTAAATTATTGGGCCAATATGTTTAAAATACCGTCTAACCATATGTCTGCTATTGGCTATGCCGATGGCCAGCCCCTGGTCAGTAACGATACCGCCCAAGGCCGATCTCGCAACCGCCGGGTGGAGTTTAGGATTAAGGTTAACCAAAAGGCCTCTACATTCGCAGGGTTGAAGGAATTGTTACTGCCGCAACCAGTTGTGCCCCAACAATAAGGGTGGTTTGGATATGAATAGAGAAGAAAAACGTCAGGCTGTCAGGGTGGATAGCCGAATATTATTTACTGCCCAGTTGCTTTCTGATGATGTGTTTCAGAGGATAAAACAGGATTACAACGATGGAATCAGTATTTATAATCGGCCTGAGTTGGCGGACGTCCACTTATTTGTTGGAGCCAGAGCCGCCTTGTCCAGATTAAAGGAAAAAGACGAGGATTTGGCTACTTTTCTACAGCATATTGATGCCAAACTTAATGCGTTGCTTAAAAAGGTAGATAATAGCCCTTCCCTAATGGATAAGTTGACTTTGCAGAGCGTTAATATTGCAGGCAATGGCCTGGCTTTTTGGAGTGCCAAGGCTTACACCAAGGGAGATATCCTGGAGTTTTATATTGTGCTGCCGTCAGATGATACCTTTGTTGACTGCATCGGTGAAGTGGTGGAATGCATAGAAGATTCAGCTGGTGGTCAGAAAAGTTATAGAGTTTCTTGCCGATTCCGGATGATCATGGAAGATGATAAGGAGGAGCTGATTCAATATAACTTTAAACAGCAAAGTTTGGCGCTGAAACTCCGTCGAATTGGCGCAGACTGATAATCGGAATTCCAGTCTACGCAGATTTTATTTGTAATGTAAGACGTTTATACCCCGCAAAAGCATAAGTGCTGTATTCAATTGGTTATCGTCATTGACTTTTTGTAATATTGCGTTGTCCCCTTTCTTCCCTTTTTCCTTCTTCTTCTCATTTACCATATGGTGTTTAAGGTCTTTTTCTCTTATGAATTTGGGTAAATTGTCGCTATTTCCTTGGGACACAGAACTGTTCTGGAGTGGTACAATGAAGTCGGGAGTTATCCCCTTGGCCTGAATTGATCGGCCATTTGGCGTGTAATAACGGGCAGTAGTTAGCCGTAGCCCATCTCCATTGTTCAGAGGGAAGACCGTTTGTACCGAACCTTTACCGAAGGTTTGGACTCCTAGTATCAGGGCTCGTTTATCATCTTGCAGGGCGCCTGCTACGATCTCTGAAGCACTGGCGCTTCCTTCATTAACCAATACCACCATGGGAAAGGAGTATTTGGGCCCACCTGTATGGGCTGCATATTCAATGGTTTGATTTGGTAACCGTCCTTTGGTGGAAACGATAACGCCCTTGTCCTGGAAAATATCTACAATGCTCACTGCCTGCTCCAGCAGACCACCTGGATTATTCCTTAAGTCTAAGATTAGACCTTTAAGAGGGCTTTCTTTGTTTAATTTCTGTAGAGCGTTAAGGGTGTCTATAGTAGTTTTGGATTGAAAATTAGTTATACGAATATAGGCATATCCAGGACTCAGAATTTTTGATTTTACACTGTGCAACGGGATGATGTTTCGCTCCAGGGTATACTGTCGCATTTCAGTCCAACCAACCCGATATATTGAAAGGGTAACCTTGGTACCCCTTTTACCGCGTAACAGGTTTATCGCCTCCATCATGCCCATATTTTTGGTATAGTTGTCTCCAATTTTGATTATTCTGTCTCCAGCTTTAATACCTTGCTCAAAAGCTGGAGTGCCTTCGATTGGTGAGACAACAGAGAGTATGCCATCTTTTATGGTTACCTCGATGCCAATGCCATTGAAACTTCCCTTGGTCTCAACCTGTAAATCCCTAAAGTTTTCCGCTGTCATATAAGATGAATGGGGATCGAGAGATGAAAGCATACCCTTAATCGCCCCCTGAATTAGTTTCTGGGAATTAATATCTTCAGCGTAATTTTTTTCCAGTAAATTCATGATATCGGCAAAAGTTTCCAGGCTCTTATATGTGGACTGGTCTTGGCCTTGGGCTACTACCTGTAGGGGAAGGGTAAAAATAAAGATGGCAAGAATCAGGGCTATTTCTTTTGTTTTTTTCATTGTGGTTAGTGTGTTAAATTGCTGTTTTGGCCTTGGGTAGGCCTGGAATTATCTAGCCAGAGTATGGGGTCAAGGGATTGAGATCGGTGTCTAATTTCAAAATGGATGTTTTTAGTCAACAGATTGCTGGAACCTCCGGTGTGGGCAATAACTTCTCCTGCTTGCACTATGTCGCCTTTTACCCTTAAAAACTTGTCTACCCCGGCAATCAAGCTGTAGTATTGTTGGCCGTGATCAATAATTAATAGCTTACCATAACCTGTCATTTTGTCGGAAAAAATAATTTTACCGGCATAAATGGCCCGTATGCCCGTATTTACGCAGGCTTCAAAATCCAAGCCGGTCGATTGTATCTTGATACCGAAATCTCCCGGCTGAATGCCAAAATAACGGCTAATACGACACGAAACAGGCCAAGGTAATTGTCCCCGTTGGGTGGCAAATCCACTGATTGGAGATGCCGTCCTTTTTTTAGGGGATTTCTTTTTGTGAATTTTGTGGATTTTGGCAAGGATTACCGGGATTTTTAATTTATTGATGACCTCTGTCAAGTGCACGGCACTTTCCTGCATTGCTACCAATGCTTGTTGGTATAGTCCCTTCTGGATTTTTATTTGGGACAGAAGTTGGTTCCTCGCAAGGCGGGTATCGATTAGTTGCCTCTCTTGACTTTTCTCCTGCTCGATGAAATTTAGCAATTTTTTCTTGTTTTGCTCAATGGATTTTTTTGCCTCAGAGACCAGAAAAAGCTTAGTTCGGTAAAGCTTAACAACCTTTTGGTCGCAGTGGAACATGGCCTGGAAATATTCTTTAAGATTTAAGAAATCAGGCATGCTTTTGGTGGCAAAAAGGGCATTTATAATGGTGACATCTCCCATTTTATAAAAAGCTGCTAGTCTTTTTATTACATGGGATTCAAGTTCCTTTTTGTCTTTTTCGATTCTATCTGCGTCCTGCCTTTGTGCCTGTAAATCCACTTCCTGATGTGTGAGCTTTTCTTGTACCGCTCGTAATTTTTTTTGTTTAATATTAAGCTGTTCGTCTAGGAGATTTAATTCCTGTTGTAAATTGAATTCCTTTATCTCATTCGTTTTTACCTTTTCATCTTGTAATGATATGGCCTGGTTAATTCGTGTGAGTTTGGATTTTGGGCTGAGTCGCATAGCGGAGGATGGGGGTGCCATTGCTGCCATGCCAAAGAACAGTGAGGTTATTAAAAAGAAAAGGCGATAGGTCATAGTGTAGTTTGTCGAAGACCTTTTCATTATTAAAGGTTCAAAAATTTCCTGATCGAGATAATGCTGCCGAAGGTGCATAGAAAGATACTAATAAGAAGTATGGCTGCGGTTATGGGGTTTGGCAGGAATGAAAAATGAATGATGCTCAGTAATCCAGGCCCTGTGAAACGGGATTTCACATAGGAAAAAAGAAAATGCATGCATAATAACCCAATGGCTGAACCTAGTATTCCCTGTAAAAAACCTTCAATAATAAGGGGAAGCTGGATGTAACTTTTTGATGCTCCCAATATTCGTAGGATTTCCAACTCGTTGTTTCTTGAAACTACGGTTAGTCGAATGGTGCTGGAGACCATGAATGTTGCGGTTAGTACCAAGAGCCCACCGCTTAGTAGAACAATCAGCTTGACAAGCTGAGTAAAATACCCCAACCGTTCAATCCATTCACGGCCATATTGCACCTTTTGCGCTCCAGGTAGGGTTGTTAAAAAATCAGAAAACTGCTTTATTCTTGATAGAGATTCAAGGTCTTTGGCTGGGTAAACTTCAATAGATGGTGGCAAAAAGTCAGAATTAAGATCGGCAAGTACATCACTGTCCTGGCCTAATTGTTTGCTTAGAAAGGCTAGGGCAACGTCCCTGGATTTAAAGACGATTTTTTCAACTTTATTAAAGCTTTTAATTTTTTTGATATATTGCGGCTGAACGGCTAGCGGAATTTCGTTATCGAGGTAGATGATTAACCTGATATTTTCTCCAAGTTGCGCCCCGGCCTGCTTGAGATTGAGAAAGATCAGGGAGAAAAAAGAAAATATTAAGACCGACAAACTGACAGTTATGAGGGTCATAATTTGAGTTCCCCATGTGTGTTTCAGATTTCTGGCTGTTTGGGTTATGATTGAGGAAAGGTGCAAGGTCATTCTCCCTGGGCTGCTACGGATTCTGGTGTATCTGGATTTTTGAAAACAAGCTGGCCTTGCGATAATTCCAACGTTTGGGCCGGATGATTTTCGTAGAGTAATTGGTCGTGTGTGGCAATGATAAGAGTCGTGCCAGCCCGGTTTAGCTGATCGAAAAGTTTTATTACCAGCTTGGCATTTTCATGGTCAAGATTACCTGTTGGCTCGTCTGCTAATAGGAGAGGAGGATAATTGGCTGCTGCCCTGGCAAGAGCTACTCTCTGTTGCTCTCCTCTGGATAATTTGTCGGTTTTAATATCTTTTTTACCATTTAAATTTAACAAGTCTAAGAGATAGTTAATACGGTCAACTATTGTCTTATTGGGGGTAAAGCTTACCTCCATTGGCATGGCAATATTTTGATATACTGTTAATTTGGGTAGTAGTTTAAAATCCTGGTAGGCCATGCCAATTTTTTGACGCAAGAGTTGTAGCTCCCTTTGGCTTATCTTACCAAGATCATGACCTGCTACTTCCACTAGACCCTTTGTGGGATATTCAAGGGCACAGATGAGTTTTAGCAGGGTGGTTTTACCCGCCCCGCTCATGCCGGTTAGAAAAATCATCTCACCAGGCTTAACAGCAAATGATACATCTCGCAGGGCGATAACATCAGGTGGATATATCTTGTTTACCTTGATAAATTCGACAAATGCGGCTTTATTTTGTTTTATCTTCATGCTTAACGTTAAACAGCCTATCAAAATTTGTATCCATTCAAGAGAACTCATGAATAGATTAACTGTTGGGGTAATGGTAGTTTGAGGCACTGCCTGAATAGTAACGGTAAAATTTAAACCATGCCTGATTTTGGCTATTATATCAAGTGGATAAAAAATGACACTTTTTTTATGGATATTGTCCAGAAAAGGTCGTAGTATTTGAGAATTGGTAACTTATTTAAGGATCACCTCATCCAGAGTTTGCGTTTTTCTTGGGGGATTGATATTTTGCCCGAAGGGCGTCATGTTCCACAGAGATTTTAATTTATGGAAAATAATTTTGCGGGGATCGTGGGTAAATGTGCCAGAATGCGGGAGCTTTTTTCACTCGTTTCCAAGGTTGCAGATACGGATACCACCGTTTTGGTACAGGGAGAGTCTGGAACAGGTAAGGAACTTATTTCTCGAGCTATTCACACTAAAGGCCCTCGTAGCGAGCAGCCCTTTGTGCCGGTTAATTGTGGTGCTATCCCAGCAGACTTATTGGAAAGTGAGTTGTTTGGACATGAAAAAGGTGCCTTTACACACGCCATCAGGACGAGGATCGGTCGATTTGAAATGGCACACGGGGGTACTGTTTTTCTTGATGAAATATCTGAAATGAGTCCGATGCTGCAGGTAAAACTGCTAAGGGTTCTGCAGGAACACGAGTTTGAACGAGTTGGCGGCACTCAGACCATCAAACCTGATTTTAGAGTGATTGCCGCCACTAATCAGAATCTTGAGGATGCGGTTAAAAGCGGGAAGTTCCGAGAGGATCTCTTCTATCGATTGAATGTTATTCCTGTTAAGGCACCAGCTCTCCGGGAACGGCAGTCAGATGTACCTCTACTGGTGGATTATTTTATTGGTCGCTTTAATGAATCAAAAAACAGGTCAATTAGTGGTATTTCGGCGGATAGTATGGAGTATCTGATTAGATATGAGTGGCCTGGCAATGTTCGGGAGCTTGAGAATATTATTGAGAGAATGGTGATTTTGGCGGTCGATCAAGAAATATCGGTTACCGATTTGCCCGATAAGATTACTCTTGCAACGGGTAAAAATAGTTCATCCATTAAAGAAATACCTGCGCAAGGATTTGTTTTGCAGCGGGCTGTAGCCGATTTTGAGAAAAAAATAATTATTCAGGCGTTAAATCAAACTGACTGGGTGAATAATCAGGCCGCTAAATTGCTCAAGGTCAATCGTACTACCCTGATAGAAAAAATGAAGCGTTACAAATTGGTTAAGCCAGCGGTGAAAATGGCCTGATCTTTTGCCCTATGGGCATGATGTTTAACCATGAAAAAGTGAATCGCTAATTTGATTTATAAAAAAAAACATATATCTGGCTCCAAAACATGCTGGAATTCTATTAATTGGCATCTGGCGCCACATTCTGGTCTATTAGTTTCCGGCTTTACTGCCTTCCTATTTATTGCCAGCCTCTGTACCCCGCCTATATCCCTTTGCGCCCCAGGTGACGTGGTTAATAGTCCTATTAGTGCACAAGATAAAGTTCAAAAAACTATTGCCAAACTATTGAAGACGGCAAAAGAGAATTTAGAAAATGGGCATCTTGATGAGGCGGCTACTGCCTTATATGAAATTTATTTGAATTTCCCAGATGCTGAGCAAGCGGAAGATGCACTGTGGCGGGCTGCTAAATTGAGGGAAAAAATAGCATCCAACAAACGTGATGCTGATTTTGAGCAAGTTCGGGATCTTTTTCGGAGCTATATTAACTATTTTCCCAGATCAGGCAGAATTCCTGAGGCCTATCTTGAGCTTGGCGTTTCCTATTATCATATGCATTTCTACCGGGAAGCTTTGAGCTATTTGAAATTGTTCATGAAAAAATATCGAGATTCACCCTTAATTCTGCAGGCCAAGAGGTGGAAGGGGGAAACTCTAATTAAAATTGGCAGGGAGTTGGAAGCGGAAGAGTTGTTCCGGGCAATATCAAAAGATAAGGATTTGGCCAATCGTACTGTTGGTATTATTGCGATGGGTGATTTACGTTATGTGCAGGGGAAATATCGGCAAGCCAAGGATTTTTACCAGAGTGTTATCTTGGCACAGCCTGAATATTATCTTTCTAATCCTGACATTCTAAGAAAGGCTGGTATGGCTGATATTAAAGTCGGTAAGATTGCTAGAGGGAGGCAGAAATTATATCATTATTTGAGCTTGGCACAAGGCACTGAAAAACGTTCTGAAGTAATGGCTGACTTAGCAGATTCATACTATCTTAGTGGTGATTATCAAATAGCCACTAATCTTTTTGAACTGGTAATAAAAAATAGTGCGCCTGGCGGACGTGAGATGTTATTGGCTCATTTAAGACTGGCACAATATAGGGATGGAACTACTTTTAAAAAATCCAAGTGGGATAAACCACAGGATCTTACCGATGTTAAGGGCGATAAGCCATATCAGGCGGTTCTTGACAGCCATTACAAGGGGGCTATTCTTCAGGAAGCAAGATATGGCTTATTTATGCGTTATAAAGTTCGTAAGGATCTGACTAGTGCTTATGATATTGGCCGCAGTTTTCTGCGTAATTCGGCAGATTACAAGGTGGGCAGTATTGAAAGCAAAAGAGTTGGGGATATTTTACTCTATCTCGCCCAGGAATTTTTGAGCGAAAAAAAATATCAAAAAATTTATGATCTATATTTCGTTGATTACCGCCATTTGAAGGATTTTCCTGATGGACGTCTCTTATATCTGGTGGGGCAGGCTATGGAGGGATTGGGCCTGTATGACCAAGCGGCAGTCGTCTATTATCGGGCCTTGAAGTGGCCATTGCCGGAGGCTGACAAGACTGATTTGTATTTTCGGCGCGCCCATGTGTATTTGTTGAAAAAAGACTATGCCGCAGCCGATCGTTTATTGACCTACCTGAGAAAAATATACAAGGATACCGGGAATATTGGTGAAGCCCTTTTTTATAGTGGCAAGCTGGCGGAGGCCAATAACGATAGAAAGGGTGCATTGGATTATTATCAACAGGCGATTGTCTCGCATACATTTCTGGGGAAAATGTCGAAATATGTTAGTCATGCCGCAGGGTTAGCCCTGAAACTAGGTTATAATGATCGTGCTTACGAAATATGGCAGCAGGCGAGGCATGGTGGTGGCCTGAATCCAACAGATTCTCAGGAATGGGCCTTGAAAATTGCTAATGCCTTTAGAAATAGTAGTTTATGGGGTAAAGCCGCCGAGATTTATAAAGCTTGTCTGGCTCAAAAATTTCCACAAAAGGGCCGAAATGCCCAGTTTTGTAATTTGTATCTGGGGGATTCCTTGTTTGAACTTGGTAATAAGCCTGATGGGATTGTATTTTATCAGAAGGCAGGGGCTGGTGAGGATGCGACTATTAAAAAACTGGCATCGGAGCGTTTACGTCAGGCAGATATTTCTACTCAGGTATCTGAAATGAAAAAGGTTATTGGAAAGTAAAGGTGTCTAAGAGAACTTCACATATTCTGATTGTTGAAGATGACAGGGAAATTCGTATTTCTATGTTTGAGGCTTTAAATGGAGACTACCGGGTTTCGGTGGCCGAAAATGGTTTCATGGCTCTGGAAATAATTGATAAAGGCTCAGTCGATTTGGTTATTTCCGATATCCGTATGCCGGAGATGAGTGGTCTTGAACTTTTACAGAAACTACGCATATCCTCCCCCAATATACCAGTGGTTATTGTCACCGGTTTTGCCAGCGTTGATACGGCAGTTGAAGCGATGAAAAAAGGCGCCTATGATTATATTCTGAAGCCTTTTCCGTTGGAAATGATTGATGAAACCGTAAGACGAGCTTTGGAGTCGCAGCGGCAAAATAGCAGCTCGGTTTCTGCAGGCATATTGCAAAAGCATGGTAACGGTATTGCTAAATCATCTCATGATTCGGCTAAACCCGTCATTGGTGAAGATCCGGCCTGGCTGGGTGTAATCAAGAGGGCGCAGGCCGTTGCATCCAGCACTGCCACGGTTTTGATTCTTGGGGAGTCAGGTACCGGAAAGGAGGTATTGGCTCGTTTTATTCATCGGGAGAGTGATCGTCGGGACGGGCCCTTTGTTGCCCTAAATTGTGCGGCCTTGCCCGAAGGTTTGCTCGAAAGTGAGTTGTTTGGGCATGAACGGGGAGCTTTTACCGGCGCAGTTTCTGCTAAAAAAGGTAAATTTGAGTTGGCCGAAGGTGGGACGTTGCTGCTGGATGAAATTGGTGAGGTGCCTATTCATCTTCAAGCGAAGTTACTTCGAGTACTCCAGGAGGAGGAGGTCGATCGTCTTGGTGGCAAAGGTCCAATAAAATTCAATGTCCATGTGATTGCGACTACCAACCGCAATTTGCATGAGGCAGTGGAAAAAGGTGAATTTCGACAGGACTTGTTTTATAGATTGAATGTTATACCTTTACAGCTTCCTGCCTTAAGA
>VAPK010279968.1_pt1 | contig 10915 bp, 7 predicted proteins | sample 3395031 | NCBI WGS metagenome assembly VAPK01 (sample SAMN08290443, study PRJNA428436) | hydrothermal vent metagenome | isolation source: Deep-sea hydrothermal vent chimney 1 | place: Pacific Ocean: Juan De Fuca Ridge
ATTTATTCGAACTATCCCGATAGTACTTCACAAATTTGAGTCGTCTATGAACTAATTATCTGAAACTGTGAGCAAAGCTTATACCGAGCTCAGGTTATTAATTAGTAACTCCACCATGGTCTCGGATCAGGAATATCTCCTTTGGCCGAGAAAGCATATTCAGGAATTTTTAAGCAATTACAAGATCAAAAAAGTATGCTTTGTTCCTTTCGCAGGGATCAGTTTATCAGGCGAAAGCCTGATAAAATCGTATGATGTTTACACGGAAAAAGTCAGAGTAGTTTTTAATCATTTAGGATGTGAATTGGTTTCGGTTCATGAAACGGGAGACCCTGCCGATTTGATTCAAAATGCAGAGGCTATCGTTGTTGGCGGAGGAAACACATTTCACTTGGTTGCCGAATTGCAAAAATCAGGGCTAATGGAATTGATCCGTGAAAAAGCGCTTGCAGGAACTCTGTACATCGGTTGGAGTGCAGGTTCTAATATTGCTTGTCCTAGTTTGATGACAACAAACGATATGCCCATCGTAGAACCATCAAGTTTTAAGGCACTGGGATTGATCCCGTTTCAAATAAATCCTCATTATCTGGATGCAAATCCCCAGGGACATGGGGGAGAAACACGCCAGCAGAGAATTGAAGAATTTCTTATCGTTAACCAGAATACAAAAGTGGTTGGATTAAGGGAAGGTTGTCTGTTATTTCTGAAAGACAATATATTACAGATGATTGGAAACAAAAGCATGTGCCTTTTCCAATATGCAAAAGCTCCGGTTGAATTAGAACCCGGCTCTGACCTTGGTTTCCTGATGAAATAATTCATACCAGAATTTTCTGAAAGTGACAATGAAATCAATAAATCGCTACTTTAGCCAGTTCTTTAAATTTGGATATTAACCCGTTTCGATTGATTATGAAACGGGAACAGCCTTAATCAAAATGTTAAAATAAAAATTATGAAGAAAATTATGTTGTTTCTCTCACTAATGGTATTCCTGTCAGTGGGTAAGATAATGGCTCAAAAGAAGTCATTCACCATAGCCGACCTGTATAAAATACATTACGTCGGAAGTCCAGTTGTTTCACCAGATGGAAGTAAAATTGCTTTTACCGTGACTAATTATCACATGAAAAAAGGCGAATCTAAAACGAACATCTACATCATGGATGCGGACGGAAAGAACCTGAAGGATGTCACCAATAATAATAAAAGCAATTACAATCCGCTTTGGACCAGCGATGGAAAAATGATTTATTATGTTTCTACAGAATCAAAAATTCCTCAAGTATATCGTTACTCTTTTGCTACCGGGAAATCACAAAAAGTGACGGATTTTTCCATGGGGGTTTCTGCACCGGTTTTATCTCCCAACAACAAACTGATTGCTTTTGCATCCAAGGTATATCCCCAGTGCGGAGCGAATAGCCAATGTAATAAAGAGATTGATTCTACTTCCATGCACGGGCCGGTACAGGCTTATGTTGCCGACCACCTGTTGTTTCGGCACTGGACTTCTTACTCAGCAGGAAAATATTCACATATCATTATTTATAACATTGATGCCAAGACTTATACAGATATAACTCCCGGCAATTATGTTTCTCCGACTTTTATGCTGGGCGGCGGTATCGGTTATAATTTCTCGCCTGACTCAAAAGAACTTTGCTATGTTTCGAAACATATTAAACATCCTGAAGCCTCCACTAACGACGACTTATTTATTGTTCCGGTGACCGGCGGAAAAACTGTGGATATTACCAAAGAAAATAAAGCTTGGGATGGTTGGCCAATCTATTCTCCCGATGGAAAGTATATTGGATACAGGACACAAAAAATTCCAGGTTATGAATCCGATCTTTTCAGGTTAGCAATTTATAACCGGAAAACCGGAAAAACAAAGCTTCTGACAAATTCAGAGAATTTTGATAATTGGGTGGATGATTTTAAATGGGCTCCCGATTCAAAATCAATTTATTTTACAGGTGAAGTGGAAGCTTACGAACCTGTTTACAATGTTGATTTGAATAATGATAAAATCTCTCCTGTAACCGGACCAAAATCAATTTTCGGGTTTGATTTGGATAATCACGGAAATCTCTATTATAAAGCTGGTTCCATTAAGAAACCTAATGAAATCTATAAAATGAACCTTGCTGACAATCAGCAAATGGAATTGACAGACTTTAACAAAAAGTTTGAAGAAACCGTGGACATCAGACCTGCAAAGAAAATGTGGGTAACCGGTGCCGATGGCAAAAAAGTAGAAGTTTTTGTGGTGACACCGCATAATTTCGATCCCAACAAAAAATATCCTTTGATCCTGAATGTTCATGGCGGACCGCAATCGCAGTGGATGGATTCTTTCAGGGGCGACTGGCAGGTTTATCCCGGTTCAGGATATGTGGTGGCTTTTTGCAACCCTCACGGTTCCACCGGATACGGACAGGCTTACACGGCTGAAATTTCAGGCGATTGGGGTGGAGAACCTTTCCAGGATTTGATGAAAGTAACTGATGCCCTGGCCAAGCTTCCTTATGTTGATTCGACAAGAATGGGCGTTATGGGCTGGTCTTATGGCGGTTACATGATGGACTGGCTCCAGGGGCATACCAAACGGTTCAAATGTATTGCTGCCATGATGGGAGTTTACGATCTGCGTTCCATGTGGGGCGGTACCGAAGAATTGTGGTTTGTAAATCATGATCTGAAAGGACAGCCTTGGAATTCGAAAGACTATGCAAAGTTCTCTCCATCGTATTATGCTAAGAATTTTGCAACCCCGACTTTGGTGCTGACCGGTCAAAAAGATTTCAGGGTTCCGTATACACAAAGTATACAGTACTTTACGACGTTGCAGACACTGGGTATTCCATCTCGTTTGATTATTTTTAAGAACGATGGGCATTGGCCGAATGTTGTGAAATCAATGCCGCTGTATTATGATGCGCACCTTGACTGGTTCCACAAATATTTGGGTGGGAAGCCAGCTCCCTATAATGTTCATAAAATGGTAGAAAATCAGGCCTATAAATATTAATAATATCATGGAAGGTGAGATGGGTTGGAATGGTGAAGCGATGGAGCAAAAAGAAAATGAAGAGTGGTCAAACGATAGTCAGGCTGTTGTCATACGATTGTCATACAATTGCCTGACCAGCGTTTGACTAATGTCTGCCCCTCGTTTCATCGCTCTTTCTCCACATTGCCCTGTCACTCGTCACAGGTGCGTTTGAAGTTCAGCTTTTGACATTCAAGATGGTTCAATGTTGTTTTAGGTAGGTCAACAGGTATATGTTCTTCATTGTAATATATTGCAATGCAATTATTTAACAACTATTTGACTATTGCTTGGCCATTGTCTGACTATCGTTGACCTCATTTATCATTTTTCACTTTTCATTTCCCTTTTGGTTACCTTTGCCTAAGGCAATAATATTCTGATAATGAACAGAGACGAATCTTATCCTTATGCAAATATGCTGGCAATGATCAATAAGATCAACGAGATTGTTCATCAGAACAAAACAATGGATGAAACCCTGCAGCTGATCGCGAAGGCCATTGCAGAGAAGCAAAATCCTGCTCCCTTTGATGTATTGAAGATCGTTTTTGAAGACAAAACGTACCTTGTTCCCGGAAGGACAACAAAACAGCCTTGCCACGAAAAAAGCTTTCTTACAAAAGGAGGGAAAAAAGGAACATTGCTGTATTGCCTTTCGGACCAAATTGCAAAAGATACGGTTTCCCGCAATGAAAATGAACATTTCTTGAGAACCCTTGTCCAGATACTGATCCGTTTTCTGAACAAGCAGGAATGGAAAGAATACGATGAGAATGTCAAGAGTATTTCCCCAAAGAAACCTGGGAAAAAGGATTATGAGATCATTACCGGGAAATTCCTTCACAGGTTTTTAAATAAAAATACGTACACGCGCGATATTTATCACGATCTGATGCCTTTCAAGGTTCGGGAAATCTTACTGATATCCAGCTTGTATGATGCTTACTCCATAGAAAGGGAAGGACGTTTTTCAGAGCACATGCTCGGGCAATATGGTCAATTGAACCTGACTTCCATTCCCAGAATTACCGGTGTGTCTTCCGCTCAGCAGGCGCTGAATCTTTTAAGGAAAAGACATTTCGATCAGATTATTTATATGGTTGGTGTAGACAAGAAAACACCGGTTTCTTCCAGTCGATTGATCAAGGAGCAATATCCTTATATCCCGATTTTTATGCTGTTGAACAACAACAGCGATGTCAGTTATTTTAAAACGGAACAAACTAACCTTCCATTCATTGACCGGATTTTTGCCTGGAATGGCGACGCCAATATTTTCTTTTCCATGATAAAACTCCTTGAGGATCAGATCAATGTGGAAAATGACACAAAAGTTGGAGCTGTGAGGGTTATTTTGCTGGCCGAAGATTCTCCCATTTACTCTTCGCGCTATCTTTCTTTTTTGTATCGTGTGCTGATGGAGCAAACCAAACGGATTATTGATGATGTGAGTACCGATGCATTGTATAAAGTTCTCAGAATGAGAGCACGCCCGAAGATTCTTTTTGCCCCGACTTTTGAACAGGCTGTGGAGATTATTGATAAATACAAAGACAATTTACTTTGCCTTATAACCGATGTAAAGTTCAAACGGTTTGGGGAAATGAATGATCAGGCCGGAATTGAGCTGCTGGATTATGCCCGTAAGGAACTGAAAGGACTGCCTGTAGTTATGCAGTCGTCTGATCCCTCTTATGCTGAAACAGCAAAAGAATACGATTCTATTTTTATCGATAAAAATTCTGAAACGCTATACGAAGATCTGCAAAAGTTTATCACTTATAACCTTGGTTTTGGGGATTTTATCTTTAAAAATAAGAATGGTGATGAAATAGCAAGAGCTTCAAATCTGCGTGAATTTGAACACTATCTTGAAATCATTCCGGATGATTCACTCCTGTTTCATTCTTACCACAATCACTTCTCGATGTGGTTGATGGCCCGTCAGGAAATCAAGGCTGCTAATTTTATCAGTCCCAAGAAAGTCAGCGACTTTACGGGTGTTATTGAATTACGTCGGTCGTTGGTGAGCATGATCAGGGAGCACCTCGATGAACAGGTGCAGGGAAACATCATATCGTATGAACCAGGCAGCGAAATATATCAGGATAACTTTTATACACTCAGCGACGGTTCGCTCGGTGGGAAAGGAAGGGGCCTTGCTTTTATTAACGCCCTGATCCATAGTTATGATTTTCAGAAATATATTCCTGATATCAACATCAAAACACCGGTTACATTTATTATCGGAAGTATGGAGTTTGAGGAATTCCTTTCTAAGAATCAACTGAATACCCTGGCTCTTTTTGAAAAGGATCACACCAAAGTTAAGAAAGCTTTTTTGAAGCACTCACTTTCCAAAACATTACAAGAGAAACTTCGGGATATTTTGAGCAAAATCACTAAACCCATTGCTGTCAGGTCATCCAGTTTGTTTGAAGATTCGCTTACTTTGCCTTTTGCAGGTGTTTTTGAAACATATATCTTACCAAACGTCCATGAAGATATTGAAGTTCGTTTAAAACAACTTTGTGCTGCTATAAAACTGGTTTATGCTTCTTTGTATTCAGATGTCTCCAAAAGTTATGTTAAAGCCATCGATTACAAGCTGGAAGATGAACGCATGGCAGTTATTATCGAAGAAGTTGTCGGGAATCGTTACGATCAGTATTTTTATCCGCACATTAGCGGGGTTGCCCAATCATACAATTATTATCCTTTTGCCCACATGAAACCTGATGAGGGGTTTGCCCTTGCTGCGGTTGGCCTTGGGAAATATGTGGTGGAAGGAAATCGCGCGTATCGCTTTTCTCCCAAATATCCGGGTGTTGAGATCAATTCACCTAAGGATCAGTTTAAAAACTCGCAGGTTAAATTTTGCGCTGTTGATCTGGACAGAAAAGACCTGGATTTGATGGTGGGAGAAGAAGCCGGACTTACTTTTTCCGATATTGATTTAGCTGAGCAGCAAGGTGTGTTAAAACATTGTGCTTCCGTTTATAATCCAGATTCCGATACTATTTACCCCGGTTTGAACAAAGCAGGGCCGCGCATCATAAATTTTGCCAACATTCTCAAATACAATTATATTCCTTTGTCTCAGACCATCAGCCTGCTTCTGGAGCTTGGAAAAGAAGCCATGGGAACAGCTGTAGAAATTGAATACGCTGTGGACCTAAACCGCGATGAAGATGGGAAAGCTTCTTTTTATATCTTACAGATCAAGCCGTTAATTTCCCAAAATTTGGAAAATGACGTGGATGTTGACTCGGTACCGAAAGAATCTATTCTTCTTTATTCAGGCAGCGGGATGGGCAATGGACTTATTGAAAATCTTCAGGATGTGATTTATGTCGATCAGAAGAAATTTGATAAAAGTAAAACAGAAGAAATGGTTAAAGAAATTGAAAGCCTGAATGAACAATTTGTCAAAGATCATAAACAATATGTTTTGATTGGTCCGGGCCGGTGGGGAACACGCGATAGATGGATTGGTATCCCTGTGCGATGGCCGCAGATTTCAAAAGCCAAGATCGTTGTAGAGACCAGCCTTGATGATTTTCCGTTGGAAACTTCCTCAGGCTCACACTTTTTCCATAACGTTACCAGCATGAAAGTCGGGTATTTTACATTGCAAAATTCATCATCTGATGATCTGATCAATTATAAAATCCTGGAAGAGCAGGAATTAATTTATGAGGGCAAATTTTTTAGACATGTCCGCTTTAAAAAACCTTTTAAAGTGATCATGGACGGGAAAAAACGGAACTATCTTATACAAATATCTGATAAGAAATAAATACTCAATAAATTGTATTAGATTCAATATAAATTATGTGTTTAATTTTCATTTAGTTAGCATGTTATTTATTTTAATAGCCTAAAACGAAGCTTGCTCATACATATATTTATAATTTTGCTCTTCAATAACAAGAATATTACCGATTAAATATGATCCTATGAGCAAAATAGTTGAAAAGGTATTTTTTTCTGGAAATGTCGCTAAATTTGTCCTAGAAGCTCCTGATATTGCCCGGTCCCGAAAAGCCGGACATTTTGTAATTATCAGGTTGGATGAAAACGGCGAGCGTATTCCGTTGACAATCGCTGACGGCGACCCAAAAAAAGGAACTATTACTTTGGTAGTCCAGAAAGTCGGAGTAACCTCCGCTCGTTTACTGGAAATGAATGCCGGTGACGAAATTCTGGATGTCGTTGGTCCCCTCGGACATGCTACCCATATTGACAATTACGGAACAGTGCTTTGTGCCGGTGGCGGTGTGGGCGTTGCACCACTGATGCCTATCGTTAAAGCATTGAAAGAAGCCGGAAACCGTATCCTTACAGTACTGGCTGGACGTACTAAAGAACTCATTATCATGGAGGATGAGATGAGAAAGTATTCTGATGAACTGATCGTGATGACGGATGATGGTTCTCACGGAAAGCAGGGTCTGGTAACAGCCGGAATGGAAGAATTAATTCAAAATGAAAAAATTCATAAAGCCGTAGTGATTGGCCCGGCCATTATGATGAAATTCGGAAGCCTTACTACCAAAAAATACAACATTCCCACCGAAGTAAGTCTGAACACCATTATGGTGGATGGTACAGGAATGTGTGGTGCCTGCCGGGTTTCCATCGGCGGCAAAACCAAATTTGTTTGTGTTGACGGTCCTGAATTTGACGCATTCCAGGTAAACTGGGACGAAATGATGATGCGTATGGGAGCCTATAAAATGCAGGAACACGAAGCGTATGAAAAATATTTATCAACCGTTGAAACAAAAGTCTAATGGAAAATATTGCAGAATATATCAAAGAAGGAAGATCGGAAGCCTGGCGGGTTGAAATGCGTAAAGCCATGAAGGCCAAGGAGCGCACAGACATCGAACGTGTTCAGATGATTGAGCAGGACCCACAAATCAGGAATAAAAACATACTGGAAGTAAATCAGGGTATTACAGAAGAAATGGCTGTTGCAGAATCACACCGTTGCCTTGATTGTGCGAATCCCACTTGTACTATTGGCTGCCCTGTGGGAATTGATATTCCGAAATTTATCAAGAAAATTGAATCTCTCGACTTTTTGGGTGCTGCTGCAGCAATAAAGGAAACGAATGCTTTGCCGGCAGTCTGCGGCCGTGTTTGTCCGCAGGAGAAACAGTGCGAGCTGAATTGTTTTTATACTCAGAAATTGGACAAACCTGCTATCGCAATTGGCCATTTGGAACGTTTTGCCGCAGATTATGAAAGGAATAGCGGGAATATGAACATCCCAAAAGTTGCTGCCCCCAATAAGGTGAAAGTTGCTGTCGTAGGCTCTGGTCCTGCCGGATTGGCTGCTGCCGGAGATTTGGCAAAATGTGGATATGATGTTACTGTTTTTGAAGCACTTCATGAAATTGGTGGTGTGTTGAAATATGGAATTCCAGAATTCCGCCTTCCCAATGAAATTGTTGATGTTGAGATCGAAAATATGCGTAAAATGGGCGTTAAATTCCAAACCGATTTTATTGTTGGGAAAACAGCCTCTTTTGAGGATTTGAGAGCACGGGGTTTCGAAGCTTTCTTTGTGGGAAGCGGAGCAGGGTTGCCCAATTTTATGAACATTCCCGGGGAAAACTATAACGGAATTTATTCGTCTAATGAGTACCTTACTCGTGTTAACCTGATGAAAGCTGCCAATAACGATTTCGATACACCTGTGTTGGTTGGGAAAAAAGTGGCAGTTATTGGTGGTGGAAATACAGCTATGGACTCAGTACGTACTTCAAAACGTTTGGGTGCCGAGCGTTCCATGATCATTTACCGTCGTTCGGTTGAAGAAATGCCGGCACGTGTTGAGGAAGTTCACCATGCGCAGGAAGAAGAGATCGAGTTTATGAACCTGCACAATCCGGTAGAATATTTTGCAGATGAAAACGGCCGGGTGAACAAAATGCGTATCCAGAAAATGTCCTTGGGTGAACCTGATGCTTCAGGCCGCAGAAGGCCAGTGCCCATGGAAGGTTCTGAATTTGATGTAGATGTGGATTTGGTCATTGTTGCCGTAGGCGTATCTCCCAATCCTATCGTTCCCAGTAGCCTGAAAAACTTGAAAATGACAGATTGGGGAACTATTGTTGTGAATAATGAAACTATGCAAAGTTCCATTCCAGACATCTTTGCAGGTGGCGATATCGTTCGTGGCGGTGCTACCGTTATTTTGGCAATGGGCGACGGACGCCGCGCTGCTGCGGGTATTCATCAATTTCTTACCCAAAAAGTCAAAGCTAATTAATTAAGCATCCTAATGATGTATTATTTCAACTTTGACTGTTGTTTTAATGCTTAAATTTGAAAACATATAATTAACATATCATGGCAGACCTAAGTACAAAATATCTTGGATTAACGCTGAGAAACCCTATTGTTGCAGGAAGTTCCGGCATCACAAACTCTGTTGAAGAAATTGTTAAACTGGAGAATGGTGGTGTGGGTGCAGTGGTTCTCAAATCCATTTTTGAAGAACAGATACTCCTTGAAGCCGATTACCGGATCAAACAAGCTCAGGCTGATGAAATGTCCTATGCTGATTTTTCTGAAACACTTGATTACATAGATCTTCACATAAAAGAAAAGGAACTGGGCAGTTACCTGAACCTGATTCACGATGCTAAAAATAAAGTCAATATTCCGATTATTGCCAGCATCAATGCTGTGACTACACACGAATGGACTTCCTTTGCCAAAACCATCGAAGAAGCCGGCGCAGACGCTTTGGAACTGAACATTTTCGTTATGCCTTTCAGCCTGGATAAAAATTGTGAAGACAACGAACAGGCTTATTACGAAATCCTTAAAAAAGTCAAGGCCCAGGTTAATATCCCGGTTTCAGTAAAGATCAGTCCTTACTTTTCCAATCTCGGAAAGGTGATCAGGAACCTTGAAGCCTATGGCGCTGACGGTGTTGTGCTCTTCAACCGTTTTTCTAACCCTGATATTGACATTGAGAAAATTAAAGTAACCCATACCGATATTTTGAGCCATTCATCCGATATGGTGAATACCTTGCGGTGGATCGCTATTATGGCAAAACGCGTGAAGTTAAGCCTGGCTGCTTCTACCGGAATTCATGATGGTGCAGCTGTGGTGAAACAACTTTTGGCCGGAGCCGATGTTACGCAGGTTACTTCTGCGTTGTATGAGCACGGGCCTTCCTACGTGCTGGAAATGTTGAAATTTGTCGATGACTGGATGGAAAGCAAAGGCTTCAACTACGTAGCCCAGTTCCGTGGTAAATTAAGCCAGCAAACAAATGATAACCCTGATGTTTATGAACGTATGCAGTTTATGAAGTACTTCGGGGATATCAAATAAAACATTCATAATTGGTGAAAGAAACAAGGCCGTCCCAATTGCGGGCAGTGCGAAGAAGCCTGACCACCGGAAGTCTGCCAATTTCTAATTACTGGCGCGCGTTTCTGAACGTGTGACATCATAACATATTATCAAGCAGGAGTTTATTAATCATGGCGGCTTGTCGGGCTGTCCGCTTTAGTCCCGGCGTCGCAAGCCGTGTTCCGTAACAGGCAGCAAGGGGCTTCCCCTGGTCGCCCTTGCTGCCTTACTCCTCATCGGCCTCCAACACCGGGCGCTGCCGCTCCCATCCCGGCCGCTTTGGAATGATTAAATATAATTGATGAATGAAGTATGAGGAGGAGCGTGAAAAGGTGAAAGTGCGAATAGGTGATTACCTATAAATAATCTTTAATCCGCCTGAGGCGGACAAGGGATTAATTCCCCGCCCCTTGGGGCGATTAATAATCTCCTTTTGATACCCCGCTGCTCTGCGGCGGGGGTAGTTCA
>VAPK010349903.1_pt1 | contig 10911 bp, 6 predicted proteins | sample 3395031 | NCBI WGS metagenome assembly VAPK01 (sample SAMN08290443, study PRJNA428436) | hydrothermal vent metagenome | isolation source: Deep-sea hydrothermal vent chimney 1 | place: Pacific Ocean: Juan De Fuca Ridge
AATAACAGGTGGTGCCGGGGGAGGGACTTGAACCCTCACTCTGTTGCCAGAACCGGATTTTGAATCCGGCGTGTCTACCAATTTCACCACCCCGGCATCGGGATAGCAGATAATTATAAGATAATTAATCTGTTAAAACCAGCTGCGTTGATGGTTTTATGCAGACTGTTTGGGAGCATGTATGAAATACATGAACATTCTAACTTGTCTTTTTTCTTTAATAACAACATTAAGGAGCGAGAATTTGATTATTTCCGGATCTTGAGGCAGGATTTTTGTTCGTATTCAAAGCCTGCCCCGTACTTGATGCGGGGGCGTAGAAACTTAGCTCTAGCTAGTTATGCAACTGTTTTTACAACGCGGAAGATGGACAAAAAGACAAGTCTAGACCCGGAAGTGATTAAATTCTCCTAACCTGATGAACTTTCACTTGCATTCATGGTTTTCTGCTTAAATAATGAAGTAATGACTGATGCGATTCCAAATGTATAGGTTACTATCAGAGTCAAGAGTAATGTCTCCTAATCTAATTTCATCCAAGCCAGGTTAATTTCAGAGAAGCAAGAACCAATGTCTTCGCAAGTATCCAATCATCTATATCTGGTTTCAGTTCAGGCCACGCCGAATATTACCCCAGCATTGGACGCAATGATTCGTCCAGATAAGGTGTTTTTGATGGTTAGCCCGGAGATGATGCGACAGGCTGAATTGTTGCGCGGAGTACTTAAAGAAGCTGCAGGTGTGGCGGTGCAATTATGGACTATTGATGATGCCTGGGATATTGAGCATGTCATTACCAGAACCATGGAATTATTGGAACAACATAAAAATGATACATTTGCATTGAATTCGACAGGCGGTACTCGACCCATGAGCATCGGTGCTTTTCAGGTATTTCAAGCGTATCAGCAACCAGTGTTTTATGTTCATCCGCTAGATGATCGCTTGATCTGGTTGTATCCGCGTGGCCTTGCAGCACATCAATTAGCAGATCGGGTTCGATTGCCTCATTTTTTACTGGCACATGGTTCCACATTAACATCTCAAGGTGATGTTAATGTCCTTCCTGAGTATCGTGAAATCGCTGAGCTCTTGATTGATAATATTGATTATTTCAGCAAGGCAATCACTACATTGAATTGGTATGCCACACAGACTGCGGATAGAAAATCGCCACAGCTGAAGCCTGAACATCTTCGCTGGGATGCCTTGCTGGACTTGCTTGATCGCCTGCAGATAATTGATGTTGTTGATTATCAGTCAAAACACTTGGTATTTCCAAGCAATGCAGCCAAACACTTTGTCAACGGTGGTTGGCTGGAGCAATATGTTTATGCTGTGTTGTTGCAAATTCGTCAAAAAATACCTGAAATTCAAGATATAGCACAAACCATGACAGTTACCAGACAATCACTTGGACAAACGATTCACAATGAGCTGGATGTGGCATTCTTGTGCAATAATCACTTTTTTGTTGTTGAATGTAAAACCATGCAATTAGACCAACAATCCAGCCAGTCAGGAACTGAAACAATCTATAAATTAGACAGTTTAAAGGAATTACTGGGGGGATTCTCTGGACAAGGTATGGTGGTCAGTTACAAGCCAATGTCAACAGCTGATAAGCATCGAGCAGCTGATCTGGGTATAGAGGTTTGTGATGATCGTAGTTTACAAGACCTTCGTTCTAGATTAATACAGTGGATGTCTAAAACCGTATGCATCGTTTGATTTCGTTGTCAGGGAAAGTGTTGTCTAAACACTGGCAATTGAATCGTTGGTGGTAAAATAACGCCATTAAGTATCCAGAAATGACACTGTCAGTACAGTTTGGCTACCATGACGATGAGGCTGTCCGAGAATAGAAAGCCTACTGCGGAAAAGCGGATTTTGGCCCCTTTTCCCGATTAAATTCGTTCAATACAGCAAGTATTCGCCTCATTTAATCGAAACAATGGACTCAAAACCGCTTTCCCTCGCTACGGCTTTTATTCTCGGACAGCCTCCTGGGCTGTATTTTTCATCAGTTGATGAAATGATTGCGCCACTATGTCGAATTCGCAAGGGATTTTATGCAGAAGTGGAACAATGGTGTATTTTTTCTGGCCGAATAAAATTTCTTGTGAATTCAAGGTTGTAGTGTCTGCTCATCAGATTGGTGAGAAATGCGAGATGGATTACTATCGCAGATAAAGCTGACCATCAACAGTGGCAGTTTCAATCTTAGATAACGAATAATGAGACTAATGAACTACATTAAAAAAGCCCAAACAACAGAATTCATTGTTAAAAAATCTCGTTTTGTGGGCTTTGTTGCGCCATGTGCCAGTGAAAAAGATGTCATTCAAGTGTTGCGCACGATTCATGCTGATCACAATACTGCAAACCACTTAGCGTTTGCGTATCGAGTGCTTGATAACGGACAGATGATTACCCGATTTAATGATGCAGGCGAACCCAAAGGAACGGCGGGAAAACCCATACTTGCACATCTTGAAGGTAAAGACCTGATTAACACCTTGATTGCAGTCATTCGTTATTTCGGTGGTATCAAACTTGGCGCTGGCGGCCTGGTTCGAGCATACGGAACAACCGCTAAAAACACATTAGAGCGTTGTATACTGGCTCCTTATCGGGCAATGGCAACCGTTAATCTACAAATCGGTTATCAAAAAATGGACGAACTACAACGTGAATTAAAACAACTGGGTGGTAGCATTATTTCACGGGATTTTGGCGTTCAAATTCAACTTATTATTCAACTACCGAAGGATAATATTGAGTATTTAGAACGTTTCAGCCACACATAGACCAATCCGCAGATGAAAACATAGCAGTGAGTGCATGTGCCCTGTGTGTAAGGAACATGGCATGGATAGCTGCATTAGAAAACCTTGCTGTAAAATGAAGACGGCTTAAATATTCCGCCTTGCTCTCCCACTATATATTGTATATCACTCCTGAATGCAAAAAACTTAAGGAATGGAAATTAAATAACTTATACATTTTGGCGTAGGCCCGTTTTTGTCAAATCACTGTTCGTATTCAAAGCCTGCCCCGTACTTGATGCGAGGGCGTAGAAACAGGCGCATAGTAGGCTATGTAACTGTCTCTACAACACAGAAGACGGACAAAAAGACAAGCTAAAATGTATAAGTTATTTAATTTCCATTCCTAAGTACAGAGAGCGTGCAAATTTGATTTTTATCAATCGTAATCTGAACAATTTATGATAGGGTTATAACCAGAAACGTGCATGAAATGCGGGCTAGAATTGAAGTCTTATTTTGCCCCTTTATCTTGACTTGATATTGGACAAACTGAATGTCATAAACTTAGAAATGTGCATGGAATAACTTGAACAATGATGGCGCAGGATTTTATTTCGTCGGGAGCAAAAAGACCAGCCAGAATGTTCAAGTTATTTCATGCACGTTCCTAAGTCTCGTATTCAGAAAGCAAGTGTATCGTCAATATTACCTTGACAGAGTGCTTGATCATTGATTCTGATGGGCTTTGATAATTAGCCTGAAGCATTCTGTGGTAGGGCAGCCATATGAAAAATGATTAATGGCTATTGAACAAGCTCAAACTCCAAGGCTCTGTTGCTTGATTCAATGATGACTTTTGGTGAAATAATTGATTGTCGGGAATTATTCACAATTATGTATTAGCTACCTAATGATCACTTGATTTTTCAATGAAACTACAGTGATAATTAGGGGTTCAATACAAAGCAATAGAATAGAATCGTAGACATTGCATGATGCGAGTGTCTGTCACCCCTTAGCCCTTGTCGTCAGTACAAAACCGAGTTTTATCTTTAAATTCTGACAATAACATCCGTATTATTTCAGCTGCGTATTCTAGTCGGCAAACGACAGATGAACATGTAGATGTTGCACTGGTATTTCTGGAGACAAAACCATGAGTCATTTTCTTGATCGCTTAAAGTTTTTCAAAAAGACTCAGAGCACTTTTTCCGATGGACACGGCATTGTGACCAACGAAGATCGCCAATGGGAGGAAGGCTATCGTAACCGCTGGCGTTTCGATAAAGTGGTGCGTTCTACACACGGAGTCAATTGTACAGGCGGTTGCTCGTGGAATATCCACGTCAAAAATGGTTTGGTTGCTTTTGAAATGCAGGCGACTGATTATCCGCGTACCCGTCCTGATATGCCCAATCACGAACCGCGTGGTTGTCAGCGTGGTGCCAGTTATTCCTGGTATTTATACAGCCCACACCGAATCAAACATCCATTGGTACGCGAACGACTGGTCAGCCTGTATCGTGCCGAACGCGCACTAGGTAAAGATCCTGTCGAAGCCTGGGAAGCAATTCAAACCGATCCAGACAAACGCAAGCAATACACCGCAGTACGTGGTCTTGGCGGTTTTGTGCGCACCGATTGGGAAGAAGTCTCAGAAATCATCGCCGCAGCTAACATCTACACCATTAAAACGCATGGTCCAGATCGTGTCATAGGTTTTTCACCCATACCCGCGATGTCGATGATCAGTTATGCGGCGGGTACCCGTTATCTGTCGATGATTGGCGGTACTTGTCTGTCTTTTTATGACTGGTATTGCGATTTACCTCCGGCATCACCACAAACCTGGGGCGAACAAACCGATGTACCTGAAGCTGCTGATTGGTATAACGCGGGGTATATCATCGTCGCAGGTTCCAATCTGCCAATGACGCGTACCCCTGATGCCCACTTTTATACCGAAGTGCGCTACAAAGGCACTAAGGTTGTCGCAGTAGCCCCAGATTACGCTGAATATGTGAAATTTGCGGATTTGTGGATGCCGGCCAAGCAAGGCACTGATTCCGCCTTGTTCATGGCAATGGGACATGTGGCATTGCAAGAGTTTTATGTGGATCAGCAAATTCCTTATTTTCAGGAGTACGCACGTACTTACACTGACTTGCCCATGCTGGTAATGCTGGAATCCTATGATGATGCTTATAGCGCTGGGCGGATGTTACGTGCTTCTGACTTCGATGATTCCCTCGGAGAAGCCAATAATCCAGAATGGAAAACCATTGTTCTTGATGAAAAAACCGGCGACATTATCGTGCCGAATGGGTCTATCGGCTTTCGCTGGGGTGAGGAAGGCAAATGGAATTTGTTACCTAAAAACGCGGCGAATCAAAAAGACATTCAGGCGCGGTTATCATTGGTGTTCGACAAGGACGAGATTGTCGACGTATTATTCCCCAATTATGAATCTGGTGTTGACCAGAGCATGCACCGTAAAGTGCCGGTGAAAAAGATCCAGATTGATGGCAAGGAAATCCTGGTTGCCACGGTTTTCGATCTGCAACTGGCTCAATATGGAATTGACCGTGGATTCGGTGGTGATTGTGCCAGCGATTACGATGATGTTAACACCCCTTACACTCCGGCCTGGGCCGAAAAAATCACTGGCGTCAAGCGGGCAGATATCATCCGTACTGGACGTGAATTTGCCGACAATGCAGCAAAAACACACGGTCGTTCTATGGTGATCCTGGGTGCTGGAATCAATCACTGGTATCACTGCGATATGAACTATCGCGCTATCATGAATCTGTTGCACATGTGCGGCTGTGTGGGACAGAGCGGTGGTGGTTGGGCGCATTATGTCGGACAGGAAAAACTGCGTCCACAAGCGGGTTGGGCGCCGATTGCGTTTGGTTTGGACTGGCAACGACCACCGCGTCAGATGAACGGTACTACGTTCTTTTATTTTCATACCGACCAATGGCGTTATGAAAAACTGGAGGCTGATACGCTACTGGCGAAAACGGCTCAAGGCAAGTACAAAGGCCATAATTTAGCGGATTATAACGTAGTCTCTCAACGGCTGGGCTGGTTGCCATCTGCCCCACATTTTAATCGCAGCCCGATTCAGATTTGTAAAGACGCAGAAGCAGCGGGTGCTACAGATGAAGCAGGGATCGTTGAACATACCGTTAACGAACTTAAAAATGGAACACTTGCGTTTGCGGCAGAAGACATCGACGCACCTGAAAATTTCCCCCGCAATTTATTTGTCTGGCGCGCCAATCTCATCGGTTCCAGCGCTAAAGGTCATGAATATTTTCTTAAGCATTTGCTCGGCGCTCAAAACGGGGTGATGCATGATGTGCAGCCAGAAGCACAGGGGCAGGAAATCAAATGGCATCCTGAAGCGCCCATTGCCAAACTGGATTTAATGGTCGATATTAACTTTCGCCTCAATTCAACCGGTGCTTATTCCGATATTATTCTGCCCACTGCAACCTGGTATGAAAAGAATGATTTGAATACCACCGATATGCACCCGTTTATTCACCCGTTAACTGAAGCGGTTGATCCCGGCTGGGAATCGAAATCGGACTGGCAAATTTTCAAAACCATCGCCAAGCGCTTCTCAGAATTGGCTGAAAAACACCTGGGTACAGAAAAAGACCTGGTGGCGATGCCGATGCAACACGATTCTCCAGCGGAGCTGGCACAGGCTTTGGATGTAAAAGACTGGAAAAAAGGCGAGTGCGAACCAGTGCCCGGTAAAACCATGCCGATTCTCAAAGTGGTTGAACGCCATTATCCAGATACCTATAAAAAATTTACCGCGCTGGGACCAATGCTGCCCAAACTGGGAAATAACATCAAAGGCATTGACTGGAATACTGATAAAGAATACGAACACCTGAAAGAGATTTGTTACACCATTCAGGATGAAGGCATCTCTAAAGGAATGCCCTCATTAGAAGAAGACATTAATGTCTGCGAAACCATTATGGCTTTAGCACCGGAAACCAATGGCGAGGTTGCGGTTAAAGCCTGGACAAGCCTGGGTAAAAAAACCGGTATTGATCATACTCACTTGGCGACTAGCCGCCTGGACGACAAAATTACCTTCCGTGATATCGTTGCGCAACCGCGCAAAATCATCACATCTCCCACCTGGAGTGGCATTGAATCTGAGAAAGTCAGTTATAACGCGGGCTACACAAATATTCATGAGCATATCCCGTTTCGCACCCTGACGGGGCGCGCACATTTTTATCAGGATCACCAATGGATGCGCGATTTTGGTGAAGGCTTTTGTACTTACAAACCCGCTGTCAATCTACAAGCCACGTCAGCGGAGCTGAAGAAAAAACTGGGCGATAAGCCGCATCTGGAACTGAACTGGATTACCCCGCATTCAAAATGGGGTATCCACAGTACCTATAATGATAACCATCGCATGTTGACGCTGTTCAGAGGTGGGCCGACCGTTTGGGTCTCCGAAGTCGATGCAAAATCCATCGGTCTTGAGGATAATGATTGGGTCGAAGCACTGAATACCAATGGTGCAACCGTCGCCCGTGTTGTTGTTAGTCAACGTATCCCAGAAGGCATGGCGATGATGTATCACGCGCAGGAAAAGCATATCAATGTACCGGGTTCCAGCACCACTGGCAAACGCGGCGGTATCCTCAATAGTGTGACCCGCGTCACTGTTAAACCCACCCACATGATTGGTGGCTATGCCCAGCTCAGTTATTCTTTTAATTACTATGGCACCATTGGTTCACAGCGAGATGAATATGTATTTCTGCATAAAATTGACGACCCTGATATTGACTGGCTGGAACAAGAACTCACCCCTGAACGGGAAGTTCAGCTGAATCCGCTTGATATTCATCAGGCTCCATACCCGATGACCCACGAAAGTGAAACCGACTAAACGAGGCAATTGACCATGAAAGTAAGAGCAAATTTTGCATTGGTGTTCAATCTCGATAAATGTATCGGTTGTCACACCTGTTCTGTTACTTGCAAAAACGTCTGGACTAACCGTAAAGGCATGGAATACGCCTGGTTCAACAATGTTGAATCCAAGCCCGGCATCGGTTACCCCAAAAACTGGGAAGATCAGGGTAAATGGAACGGCGGCTGGGAGTTAAAAAAAGGCAAGCTGGAATTAAAGTCCGGCAGCCGCAGTCAGCGCTTGAAAAACATTTTCTGGAATCCAGATTTACCAATCATTGACGATTATTATGAGCCGTTTACCTACGATTACGGACATCTGCAAACCAGTCCACTACTAGAAGCCGCGCCAACCGCACGTCCACGCTCGATGCTGGATGGTCATCCGATGGACAAAATCGAATGGGGACCAAATTGGGAAGACGATCTGGCTGGAGAATTTTCCAAGCGCAGTCAGGACATTAATTTCAGCGATATGGAAAAAGAGATTTACGGCGAATTTGAACACTCGTTTCAAATGTATTTGCCGCGTATCTGCAACCATTGCATCAATCCTTCTTGCGTGTCAGCCTGTCCTTCCGGCTCAATGTATAAGCGTGAGGAAGACGGGATTGTGCTGGTTGATCAGGATAAATGCCGTAGCTGGCGCATGTGTATTAGCAGTTGCCCTTATAAAAAGGTCTTCTACAACTGGGAAACCGGCAAAGCGGAAAAATGTACCGCTTGTTATCCGCGTGTAGAATCCGGGTTGCCGACTGTTTGTTCAGAATCCTGTGTTGGTCGTATCCGCTATAACGGTATCATGCTCTATGATGCGGATCGTATTTTAGAATTAGCGTCAGTTGAAGATCCACAAGATTTATACGAAGCGCAACTGGAGATTTTTCTTGATCCCAATGACCCGGAAGTCATCAAGCAAGCAAAGATTGATGGTATTCCTGAATCCTGGATGGAAGCAGCACGCAAGTCTCCCATCTACAAGCAAGCCGTTGAGTGGAAGGTGGCCTTTCCATTACACCCTGAATTCAGAACCTTGCCAATGGTCTGGTATGTACCGCCGCTATCACCCATCCAGTCACACATTGACCAAGGGCATTTGGAAACCCATGCTGATGGCATGATTCCAAAAATCGAATCACTGCGTATGCCGATTCAATATCTTGCCAACCTGCTCACCGCAGGCAAGGAAGAACCGATTATATTAGCGCTGAAACGCATGATCGCGATGCGCAGCTTTTTCCGCATGGAAAACGTCGAAGGCAAAACCGATACCGCAATACTGGATGAAGTGGGAATGACCGAAGTCCAGGTTCGGGAAATGTACCGCTATATGGCGATTGCCAATTACGAGGATCGTTTTGTCATCCCCACCAGTCATGAAGAGCTACGTCATGAAGATTTTCACGCAATGCAAGGTCAAAGTGGCTTTAGTTTTGGCAACGAAGGTTGCAGTATCAGTTCCAATGCCAGCCTGTTCCCAGATAAACGCAAGAAAACCGTCGAGGTGATGAAATTTGTACCGAAAGAGCGTCTGTTAAAGCAAGCTAAAGAAGAAGAGGTGAAGTGATGATTTATAAACTCCTCTCTATCCTGCTGGATTATCCCACTCAGGAATTATCAGAACACTGGTCGGAAATTGAAGACACATTATCGGCCCTGGATACTCTCGACGCAGCGGATAAAACTGGCTTTGAGACCTTTATCCATTGGGCGCAGAGCATGCCGCTGATTAAATTGCAAACCAACTATGTGAAAACATTTGACCAGTCACCCAACAACGCACTGTACTTGACCCACCACTTATTTGAAGAACAAGATCGCGAACGCGGCCCTGCTCTGGTGGAATTGGCTGAATATTATAAATCCGAGGGATTTGAAATCGACAACGCAGAATTGCCCGATTATTTACCATTGGTGCTCGAATATGTCTCCAGCCTGGAGCCCATGGACGCCCGTTTGTTTCTACAACAAAGCGTTCACGCCAGCGAAATTATCGCAGGCAATCTTGAAAAATGTGACAGCCCTTACGCGCCTTTATTAAGAATCATTGAGCGTCACGGTCGTCTTGCTGAATTAGCTGCATAGGTATTGTTATGGAACAATTACTGTTCGGAGTTTACCCATATATCGCCCTGACTGTTTTTTTGATTGGCAGTCTGATTCGTTTTGATCGCGAGCAATACACCTGGAAAGCCGATTCCACCCAATTGCTGGAACGAGATATGTTACGCAAGGGTAGTCTACTGTTTCATATTGGAGTGATTGCCCTGTTTTTCGGTCATTTAGCCGGACTGGTGACACCACACTCCTGGTTTTTAAGCCTGGGTGTCTCGGATATGGCGCACCAGATTATCGCTATTTGTGCGGGTGCAGCATTCGGCACCATCTGCATGATGGGTGGAGTGATTCTGTGGAAACGGCGCATGTATAACCCACGTGTTAAAGCCCACAGTCGCTTCATGGATATCTTTATTCTAGACTGGATTCTGGTGACACTAGGGGTTGGTTTATTGACGATTCCAGTGTCTATCTATCATGCGTTTAGTGGTGATGCTTCGACAATGGTATCACTGGCGGACTGGGCACAGGGCATCTTGTTTTTAAGCCCAAGCGCCGCTCTGTTGAGCGAAGTTGGATGGATTTACAAACTCCATCTGTTTTTGGGAATGACAGTATTTTTACTGTTCCCATTTACGCGTCTAGTCCACGTCTGGAGTGCGCCACTGGGCTATCTTGCCAGACCGTATCAAATCGTTAGAACCAAGTATGTGAAGTATCACTGATAACCACGAACCACTATGGAATTTCGTTTCATTGACCCCGCAACTGATTTTTCCAATGGACTACAAGTCATACAGGTTTACCATGATGACTTTCTCAGTCGAGGCCAAACGCTATTGACATTAGTTGATACACTGCGCCAGGATGGAATGAACGAAACGCTGGCTAACCAATGTATCAACAGTCATTGTCACTACACCCATGCTTGCTTGTTGCATCATCAAGATGAAGAAAAAGGCTTGTTCCCACTGATAGTGAATCAATCACCATTAATTGATGGCATGTTGGAACGGCTAACGCTGGATCATGAAGACATTGAAGAGGAGTGGGAAGCGCTAGGCAGTCGTCTTAGCCAGCCCGAACACATCCGTGATTTTGGCGAGTTGCAGACCTTGGC